>ENA-ORUX01002150-ORUX01002150.1-human-gut-metagenome-genome-assembly--contig:-NODE-2150-length-13438-cov-2.498169_pt1 | contig 13438 bp, 9 predicted proteins | sample MGYA00242087_ERZ509225 | MGnify/ENA primary metagenome ERZ509225 (study PRJEB26280, sample SAMEA2338864) | human gut metagenome | biome: human gut; feature: human-associated habitat; material: faeces... | reverse complement strand
TGCCACTCCTTATCCCTCCTGTATACAAGTTCTTTCTCTTATGATACAGGATTTTCATTATTTGTGGTTCACTTTTTTATTATCGTTTTTCCCTCAGCTGGCTCAGTTTTATTTTAGCAGATATACTTTTGCGAATACTGACGGCGGTAAATTTTTTCTTGGTGTAGAAGATAATGGTGATATTACAGGACTACATCCGTCTCACAAGGATCCTTCTAAGTTGGCAGCATTTATTGCTAATAAGACGATTCCACCTGTTGCAGTTCAAACGGAACTTATGGATGCGGATGATGTAAAGTACTTGATCGTAACAGTTCCGAAATATACAGCAATTGTTGCTGCTTCAAATGGAAAAGTTCTGAGAAGACGCATAAAATTAGATGGAGAGCCGGAAAATATCCCGATGTATCCATATGAAATGAATACACGGCTTTCTTCTTTGCGTATGCTGGATTATTCTGCTCAGCCTGTTCCGGAGGCAGTATATTCAGATTTAGATCCGGTAGAACGAGAACATCTTCGTAACATTATACAAAATTATCATGGTGAAAAAAATTTGCTTGATCTTGATGATACGGAATTAGATCTTGCACTTCGTTTGGCAGTAGAACAAAATGGTACTTTTGTTCCTACTTACTGTGGTATGTTACTAATAGGACGCCGAGAACGGCTTTCAACGCTTGTTCCGACTGCTGAAGCAGCCTTTCAAGAACTACAGGGAACGGATGTAGCAGTAAATGAATCCTTTGTATTGCCGATATTGACGGCTTTTGAGAAAATAGAATCATATATGGATGCCAGAAATCATACAAAAGAAATGGAAGAAGGACTGTTTCGAATTTCCATTCCGGATTTTGATAAAAGGGCATTTCGAGAGGCATTGGTAAATGCTTTCTGCCATCGGGATTATACGATGTTGGGACGTGTTCGTGTTTTACTGGATGATGATGGTTTGACCATCAGTAATCCGGGTGGATTTATTGAAGGTGTAACAATTGAAAATTTATTGACAGCCGAACCACATGGAAGAAATCCTGCACTTGCTGATGTATTAAAGCGAATCGGTCTTGCAGAGCGTACTGGACGAGGCGTAGATCGTATTTTTGAAGGCTCACTTTCCTATGGAAAATCATTGCCGGACTATTCAGAATCCAATACAAATCAAGTAAAACTATTTATTCCTAAAAGTTTGCCGGATAAGGCGTTTATTAAAATGATTGCAGAAGAACAAAGCAAGATCGGCAGACCATTATCTATCAATGCATTACTGATATTAAATGCTCTGAAATCCACTCGAAGACTGCGGCTTGGAGAACTTGCACATATGATTCATCTCAACGAGTACAAAGTACGCACAACCGTTGAAAAATTAGTTGAATCCGGACTTGTGGAAGCGGACGGAAATGGAAACAGCAGAGCTTATATTTTGAGTGCAGCACTTTATAAAAATGCGGAATTATTAATTGGATACGTGCGGCAGACAGGGATTGATCGGATTCGTTATCCGGAACTTGTTTTGAAGTTTGCAAAAAATAATCAAGGCAAAGTAACTAGAAAGGATGTAATGCAGCTTTTGCATCTTAATCAGGGGCAGGCATATCGTCTGCTTGTTAAGATGACGGAAGAAGGAAAGCTTTTGCTCGTTGGAAAGGGAAAATTTGCTTACTATAAAATAAAGTAAGAGTGACAGTCTGCTGTATTGTCTGAAAGTGGTTGTAGAATTATGTTGTTTTGTGGTTGATGTAGTATAATAAAACTAATAAAACTTGACACCCTAACCTCAAAGAAATAAAATAGGAAAAGGAAGAAATGGAGGAAAAAGGAATGTCAGAAAATAAACAATATGAAAATGAGTACAAAGTGCAGGCAGTAAAGCTTGCCAAAAAAACAGGGGCTGCAAATGCAGCGAAAGAACTTCAGATACCTGTAAATACGCTGTATGGCTGGATCAGAAAAGCAAAAGGCGGAAGTCTTGATATTGGTTGCGGAGAACGCAGTCCGGAAGAATCTCTGAATATCGCAGAAGAAAACCAGCAGCTGAGAAAGCAAATAAAAGCATTGGAAAAAGAAAACAAACGCCTAAGCGAAATGAATGAGTTTTTGGAGGATGCAGCGGCTTTTTTCGCTGCCAGCCGTCAGAAATCGGGAAAGAACAAAGATTGATGTATATTGCAATCCGGACAGATGACGGCAGAAACATCGGAAAGATCAGTTTTTACTGCAACACGCTGCAAGTCAGCAGACAGGCATTTTACGATTATCTTGAACGTAAGGGCAAACCCTGGAAGTATCAGCCGCTTGCTGACGCCATGTTGAAAATTCATGATGAGGACGAAGAAAATGCGGATTACGGAAGAGTACGTATGTATCAGGCACTCAAGTACAGAAAAGAAGTCGGCAAGCTTGATGGCATCACGATACCATGCGAAGCAACTGTCCGCAGTGTGATGGAGCAGATAAACCTGATCCATAGACCCAAGCGAAAGCCCAACGGAATTACCAAAGCAGACCGGGAAGCACGCAAATCTGATGATCTTCTGAAACGTGATTTCACAGCAGAGGCACCCTTGAAAAAATGCGTTACAGACATTACTGAAATCAAGGCAAAAGACGGAAAACTGTATGTTTCAGCGATTTTTGACTGCTACGATCTGCTGCCAGTGGGTCTGGCGATGGCGGATCATATGCGTGCCGAACTGTGCTGTGAAACGCTGAAACATGCGAATTTGCGGTTTCCGGAAATCCGCGGAGCCATTGTGCATTCCGACCGGGGCAGCCAGTATACCAGTGCTGCATACAGAACTGCTATCCAAAAATACGGCATTGTCCAGAGCATGAACAGTGCTGGAGGAAGATGCCATGATAATGCAAGATGCGAGAGTATATGGGCAAGAATGAAGGAGGAATTATTTTATAACAGAGGAAGAAGATCCGAAAATTATACGATTGAAGCATTAAAAACGATGGTCTGGCGATATTTCATGAGCTACTGGAGCAACCGCAGAATCTGCTCGGCAATCGGTGGTATTCCACCAGCTGTAAAACGGCGCAGGTTCTATTCTGCTTTGACTATCGCTGCTTAACTTCAAAATCCTTGCGGTTAATGTGTCAAGCGTTATTGACAATTTCACCGGACGGCACGGTTACTGCGGCGACAATGCTGGAGCGATTCCTTTTTACTTCGGAATTACAGTGGAATCGAATTGAAAAGTTGTCTGGCGGTGAACGGAAACGGCTTTATCTTTTGAAAGTGCTGATGACTGCCCCAAATGTGTTGCTGCTGGACGAGCCGACCAATGATCTGGACATTGCAACACTTACTATTTTGGAGGACTATCTCCGCAGTTTTCAAGGGGCTGTTCTTGCGATTTCTCATGACCGGTATTTCTTAGATAAAATGGCTTCGGAAATTTGGGAACTGACGGGGAACGGTGAGGTTCGCCGCTACAACGGCAATTATCAGGATTATATGGAAAAGGCTCTGCCGGAAAATGCGACAGAAAAGCCCAAAAAGCAAACGGAAAAGAAAGAACGCGTTTTCAACGGCAGGAAAAAGCTGAAGTTTTCTTTCAAGGAGCAGCGGGAATACGATACCATTGATGATGAAATTGCCGATTTGGAAGAACAGATTCGGCTGACAGAAACGGAGATTACTGCGAGTGTGTCGGATTATGTGAAGCTGCAGGAATTGTCTGACCGGAAAGAAGAACTGGAAGTGCTTCTGGCAGAGAAAATGGAGCGTTGGGTGTATTTGAATGATCTGGCGGAACGGATTGCGAATGGGGAAATGGAGTAAAATGTGATAGAATAAGAGCGTGTTCTGTTTTTCGCAGGGCCGAAGAATTCTGGATTTGTATGTTGTACGTTGGGAGATTGAAGCCTATTTCCGTGATTGCAAGATGAAGCTTGCTGTTGATAAGTATCAGATTCGATCCGCAAATGGAATCAAACACTTCTGGCTCATTGCATCTCTTGCTTACATGATCGCTTGCTTTGAATCAAAACGGTACAATTTCTCGGAAGGATATCATTTGCTGTCCCAAATGATTCGAAGAGAGCAGATCTCTTTCGTTTTTGACTATGCTCAAAACGGTGGGGATAAGTCTGCCCTTTTGGAGAATATTGCTTAACCACTTTTGTGCATTTTCACGAAAACGGTGTTGGGATGCTCATTTATAGTATAGATTATACCTCATCTTCCTTTCCCAGATCACAAATAACACTTACCGCTTCGTTATTTTCCTCTGGCCATCCTGTCGTATTATACACTTTAAACGCTGCTACTAGGGAATTAATCAATTTATGATCTTCTACTATCATGTTTACTGAAATATCAATACGACTGATTTCCCAAATGACATTCTTGCCATTAATTCTTTTTTTAGCTTGAACAGGAATTGGTTGTCCATTATACATAAATATAAATTCTTCAATACATTCTAAAGTTTCTTTGTGTGTATAACAATGAGCTAACCACATATTACTGCTATTGTCTATTGTGATATATGAAGGTGTGATTCCTTCCATTATATCCCTATAGTTTCCGTAGGGATTTTTTATCTTCATATCTGATATCTTTTTCTTCTCAGAAATTGATAACTTTTTGTTTACAAACGCCATAATAAAGACCTCCAATGTACTGAACTCAATCGTACATATATTTTTTCAACTATAAATGAGCATCCCTAAGGCAACACCGCACAATTGCCAAACAAGCAAAAATATGATATAATAGATATATGGAAAGACAAATGACTATATGGAAAGACAAATGACGCTGGCAGAAATCAACGATGAACTTGGTGCAGCCAGAACCAATAAAAAAGAATTTTTAGAAAAGCTTGAAACAATCATACCATGGGAAACATTTTTTGAACTGATACAGCCGAGTTGTTACAAAGGAGAACTTGGCAATAAACCATACCCATTGGAATTGATGCTGAGAATATTCATATTGCAGAATGTCTACAATCTCGCAGACATGGCAGTCATGAACGAAGTGATCGACAGCCGTGCATTCTCCAATTTTTGTGGAATCAACTCACCGAGCGAAGTCCCAAACGGTGATACGAGATGTAGATTTATCAATTTTTTCCTCGTTTGCGTTTTGATATTTTGTTTTACGATATTCGTTCACTTTACTTTTCGCAGTTTCCAGATTTTCAAAATCCTTTCTAATTTCACCTACTGTTGTATTTTTATTATATCCACAAAATGAAATTTTTATATCTTTTTTGTCTTCGGCCATTATTTTCTCTCCTTAAAATTTGTGCAGTATTGCCTTGAATCTCATCTGCCCTCTTGCTTGTTCTTCAAAAAAGCCAGACAGGCATTTGCAGTTCCGTGGGTGAAGCCTTGCTTGTCGATCAACATGGTGAAATCCTGACGGGCAAAATATAGAACGATCCACCGTTTATCGCATCGAATCCATGTCAGGTCCTCATATTCCAGCTGGTATTTTTCCAAGGAGGAAGTACTCATCATGCGGATACATTCCGGTAAAAAAGTGTACTGATTGACTGCCTGCAGATCCAGTTTTTTCCTTGTGCGGCGAATGCGGTCTTGTATCTGTTTTTTCGGTAGATGCCACATCCAAAAGGCGGCTGCCAGCAACAGTAAAAATAAGAAATCCAAAAATCCAAGGTGAAAGTCTGCCGTATCGCCAATTCCCAATAAAATGCCCCGATAGATCAGCCGTTCCAAAAACGGTATTGCCAGCAGAATTCCAATGGCACGGCAGATAATGCAGTGCTGTTTCTTCTGCATCTGTAAAATTGCAGCGTATCCGTCTTCTGTAATGCGTGTTGTGTTCTCAAAGTAGTCCAAAACGGCACCTCCTGTTTCTGCGATATTTTTATTATACCATGCGGGAAACGGTTTGTAAAGTTGTTTCGGAAAAAAGTCGAATTATGTCTTGACGAAACTGGGGCTTCTATGGTACAATAAAATATATACAAAACTAAATTTTATATTGGAGGAAAACTGTATGAAGTTCACAAAAACCATAGCGGCTGCACTGGCACTGCTCTGCGGTTCTGCCATGCTGCCGAAAGCCACTGTCGGTGCGGAAGAAGTACTCTTGGATTCTGGCATTGATTATACGGAATCTACGGAAACACTTGGAAATCCGGGAGCCGGATACAGTTCCGGTGTTGCGGTCAACTGCAAGCCTAACGACACCAAGGTGTACAACCCGACTGCTAGTCTGGTGGTGCTCTTTGTGGACATTGGCGGCTTTTCCAGCGGAGCAAACGGAACGACTGACGACAGCGGCAATTATACCGCTGGTACGGACTATGATCTGGACGAAACATTCTTTACAAACTTCCGAAAAACATTGGAAAACTGCCGCAAAAACGGCTGTACCATTGGTATTCGTTTTCGGTATGATGCGAATGGTGTCCGCAATCCTGAACCGGCTACCTTTGAGCAGATGTGCAAGCATATCGAACAAATACGGAAAGACGGTTTTCTGGAAGATTACAAGGACATTATTGCCTATGTAGAAAGCGGCTTTGTGGGTTGCTACGGCGAACAATGGGGCGGAAAATACTGCTCTTTGGAAGACAAGGCGAAGCTGCTGGATCTGTTGTTAGATGTGGTTCCTGACCCGATTCCGGTAACTGTAAGAACACCGAATATCTTTGCCAAATGGGCCGGCATTGAGGAATCGGAACTGGGAGAATATGTGCTGGAACCGAACAGCAAGGCTTCCCGTGTGGGATTGTACAACGACGGTTACATGGGTTCTGATTCCGACCTGGGAACGTTTCACAATCGTGAACGAGATTTGAAGTGGCTACGGCAGCAGACGTATACCTCCTATTATGGCGGAGAATTTTCCGGAAATCTGGACTTTGCCAAACAGTACGATACATATCTTCCGGAAAATGCGGTGCCGGAAATGTATTATTCGCACTTGAGTTATATCAATTCGAATATTTTTAAACTGTATCAGGATTACACTTTCGGAAAAGAATATGATGTAGAGAACGTAGACAACAGTGCTTACTATGGGGAAACTGTTTTCAAATTCATACGGGATCACATTGGGTATCGTTTTGTGCTGCGGGATTCCGATTTGAGCGAAAGCGTGGAGCAAAACGGTATTCTGAAAGTCTGCACCAAAATTGAGAATACTGGTTTTGCCAATCCGATCATGCAGCAAAAGGCAGAGATCATTCTGGAAAAGGACGGGAATTATATCCGGACAGCTGTTGATGCCAATGCAAACCAGTGGTATTCCTGCACAACTGTTTCTCCGGAATTTGACCTGAAGCTTCCCGCAGGCATTGAAGCCGGCAAGTGGAATGTCTATCTGAAACTTTCCACGGGAGAAAACGACATCAGCGAAACTAACGTTCGTTCTATACAGTTTGCCAATCATGATACCTGGAACTCTGCTCTGGGTGCCAATTATCTGGGTAGCTTTTCTGCAACGGAATCTGACAAGCCGCAGACAGATAACGACTTTTATCAGATCAACACAGAACAGGAACTCCCCCATTCTGACGGCTCTGTCTACACTTATCAGAACCTTTCTGTTGTAGACGGTATCTCCAGCAATGACACGGAATATGCGGAGGACAAGTGCACTGTCACAGACGATAACGGCAATCAGCTGTACATCACTAACAACGACCAATATTTATACGTCTTTGCTGATTTGACATATGATGCTGCTTCTCCGGTGTACAACCTTTCATTCCAGAACAAAACAAGTGGCAAACGGTGCTGGATCTACTATCAGGGAAACGGATTTGTGTATTTCAACAATGGTGTTCCCAGCGGATGTGTCCAGAAGCACGGCGGCAGAAAAGTCGAATTTCGGATCCCTTTGGGAGAACTGGTAGATTTGAAGGCTGGAACTGAAATTTCCAACATCAGTGTGACCATTCAGGATCAGGCAAATTCGTGGGTAAATGCTGGTTCTGTCAACGCGGACAGCTATATTTTACAGGACAATTTTGATGTGTATTCCGCAAAGCAGACAGTTTACCTTGCAGAAAAGGACACCATGCTGCTGACACCGGAAACCTCTGGAACGGGGCTTTCTTACCAGTGGTACCACAATGGAGAAGCAATTGACGGAGCAACGGAAAAAGCCTATACCGTTACAGCAAATACGCAGGAGGACTGCGGGGTTTATTCTGTTGCAGTTTCCTCTCCGAGTGGCACAGTGAAAATTGTGGAATTGTGTGATGTCAAGGGCATCATTTCTCAGACAATTTCGGGTGATGTGAATCAGGACGGCGTTGTCAACACGGCAGATATAGTGGTTTTGCAGAAATATTTGTTGGGAATCGATATACTGACAGAGGAACAGGCAGAACTGGCTGACACAACGGCAGACGGCACGGTGAATGGTTTAGATCTGGGATTGCTGCGGAGCATGATCGAATAAACAAGAAGTAAGGCAATATATCGCAGCTATAGGCAAAAGAAGTCGGAACAGAGTATGGAATATACTCTGTTCCGACTTTCTTCTTCCAGAAACTGTTTAAAAAATTAACCAGGAATTATTTTACTGCTTTTCTTTGCGATTTGCTTATGGTATAATATGAATAAGGATAAATTACCAGATTCGATTCCGCATATTGGGACATCCAGCCAAAACAAGAATTTCGCTTGTCACAAAATCATTGTTTTATGCGTTAAATTCTATGAGAACTGTTTTGGCTTGAAAATATGCGGAATCGATTTGGCTGTCCAAATCAATTACAAGGGAGATCAGAGGCGTTTATGAAAAAGAAGCATCTTCAGAAGCAAATTCTTGCTGCAATGCTGACTGGCGTAATTGTGGTAAACACTTGCCCGATTGTCGCTATGGCAGCAGAAACTATGCCGCCGGAAATGGTGCAGGAAGCAACAGAAGAAACGACTGTAACAGAAGCGGCGGAAATCCCAGAAACTCCGGGAGCAGAAGTGCAAACGGAACTTTCCGGTTCGGAAGCTGTGGAAGTTACAACCACAGAAGCGGAAACAGAAATGGCTGCGGCAGATGTTGAAACTGGAACGGAAGAAATTCCGCAGACGGATGCACCGGAGGATATTGCAGAAGATTCTGTCACGGCATTTGTCAACCGGCTGTACAACGTGTGCTTGGAACGGGAACCGGATTCTGCCGGCTTAAAAAATTGGCATGACAGGATCAGCAGCGGCAGCATTTCTGCGGTAGATGCTGTTAAGGGATTTTTAAACAGCAAGGAATATCAGAACAGACAGCTCAGTGATGAAGTGTATATCGCTAATTTGTATCAGGTTTTCTTGAATCGAACCGGAAGCAGTTCGGAAATTCAGCACTGGCTGACTATTTATCAGCAGGGCGTTTCTAAAAACTATCTGATGCATGGCTTTTCCAATTCCACTGAATTTACAAATCTGTGTGCTTCTTACGGCGTGACACGCGGCAGTATTGCATTGACAGAAGAACGTGACAAGTATCCGAATGTTGCGAAAATGGTAGTGAACTGTTATGCTGTTCTGGACAGAACACCAAGTGGCAGCGAGATCAACCAATGGATTTCTAAAACCAGAAACGGCGGTTCCGGAACTGCACTGGTCAAAAATATCCTGCAATCCCGTGAGTATCAGAACAAAAGCAAGAATGCCAGTGATGCAGATTATATTGCAGACCTCTATCAGGCGTTTTTCGGCCGCAGCTGCAATACTTCTGAGGTGCAGTCGTGGAAAAATGTTTTGAGCAACGGTGTTTCCCGCAATTATCTGATGGCACAGTTTGCATCTTCGGCAGAATTCAAAAAGACTTGTTCTTCGGGCTACATTACCGGCGGAAATATTGCACTGACTGAAGAACGGGACAAGCACCCCGGCGTGGCAAAAATGGTTGCTGGCTGTTATCAGATTCTGGGAAGAACGCCTGCGGGGACAGAAGTGGAAAACTGGGTCAAAAAGACGATCACTACCGGTTCTGGTGCGGAACTGGCAGACGGATTCTTCAAATCGCAGGAATATCACAACAAAAATACCAGTAATGCACAGTATGTCAACGACCTTTATACGGCAATTTTCGGAAGAACTGCCGACAGCAGAGGCTTTTCTTCGTGGAAAAACGCTTTGGACAATGGTACTTCCCGCGATACAGTTCGAAATGCCTTCTATGAGAGTGCTGAGTTCAAACAGCTTTGCAAAAAGAATGGTATTGTAGACAAGAAAAATCGCTATCCGAAAGCTGCGGCTGTTCTGAATCAGGTAGGCTGGGATCTGAAAGCGGCGTTCCAGTGGTCTGCCGGCATGAAGTATTCCAAGTACACGGCGACAGCTGCTCCGGGAACGGAATATTACGCAAATTATGGATTCACCTGCAAAACCGGAAATTGCTATGTTATGGCAGCTACATTCTGCGAAATGGCACGGGAACTCGGCTATGACGCAAAACAGATTTCCGGCAGCGTTCCGTTGAGAAGCGGCGGATATGGTCCGCACTCTTGGGTGGAAATTGAAATCAACGGAACTACTTATGTATTTGACCCCGACTTTACCAATGAAACCAAACGAAATGGATACCAGATCACATATGGACAGTCTGGTACATGGAGATACAATCGTGGTTCTGTAATGAACTGAGAAAACACAACTTGGGAATGGAGAAGAAAAATGAAGAAAACTTACATGACATGGCTTGCCGCATTTTTGGCAGCGGGTGTATTTTTGACTGGGTGCAGTCAGGAGAAGTCGTCTTCCAGTGAATCTGCAACTGAAGAAACTACAGCAGCAACGGTCGCTACTGCTACCACAGAAGAAACTGAACCGGCTACCGAAGCCCCGACAGAACCGGAACTGAAAACGATTGGCGAAAAGGCAGAAGGCGAACACGTTTACAACGTGACGCTGAAAAATGCAACCGGAAAGGAAATCTCCGGCGTGGCGATCAAGGACAGTTCTCAAAGCGAATTCCCCGAAAACATGATGAAAGACAGTGATGTTTTTGCCGCAGATGAAGAACGTGTTCTTTACTATGATGCAACAGAGGCAATCGCTGCCAACGCTGCGGAAGAAACAGATTCCGACAAGATTTTGACTCCGGAATACACGATCCAGCTGACATTCTCTGACGGTACTACAGCAGAGCTGCATCAGTTCCCGTTTGATGATGTAGAAGCTGCGGAGATCCACTGGGAAGATGAAATTGCTTATCTGGTATACACTTCTGTTTCCTCTCAAACCGAGGTAAATACAAAGGAAGCAGAACAGATGCAGGTACAGACGAGTGCAGAAACAGAGCCGGCTGCACAAGATGCAGAAGAAGTGGCAGCTGAGGACGGCTATCAGGAACAGCAGCCCGTCTATGTAGAACCGGAAGAATCTTATGACGAAACACCGGCAGCTGCTCCGGTAGAAAATACACCGGCGGACGAAACACCGGCAAACAATAATGATGCTGCGGATCCGAATAATGGCTGCCTTGGAGATGAGGGATTATTTAACTAATGGAAATCACAAAACGACGTGAAATTTTCTTTCTCTCGGAATTGCGTGCAATTGCCTGCATTGCCATTGTCATACTGCATACGTTCTATGCCGCCAGTGTTTACGCACCGGATCATACTGCAAAAATTGCCGCTTTGACGACGAGAAATCTCATGATGTGGGCTGTTCCCTGTTTTGTCATGGTCAGCGGTGCACTGCTTCTGGATTCAGCACGGGAAGTGACATATCGGAAGATATTCCGAAAGTATATCCCGCGAGTGCTGGCTGCACTGGTACTGTTCTCCGCAGTCTTTCAGATTTTTGACGATGCTACCGGCGAAAGCGGCATTCAGTTCAAAACGATTCTTTATGGGTTGCAAAATGCAGTGACCGGAAGCGGCTGGAAGCACATGTGGTACTTGTATCTGATTACAGCATTGTATTTGCTGCTGCCGTTTTATCGGAAAATTGCTGCTTCCCTCAACTCAAAAGATACGTACTACTTGTTAAGCGTTTATCTGGTGTTTCTATCGCTGCTGCCAATGTTGCAAACACTAACAGAAAAATCGACAGCATTCTATATTTGTGTTTATAGCGTCTATCCCCTTTATCTTTTCTTGGGTGATGCTTTTATGCAAAAACGCATTTGCAAAAAGCCGTGGCTGATGATTCTTCTGGCTTCTGTGGGAACAATTGCAGTTGCCTGTCTGACAATTCTTAGTGAGAAAAAGTCCATCGCCGCATTGTCAGAACTTCTTACCAGTTATGCATTCCCGTTGATCGTATTGCAGTCTGCCGGAATTTTCGGGCTGATGTCCTACAGAGAAAAGAAAGCACCTAAAGTGCTCTATTGGATTTTACATCAGATCGATCAGTGTTCGTTCGGTGTTTATTTGATACACATGCTGTTTCTGAAACTGGTGCTTGTGGTCTGGAAATGGAATCCCTATATGCATGGCGGATTTTTTATGATCCTGGCACTTTCCGTTGGAACGTTTCTCTGCTCGTTCCTGTGTATTCGGTTGCTGAAATATGTTCCAATACTGAAAAAAATTCTTTAAGGCAATACCGTACAAAGTCGCCAGACGCTCTTTGTGCGGTATTGCCTTAAGTTTGAAAAAACGATTTGATTATCAAAAAAGAGTATCTCAAATGAGATACTCTTTTTGTTTGTCACTTTCTATTTTGGCAATACTACTTTTGCAAAAACACATTACCGCATTGCACGAATCAGCCGGAACACCTGCTCTGCTGTATCAGTCAGATTTTGCCTTGCAGTTTCTCTGTATAGAGCGTTCTCCAATGTGGTTATTTCTCGCAGTATCGGGAAAAAGGCATCGATTCCGTGAACATTGCAAATCGTCGCTGCATGTTCTGTGCAGCCGCAAAATGCCAGCACTGGTTTCTGATATTGCTTGGCAAGAGCAGCAACCCCGATAGGTGCTTTTCCCATGATGCTTTGTGCGTCCAGTTTCCCCTCGCCAGTGATAACAAGGTCTGCATTGACAATTGCCTGTTCCAGTTGAGTTTCCCGCATAACGATCTGAATGCCGGATTCCAGTTCAGCGTGCAGGTAGTTTTTCAACGCAAATCCCAGTCCGCCTGCGGCTCCGCTGCCGGAACAGTTGGGGTCACTTTCCGGAAACAGCATTTTTGTCAGCTTGGCATATCGGGAAAGCCATTCGTCCATTTGGGGAATCATTGCTGCATCAGCTCCCTTTTGCGGGGCAAAGACGGCACTACAGCCCTGTTCCCCGCAGAGTGGATTGGTGACATCACATGCCACCTGAAATGTGCAAGCCGATAATTCCGGCAATACATTTTCGGCGGTGATTTTTTGTAACTGCGAAAGTCCGACTGCTCCGCAGGGAATCTCGGTGTCATCTGCGTTTCGAAAAGAAAAACCCAATGCCTGCAAACAGCCTACGCCGCCGTCATTGGTCGCACTGCCGCCAATACCAATAATGATCTGTCTTACCCCGGCGTCCAGCGCATGGCGGATAAGCTC
>ENA-ORUX01002143-ORUX01002143.1-human-gut-metagenome-genome-assembly--contig:-NODE-2143-length-13470-cov-9.269474_pt1 | contig 13470 bp, 10 predicted proteins | sample MGYA00242087_ERZ509225 | MGnify/ENA primary metagenome ERZ509225 (study PRJEB26280, sample SAMEA2338864) | human gut metagenome | biome: human gut; feature: human-associated habitat; material: faeces... | reverse complement strand
TTCTGAGGCGGTGATGTCTTTCTTCGATGATGTAAGGTTTGTTATCCAGCCTGACCGTAAAGGCAATTCAGACCTTATTACAAACATAGGTTATTCCGAGTTGTGTTCCGAAGGGTTCATTGAAGCGATGGAACCTGAAAAATGGGGTTACAGAGAGGAGAACGGATTGATGACTGATGTTCTGGCCTTGAAAGAGAAAGGATTGGAAGTGTCTTGTATCAACGTATCATGTGGTTATTACAATGCCCACACCGATGAGGAGATTACAGTGAAGAAAGACCTGATGAAGTGTCTGAGATTTATAGAACATATCATAGAGGACTGTACCGACACTTATCCCCATACACAAAGTGATTCATATTTCAGTCCCTATGAGTTTGAGGATGAGGTTTATGATATGCTGAACAATGACCCGACTTTAACCCCTGAAGACCTTTGTGACATGTATTCCACCAATTTTCCACACTTCGGGTTGGAGGATTATAGAAGGATATGTGAAGATTATCGGATGTTCTGGGATGAGGATGAAGAAGATAGGAACTTAAAAACGTTGGATTATGGAAAGAGATAAGAACTACGATTTGGAACTGGCTAAGTATATCTGGTCCATCCTGAAATCCAATCTCCCCGTCCTTATGTCCTGGGGAGTTGAGATTGAGACAGTGAAAGCAATTAAGTGTGGTCTTGAATTCAGGGTCAATGGATTCAAGCATACCGGAAAAGTTCAGATTGTATTGAATGAGGGTGCTGACCTGTTTGAAGTCTGTCTGATTGGTGAAGATGGAGAAATCAGGAAAAAGAGAGAGGACATCTACTTTGACATGCTTGTTTCTGTGGTGGATGAACTTGTGGAGAAAACCGATGATTATGAAAAGAGGGTTTCTGATACATATAATATTATAAAGTATTAGCGGTTCTTTGAAAAATCGGGAAATGTGACAACAGGCTTTCTGTGGGAGAGTAGAATTTATAAGAACTCGAAATCTCATGGAAAGCCTTTTTTATGAACCTGCTTAAAGGTTATTGAACGGACATTCAGTAACCGGGAAGAGCGTTAAACAAGTGTTAATTATGAAACAGAAAAATTATGTAGCCTACTTACGGCAGTCCACGGTGAAACAGGAAATCTCAGGACTTGGCGTGGAGGCACAGAGAGAAATAATACAGAATTACTTGAAGGATAGAAAAACGATTGCTGAATATATTGAAACAGAAAGTGGCCGTAAATCCAACAGACCTAAACTTACAGAAGCTTTGGAACTATGTAGAAAAACAAATTCTGTCCTGATTGTAGCAAAATTGGATAGATTAAGTAGAAATGTCGCTTTCACCAGTAAATTGTTGGAGAGTGATGTTGAGATAGTATTCTGTGATTTTCCGGAGGCTAACAAACTCGTACTTCATATCATCAGCAGTATAGCGGAATATGAGGCCGGATTAATCAGCCAGAGAACGAAACAATCCCTGAAAGCCAAGAAAGCAAGGGGATATAAACTGGGTAAATCTGAAAACCTGTTGAACAAACTGGAGCAAGCGGTAAAGAATAGTAATAAGACCAATCATCAGAAAGCTCTTGACAATCCCAATAACAAGAGAGCCATAGCATTGTTGAAAAACCTGGTAAAAGAAGACAGGAGTTTGTCTGAAATGGCCAGAATCCTGAACAGTGAAGGGTTTGTTACAGCTATGGGGAAAGAGTTCAGGGCCTCGCAGGTGAGTATATTATTGAAAAGGTATAACTTAAAAAAGGATTGAAATTATGGGACCTAAGTATGTATTGATTTTAGATTTTTGTGTCGGCTGTCTGAATATCATAAGACTGACAGATGAAGAATTAAGGGAATCGGAGAACTACGATGATTTTGAAGATTTTCTTATAACTATCGAAGGAAAATACGGATTCAGGCTAAATAATTGCCAGTGGATGGTTATAGAAAATCTAGACATCTATTGCTATCAAAATGGAGAAGAGACAGAACTCAATCTGTTATAGTCAAACCAAGAAGAGAAACTGAGGTAATACTTGGTTTCTTTTTTTTCTTTCTTCGGGGTTGGACGAAGTCAAGAGTATGGAACGAAGTGAATGTATGACATAACTGAAAGACAAAGTGTTATAAAAAAGTGTGCAAATTAGGTACAAATGCTTAAAGAATAAGTGTTTTGTCAGTTTTTTTATAACATCCCTTCGGGTTATGTACCATACTCATACTTCGTCTGTACCTCTGTCTTCGACTAACCGATTTCTATTTTGAAATAGCAGGCATACAAGGAAAATAAAAGAAAGGGAGAACTGTCATTATGAACTGTTTTTTGTATTTGTTTTGTCTTTGGTTATATGCTAAACTTATTTTTATGGTTTGGTTGTAATGTAATATCTACTTAAAGGTTACAATTCCATCATATAACAAACCTGCCGTTCAATGATATTTTCTAATTTTGCCGCCCAGGAAAGTATTGTTTTCCTTATATTTGAAGAAATAATACTCACTATAAGAGCGTTACATTGAACAAAAAATACTATCTTTGCGGTGTCTGATCGGAGAAATGGTCGGATATATAGAAAGCGTTTTTTGCTTTATCCTGATATTCGAAATCTGGAAAATTTCACTGTAAGAGGATAGAGACAATGTAACGCTCATTCTGTTTGCATGTATGTGGTATAGCCAATGCTGTATCATTCTACATAGCTAATGGCGTGAGTATTGTTTCTTCATATTCATTCTTACAAGGTTTTTCCAGATACCAGAATATCAATGAATAGCAGGACAAGTTCTCACGCCTTTCTTGTATAGTTAAATCTAATGCTGACTTTGGAGGACTTATAGGTGTATAGGAGATTGAGTCATGAAAGATTGGAGAACAATTATGAAAGCTATTAAGGTAGCTCTTGTTTTTTGTAATGCTATAGTAGAATACAATAAACCAACAAAAAATCGGTGCTCTTTTTTTAGTATTAAATTTAATGATGAGGGGTGTTCTTTAGCAGAAGTGGATAAAGCTCTAAAGAATGTGAGAAATGAGTATTCTTTAGGACAAGAAGTGGAAGCTCATAATATTATACACTTACCAGATTATAACGATTATTCCAAATAAGCCTTATGAAAAAAAGAATTTATTATTTATTCCCATTATTCATACTACTGCTTTTCGTAGTATGTTCTTGTAAGGATGACAACAATGAGCCTACGCCACCCGAACCCTCTCCAGAAATAACAATACCAAGTTCGGAGAATCTAAATCCCGTACTATCACAAGAAGGTGGTACGGCAAGTATTTCATTTACTACTACTGCCGATTGGACTGCATCTCTAGTTAATACACGTGCTGAAAGTTGGATAACGGTTACTCCAAATTCTGGTAGTAAAGGTAAGAATGAAATAACTATAACTGCAACAACCAATGAAACATACGACGAACGCAATGCAACAGTCGTATTGAAATGTGGTTCGGATTCTAAAAACATTGTCGTAACCCAAAAACAGAAAGACGCTTTAACCGTAACCTCTTCCAAATATGAGGTAGCAAGCAAGGGAGGAAATATCAGTGTAGAGGTGAAAGCTAATATTAACTTTGAGGTTGAAGTAAGGGCTGATTGGATTAAGCAGCAAACCGAAAAGACACGTGCCTTGACTACAAGTAATCTGAATTTCACCATAGAACCTAATGAAACCGGAGATAAACGAGAAGGTGAAATTATAATCAAGAGTGGAGAACTATCGGAAACGATTAAGGTTTATCAGGGATTCGAGGACTTTATAACTTTGACGAAAAAGGATTTCACTATTCCAGAAGAAGGTGGGAATGTAGATATTGAAATAAAAAGTACACTCGATTATGAGGTTAAAATGCTATCCGATGTAGATTGGATAACGGAGATTCAAAGCCGTGCGGTCTCTACGCATACACACCATTATACTGTATCTCCTAATGATACTTATGATTCTAGGGAGGCTAAGATTGTATTCTATAATCCGAAAGATGAGAATGTGGCTGATACAGTGTCAATCTATCAGATGTATAAAGGTGCTATCCTTGTTGCTCGTAACGAATATCAGTTCGGCATTGATGGCGGTACGCTGAATCTAGCGGTACAAACCAATCTGGAGTTTGATGTAGAGGTTTCAGATACATGGATTCAGCAAGTACAACCGACACGTGCATTGACTGAATATAATCTAAGTTTCGCTATCTCCAAGAATACAGAGCAGAAAGACAGAGAAGGTACTATTACTGTAAAAGATAAGAATAGCGACAAGAAGCAGGTTGTTACAATTAAGCAAAGCCGTATAGATCTAGAACGTGAAGCATTGATAGCACTGTATAAAGCTACCAATGGCGATAACTGGACTAATAATACAAACTGGTGTAGTGACAAGCCTATTACCGAATGGTATGGAATTCATAAGGTTGAAGATAGCTTATATATTGCTTTAGGTTTCAACAATTTAAAAGGTTTTATCCCAAAAGAAATTGGGAAGTTGACTAATTTACATACATTAGATTTACAAGGAAATAATTTATCGGGAGAAATCCCAAAAGAAATTGGAAATTTAAAACAACTTGTCATTCTTCGTTTTGCTTATAATCAATTAACAGGAAATATACCTGAAGAAATAGGTTTCTTAGAAAATTTAGAAATTATTGAGATACAAGAAAATAATCTATCTGGAAGAATATTTGAAAATTTGGGTAATTTGAAAAAGTTAAAAAGTTTTTATGCTCAATTAAATCAATTAGAAGGGAATATTCCCCAAAGTGTAGGACATTTGAAGGAATTAAAAGAATTATTGCTAAGTAGTAACAATTTATCAGGAAATATACCTGAAGGTATTTGGAACTTAGGACAATTGGAAATTATAGGTTTAAGAAAAAATTCTTTTTTAGGAGAACTTCCGAAAGAAACTAAATTAACAAAATTAAAATCATTAGATTTAGGATATAATAATTTATCAGGAAGCATTCCAGAATGGATTGCCGATTTACCATTGCTGAAAAGTTGTAATCTGGCTTATAATTTTTTCAGTGGTGCTATTTCAACAAAAATAACGCAAACTCCAAATTGGAATCTGTGGGCAGCAGAATATAGTATTATTCCTCAAAAAAATGATTATAATTTGCTTGTAGATTATTATACGTCAACAGATTTTTCTAAAGATGGTGAAGTCGTCATTTTACAAACACATACAAAGGGAAAAGGTATAAAGTTAGTCTTGATAGGAGATCTATTTCTTGATACAGATATGGACTTTGATGGAGTATATGAAATGAGGATGAAAGAAGCAATGGAAATTTTCTTCAGTATTGAGCCAACAAAATCACTACAGGAATTATTTGATGTAATTTGCATTAAGGCTGTTTCTAAGAATAATTATCTAGGAGGAGAAACCGCTCTTTCTACAAATACAACTAAAAATGGAATCTGGACTTTTGAGTTTGATTCGGATAATGTTAGAAAATATGTTCAAAAAGCTATAGGTATGAGTAGTTTAAATGATGTCTTAACTATAATGGTGATAAATTCGTACGTTGAAGCACATTCTTGCTGTCACTACTTAGGAAATAATTTTAATGTTGCTTGTTGCCAATTAAATAGGGAAACTTCTACAATTCAGGCTATACTTCATGAAGCAAATGGACACGGATTTGGACTTTTACATGATGAATATCGTGCTTATGAACAAGAAACTATCCCAGAAAATGAAATAGAAATTAGACAAAGAGAATATGAAAATGCTGGTTATTGGGCAAATATTGATTTTACAAATGATCCGAAAAAAGTAAAGTGGGCACATTTTATATTAGATCCACGCTATGCGGCTGAGGAAATAGGTGTTTATGAAGGTGCATTATGGGGAAAAGGTATTTATAGACCAACAAAAAACGAAAGTGCTTGTAGTATAATGGATGGTGGTTTGCGATTTAATGCACCAAGTCGTGAAGCTATTTATAAACGTGCTATGAAATTGGCTTATGGTGATTCTTGGACTTATGATTATGAAGAGTTTGTTAAGTTTGATGAACCTGGACGTGCTGAATGTATAAATACTAATACACGGTCAGTGAATAAAAAAATAATGAAAGATTACAAACATATTCCACCTAAGATATTCAATTATCCAGCAGTAGCAAAATAATAGTTAGGAAATAACTTATAATACAGATAACGCACTAGGACAACAAATCTTAGTGCGTTATTTTTTTGTCCTTATTCTCAAATCGCTAAAACGCTATTCTCACCAGCTCAACGCCTAATATCTGAAATATAAATCGCATTTTATGTTCACTGATTTTATAAACAGAATATTAGGAGCAGAACGAAGACCTTCGGTTTCTAATCGCTTGGAAAATGATGCTGTGCCAAGTGTTATCGTGAAAAAAGACAGCACCAAACCTATCCCTGAGAAATACCAAAGAGACATAGAAGCACTCCGACAGAAATATGGGGATGCTTTTAAAACTGGATTCTGCATTGATCTAACTTTGCAAGAAGCACTATCACTTATGCAGAGAGAGCGAAAAAGAGTAGATGCTTATTCTGGTCTAATCTCATATCTGAAAAGAGAACTAGGAATTACACTAACAATCACATCACAAAAAACTAAACCTACAACATTATGAAGAACTATTTTATAGCAAACGGAGAAGTACTCAATACAAATATGAGCATTGAAGAAATGGAACTACGGGTGCAGGCAACATTAGATGAGAGCACTTCCGGAATGGCGCAGTTCAAAATAAAGGAAATCAGCGAGAAGGAGATTAGAATGTTCTTTGTCAGGGACTTCGACTATAATTCCAACCAACCTATCATTTTTGACGCTGACATGGCCTTGATAACCGGAGTGGGAATAGGAGCCTTTCAGCCACAACAAGTTGGAGGATACCCAATGATACATCCCTTGAGTTTTGCCGGAAAGAATTTCTATTCCGAAATCACAAGCTTCATCAGGTTCTATAAATTCCAGTTGTTTGAAGAGACGGGGCAGCTGGTGGAACATATAGGCCTGAGATGCTATTCTGATCGGATTTTAATGCAGATAATCTTCTAGGGGTATGAATGTATTGGTAGCATGTGAAGAAAGTCAGGCCGTTTGTTTGGCTTTCAGAAGATTGGGTCATAAGGCTTTCAGTTGTGACCTTCAGGAATGTAGCGGTGGACATCCCGAGTATCACTTCAAAGGAGACATGTTTGATGTAATAGCCAATCGTGGTGGAACTTTGGAGAATGGTACTAAACATTTCCTTGATAGTTGTTGGGATTTGGTTATAGCCCATCCACCCTGTACTTATCTTGCTGTTTCAGGTGCAAGGTGGTATTATCACCCCGATGATAAAAAACTTCCGATAGAACAGAGAAGACCACATCCGAAGTTCCCTGACAGAGCCAAAGACCGTGAAGATGCAGTTCAGTTCTTCATGGATGTTTCAAAGATAGGAGTGAATAAACTGGCTATAGAAAATCCGGTTGGTATCATGAGCAGCCGATGGAGAAAACCTGACCAGATCATAGAGCCTTGGCAGTTTGGTCATGAAGCGAGCAAGAAGACCTGTCTATGGTTGAAAAACTTACCTCTCCTGACACCTACAAATATAGTCGGGAAAGGTGAGATCTATGTTTCAAAGAGCGGAAACAAATCTCCTAAGTGGTTCACTGATATATTCTTCTCGGGTGTATCGCCTGAAGAAAGAAGAAAACTGAGGAGTAAGACCTTTCCTGGGATAGCAGATGCGATGGCTCTACAATGGGGAGGCAGGATTATAGCAGCGTAGAGAATATTTTGATGATATAATTGTGGAATATCCGGGGAAGAACATATTTATAACGCCACAACTTCCATTGTTCTCCCCGATAAATCAAGGATCGGCAAGGAAACCTAGTGCTGTCCGGATCAGGGGAATGTTGGTGGGTGCTGATTATGAGAGGGTGGTGAAGTTGGTATATTAGTAAGAATCATATTTTCACAGAGAAGTATTGTACGTAATGTATGGTGCTTCTCTTCTTTTGTTGGTGAGGGGTTTCGGAGATTCATCGGATTATGTTATCTTTGCAATATAGTACAGATTTTTTCTATATATACCAATCCGTCAGGCTATGAAGTGTGATGGAAGTTTTGTTATTGTTATTAATTTATCCATCAGTCTGCTTTATTCACAGGCTGGTGGATTTTTGTTTTTATAGGAATATAACTCATTAAATTTATCCGCTTGTCGTCCGCTTATGAAATGCGATTCATATTAAATAAGGTATATCTGGCTTAACTTCGTTTCACATAACAGTTTGAGAAATGATTATTTTACGAGATTCTATATTTTTTTATAGGAAAAATGTACAAAGTTTCGAGAAAGTATGTATATTTGCACCGAAATAACGTTTCATTCTATTAAAAAACAGGAAAAAATAAATTCACAGACAATATTGATAATGGCGTGTGTGGAGAAAATTAAAAAAGTATGGAATATCTATTTCTAAGACGTAGGGAAACCATCTCCACTTCTCAAAGACAGAAGGATTTGCTCTTCAAAGCTGCTGAAAAGCACTGGAAGGAGGAAATTGTCATGAGAGGGAGAAACAACAGGGAAATAGATTGCCTGATTTACAAGAAGTTGCTTTACCAGTTGGAAATAAGGATGGTGTTTTTGGATTCGGAATTATCCTTAACAAAGTTGAGTGTTATGATTGATACAAACCAGACCTATCTTTCTAATGTAGTGAACAGATATTTTGAATGTAATCTGAAAGGATTGTTGAACAGGTATCGGGTAGAATATGCGAAGGAGTTGTTGCAAAATGGCTATAGTACTTTGGAAAATCTTCCGAAGAAATGTGGTTTCGCTTCAAAAAGTCCTTTTTATACAGCTTTCAAAAAAGTAACAGGAATAACTCCCATACAATATATGACAAGGTTTAGACAAAGTAATTAAGCCTTTTATAAAATATGTATAACCAATTTTAGTTTTTAAATTTATAAATTTAAAGTTTTAATTATGAACAAAAAGTTTTTAAGTGCAATCCTGTTCGGAGCCTTGATGGTTTCGTCAACAGGAACATTTGTGTCTTGTAAAGACTATGATGACGACATCGAAAATTTACAAGGTCAAATCAATGCCAATGCCGAAGCTATTAAGACCATTAATGACCTTGTCGCTAAGGGGTCTGTTATCTCCAGCGTTGAGCCTACTGCTAATGGCATCATTATTAAATTGAGTGATGGAAAGTCTTATACTATTGAAAACGGAAAAGACGGTAATGACGGTAAGCCTGCTGACGTTTGGACTATTGGAGAAGACGGATTCTGGTACAAGAATGATCAAAAGACAGAGTATAAGGCTGTAGGTTCCAATGGAACTAACGGTGCTGATGGCGTTAATGGTGGCTTTTACCGTCCCAATACTGCTACAGGAAATTTTGATTATGTCGTAGTGGGTAAAGATGGAAAAGAAACTGTGACTGACAGTGGTATCGCTTGGAAAGTTGGCGGAAACAACATCACAGCTGTAGTGACAGACGGAGATGTTATTTTGCAAGGCGTTCCGGGTATTCCTGATGGAAAAGTGGTTATTCCACGTAATAACGTTCTTCGTTCATTGGTGTTTGTTCCTGAAGTTTATGTAGAAGGTATTCCCGGTATGCGCTATTATAATGTAGCTTACACACGTCAGGATTTGGATAAGAAAAATACTAAAAACGAAGCGTTTAAAGATATAAAAGATGGTGCGGTTGAATTGAACAGAGGAATTTTGGCACAATATCATGTCAATCCGTCTTGTGTTAACAAGTCAGAATTACAAGTTTTGAATCTGGCTACACGTAATGTGCCTTATCTGACAGCACGTTCGGCTGATTTTGAAGCTAAGGCAACATATAAGGATTTTAAGGACGGACTTTTGACTGTTGGTATAGAGTTAGGTAAAGGGGTTTCTTCTTGGTTGGACCAAAATACCAATGATTCCGTTCCTGTAGCTGCGTTGCAGGTAATCCGTGAAGGCAAAGATACTATTACATCTGACTATGCGACTCTTTATAAAGCAGCTGTGAAGAATGTAAGAATCGCCAATCCGAATGCGAAAGCTGAAGAACATTACCGTTTTGCAATCAATGATAACACTTTGAAATCTAAAGATTCCAAGGTTGTGTTGGGAGACAAGATTGTATGGAATGAAACTCCTCAAGATTATAAGGATTGTGATACAACTTTGGTTGACGGCTCTTCATTAGATTTGATGAGTCTTGTTTCTGCTCATGGTTTGATGGAAAATCAGGATTGTGCAAAACTTGACACCGAAACATATGGTTGGACATGGAAATTTGAAGTGGTAACAGGTTATGTCTTAGGTGTAAACAAAACTCCGCAGGATAAATTTGTTGCTTTGGAAGCTGACGGACATACTTTGAAAACTACGGTTTATGGTGATGATAGTCAGGGTGCTGCTATTGGTCGTACTCCGATTATCCGTGTTACTTTGATTGATGAAGCTGGTAAGATTGTATCAGGAGCTTATATCAAACTTCAGATTGTAAAAGAGGATGTTCCTTCAAGAGAACAGATTGAAATTGATTTGGGTGGAGCTAAATTCTCTTGTGCTGGTTATACAGGTCCGGTAGATACGAAGATGATGAATCAGTTGATTTATAATGTTGTTGGTATGAGCAAGGATGCTTTCCACAATCATTTCGATGTCTTCAAAGCTTACAATGCTCCGGCAGAAGGAATTAACAAAGCTAATGTTGGTGAGGTTGAACAGAAAGAGGATACAGAAGCTATCAGTGGAAGAAGCTATAACTTGATTTGGACAGCTACCAGTATGGATTTGTGGAACAATGCAGGCAAGGTTATGACTCATAGAGTTGTATACTATGATGATGCTAATGCTCCTACTGACTCATTGGTTGTTATATTGAAAGCAACAGCTGAAGATATTGCTAAGAATGCTGACATTGATGCTGCCAAGATGTTGGACAACTATTGGGATGCAGCCAAGACTTACACAAGTTATAACTTCAGAACTCCTGTTGTTGGTGAAAACAAAGTTGACAAATTTGAATTAATAACTGACCCGAATGCTTCATTCAAGACTGTTAATGGTAATCTGTTACTTTCTGAAGGATTGTCTGCTGGTGCTGTTACTAAATACTATTTCTGCATGGATGACATGAAGAAGATTGAAACAATTGGTAACTTGAAAGTTAAATTCAGCTTTAATGAAAAAGACAGTGTGTCATTATATGCTCAAATTTATGATGACTCTAAGAAGACATTTGGAGATCGTGAAATTGTAGCCAAGATTACAAATAAGTTCAGCAATACAGCTGATAAGGATGCTGTTGGAACTCCTTATGAAAGCTTTGATGGTGGTAAGATGAATAGTTTCTTGCAATATGGTAATTCTGTTGCAGGAGAGGGTATGGCAAATGCAACAAAACAGGGTGAGGTTGCTAAGAAGTTGCTGAACACTGGTGCTATGTATGCATTGATTTGTGCAGACCAATATCCTTGTGCTGACCTTAATAAGCGTGTTTCTGTAAGCTTCAAGGGGGCAGATCATTTCAAAGCTAATATTATCCGTCCTGTAAACGCTAAGGAAGTGGCTAATGGTAACTTCATTGATGGTAAGGATAAGATTCCGACAGACAAAACTCAAGCTGAGGTTGGTACATATATGTCAATTGAAAAATTGGTTGACTTGTATGATTGGCGTGGACGTCAGTTCTCTGCTAAGGAATATAAAGAATATTATTATGGTTATTATGGAATTAAGAGTATCATTCCTGATCTTAAGAACGTAACTTGTGACTTGAATGGTGAAAATACTGCTGTTCCTACGACTGTAGTACTTGGTTGGGAATCAACAAATGGTAATGAAGTAACTTATGGTAAAGATGTTACAGATGATAAAGGAAATGTAACAGAAAAACGTGCTCAAACTTCTAAATACGGTTTTGTAACTTACTATAACAATGGTGCTAAACTTGATAAGGATTTCAATTTGATTATTCCTGTAACTATTGAGTATGCTTGGGGTAAGATTGAAACAACTGTAAAAGCCCATGTTGTCAAGACAGAACAGAAATAATTATTTGAAAGAATAATTAAAAGAAATGAGAATTTTTCTAGTAAGAAAGATTTTTATATAATAGAAAAACTTTAAATGAATCCCTGGCTTGTGAAAGTCGGGGATTTTTTTTAGTATGCCCAGTAGTGGTGTACGTTATAGGGGGTAAGTTTTGAATGAGCTCTGATAGTGGAAATCGTTAGCCAATAACAAGGGTGTCCGTGGCGACTCAATCTGAAGGAAGCTGGTGACAAGTGCTTAGCCTTGCGAACAGGAACTGCATACAAGTCCTGTTAAACAAGACGAAGTCCAATAACTATCCGAATCCATGTAAAGTAAATGTAAAAGGTATATGAATTGAAAGTGTACGCTCTTATCTGAAGAGGTCTCACGGACATATGGTACTTGATATGTGACGTGTGGCTGAAACAAGATTGGTCATGAGAAGTCAGCCGAGACCATAGTACCGATGAGTGAATATTGAGAAGGAACCAACCATTATTAGTAACTCCAATGAGGATTACCTTATGAAGGGAAGAAAGCAGAATAAACCGATGAGGTTAGACCAATCGGAGAGTAGGGTGAAACCTAAGAGTATGATTGGCTTGCAGGCCTGTATGGGGATGAGTGAAACTGGATTTACAGATTTTACCCGCCCAAAGTACAGATTGTTAGAGTTTATTCTCTCATCCGCCAACCTTAATGCTGCTTACAAGAAGATGAACAGTAACACGGGTATCGGTGGAATAACGGCATGAGTACAGAAGACTTTGCCCTATCTAAAGGAGTATGGTTCTGAACTTGTAGGGGCCATCCGTGAAGGCACATACAAACCGAATTCTTTCCTTAGGGTAGAGATACCCGAAGCGAACGGTAAGAAGCGTGGACTTGGTATCTCTATGATAGTCGACCGTGTGGTATATCAGGGCATCAATCTGGTACTTGAAGCGTTCTATGAATTTCAATTCAGCGAAACGAGTTATGACTTTCGCCTCCATTGTGGTGCTCATCAAGAATGAAACAGATGATATTCTATCACTAGTGTCCCGTTAAATTCTTGTATGTATCACTTTAGAGAGTAATAAACTCATAATTAACTGATATTGAATATAAATTTTTCTTTCAGAAATGCATACTTTTTGGATTTCTCATTTCAAATCTGTTTGTTTTAAGTTTTAATGTAAATGATTAAGTAACAGTTTTATATAATGGCGTTTTTTAATTTTAACGGGATACTAGTGATATTCTATGTGGAAATGTTTTGTATGGTTTGTTTATGAGTTGTTAAAAAAACAAATAGAAAAAGGTCTTGACATTGTTGCTTTTTTGGTAAAATACATATATATTTGGAATGTTCATCAAACTGGACAAGGAATTATAAACAAAAGCGTTTAGCTGGTTCTGTATAAGTGAAAAGTC
>ENA-ORUX01002133-ORUX01002133.1-human-gut-metagenome-genome-assembly--contig:-NODE-2133-length-13523-cov-75.585982_pt1 | contig 13523 bp, 9 predicted proteins | sample MGYA00242087_ERZ509225 | MGnify/ENA primary metagenome ERZ509225 (study PRJEB26280, sample SAMEA2338864) | human gut metagenome | biome: human gut; feature: human-associated habitat; material: faeces... | reverse complement strand
GCTAAGAGCTTCTGCCCCTTCAGGGCGTGTGGGGAAAAACTTGCGAAACTTCAATAACCTAATTGAACTTTCGCAAGTTCAATAACCTAAAATCCACATTCTGCCTGTGGGATAGCCTCGTTGTGGTCGTTGAGGTAGAGCAGAGGGGCGGGACGATAGGCAGGGCTCGCCAACGACTCGTGCTCTTGGCGGAAGCGCGTACTGATGCCCCCGATATTGAGCATGGTGTGGAAGGCGGAACGGCTGCTCTGTGCCTGCTTGTGGCGGTTGGCGGAGAGAGCCTGTGCCACGGCTGGCTCCTGATGCTGGAAGCTCTGCGATGTCCATACCAGGAAGGGCACATGCAGCTCGTACTCCGAAGCTCGGGGCGAAGCATGAAGGAAGAGCTTGTGACTGTCGTCGAAGATGTTCTCGCCATGGTCGCTCGTATAGAGCATGGCGCTCATGCCTCCGTGTGCTCTCAGGCGCTCTATCACCCCACTGAGCACAAGGTCGGTGTAGCGGATGGTGTTGTCGTAGGCGTTGATGAGGTCGGAACGGTTCTCCTTCTTGGCCTCGCAATGCGTGTCGGGCTGGAAATGCGCCATCTGTCGGGGATAGCGGTCCATGTAGTTGAAGTGAGAGCCATAGGTGTGGAGCACGATGAACTCCTTCTTGCGCTTTCGGGCCAGTATCCTGTCGAGGATGGGCAGCAGGTCGGCGTCATAGTAGTTGCCGTCCTTGCCCGGGGCTTCGGCCAGCTCACGGCCAGCGGGGTTGGCATCGCCCGTCTTGAGGAAGAGCCACTGGTCGGCCTGTTCGCCCAGGAAGTCGATGAACGAGTGGTTGGGGCGCTGATTGCTCAGAAACACGGTGTGGAAGCCTGCCTCACGGAAGGCCTGCAGGATGCCTTTCTCGTGGAAGAGACGCTCGAAGTCGGAGGCCGAAGCCTGCGAGAGGAGCATGGGCACACTCTTGTGGGTGGTGTTCGACTGGGTGGTGACATCGCTGAACGTCACCAGTCCCGGGGTCTTGCTGAGCCGTGGATTGGTGTCGCGCTGATAACCATAGAGACTGAAGTTCATGGCTCGTGCCGTCTCGCCTATCACCATGACGTAGACCTCGCAGGAGTCCTCGGGATGGGACGGCCTGGCATCGAAGCGGAAACGGGCAGATGCCTCCTTGTAGTGGATGGAGGCGTTGTTGCGCTTCACGGCAAGGTAGAGGTTATAGAACACGTTGACGGGGTAGAGGTCGTTGAGCACGCTGTAGTGTGGGGCGTGATGGTCGTCGAGCTGTGAGTTGTCGGAGGGACGGGAGAGACAGGCCGTGGCAACAAGGATGCATCCCACGATGGCCAAGGCTGAAGCCCACAGGGCATATCGCTTTCTGAGGGCAGAGTACAGCACGGGTGCCTTCTTGCTCCGTATGGACACCACGCCCAGGATGAGCAGGGGCAGATAGAGGATGAAGACACTCGCCACGCCAGGAATGAGGTTGTCGAGCAACTCCATGGCCTCGCCAGGATTGGTGGTTACGAGGTTGAGGAACATATCCACGGCTATGACGCCCTTGCCGAAGAGATAGAGCAACACGATCTGGAAAGCCGCAAAGAAGATGATGGGGAAGAGCCACCACACCATCTTGCCCGGCTTGCGAGAGATGCTCATCAGAGCCATGTAGACACCAAAGGGCAGCACGGTGTTGGCAAGGGCTGCCCATGCGCTGAGGTGCTCGGTGAAACAAAGGGCCACATTGGGCACGGTAAGCGCGATGACGGCATACCAGTATATGATTTTGTTGAATGATTTCATGTTGTGTGTTGTTTGAATTAGTGTAAGTTTCAGGAGTTATTTTCAGGAGTTAAGGAGTTATCGCTCCCTTCGGTCGCTGAGGAGTTAAGACAAATGCCTTTGTGGGTTTGAATTCAAGCAATAAGACTGTTGTCTTAACTCCTTAACTCCTTAACTCCTTAACTCCTTAACTCCAGAAATATTCTTTCAGAATGCTTCGTTGATATTGAAGAGGAATCCTCTCTGTCCGCCCTTGCCGAAACCATAGTCGAGACGCACGTTGACGTTCTTCTTGAATTCCCATCGATAGCCCACACCAAAGTTGGGCAGGATGTGACGGCTTCTCATCTGGCTGAACTTGGGGAAGACGGTTCCTGCACCTATCCAGGCCGTGAGCGAGTTGCGTTTCCACACGTGCTGGCGAAGTTCGACAGTGGCTTCTATCATGTGTTTGTCGCGGTATCTTCCCTCGTAATATCCGCGCAGGGCATTGCTGCCTCCTGTCTGTGCCATCATGCCCCACGAGGGATTGCCAAAGTTGAGTGTGGAACGAAGGTCCTCGGCCAGTACGGCTCCTCGCCAGGGTTGCTGGTAGGCGTTGAGCTGCAGCTCGGTGGTGCTGAAGGCATAGTCGTTGCCCATGAAGCGCGGACGGAACATCTGGGTGAGGTTCACGTAATAACCCCGGTGGGGATAGGTGAGGTTGTCACGGTTGTCGAACATGAAGGTGAATCCCACGCCATAGTTGTCGGTATGTCGGTCCATTCCCGCCAAGAGCTCGGGGCGCTCGATGTCCTTGCCGATGATGTAGTCGTAGGCCACGGAAGGACCGAGGAAGAGGTTGCTGCCAAGGTTCCACAGGAAGCTTCCCTTCACGTGCACCTGCCATCGCTTCATGTCGCTCTTGTTGTCGTCGTTGTCGCCCATGTCGTATCCCATTCCCCAGAACTTGCAGGGGAAGGAATAGAAGTAGAGCGTGTAGACGGCACGGTAACGGTCGTGGGGGAAGATGTGGGTTCCGCGCACACCGAGCAGATAGAAGCCCACCGTGCTGACATCGCCAAAGAGCGACACATTGGAGGGGAGGAGGAGCGTGTCGGCTGGGTCGGAGCGATAGATGCCTGCTGCCACTAAGCCTAAGCCCAACTTGGTGTCGGTGGCATAGTGTGGACCTCCGATAATGCTGAAGTCGAACCGCTTGTCGTTCTTCTTGTTGGCATCGTTGAAGTAGTCGAGAAAACGGGTGATGAGCGATTTCTTCTTCTCGTCCGCCTTCGCTTCCGTCTCCTTCACTTCCGCCTTTTCGTCCGCCTTCGCTTCCACCTTCACTTCCACATTTTCGTCCACCTTTTTTCCTATTTTTACCTCCTCTTTTTCCATCCCGGTATGTGGCGTGAAGGTAGAGTCAGCCTCCCCTGCCATACCAAGAGTAGGCAAGAGTAGGCATGTAAGGCATGAGAGTAGAAGCTGCTTCATGTGTTATGTATATAATAATGTGTAGGGGTGTTAATATGTGATAAACAGTTAGTATACGAGTGCCACGTTGTCTATCCAGAGCGTGTTGCCAGGCGTTCCGATATAGGCTCCGCCATGACTGGAAGAGAACTGCAGGATGAGGTGGGTAGGGGTCTCGTTGGCCGAAGCCCATCCTGTCTCCTTGATGATGACGCTCTTGCCTTTGCTATTACGAGCATAGTCACAATTACGAAGTCCCATGAGCGAGGCGTCATAGCCTGCCATGTGTCGGATGTCGCCATAGTGGATGGTGTAGGTGGCGTCGTTCACCCATCCATTGGTGCTCTTGCTGTACTTCACCACCATGGTGCCCACACGCTTGGCCGTGATGTTGCCGTGGGCATCCTCGTGACGCTTCTGCAGATAGAGGATGGCGACAGCATAGTCGCGTCCTGCCACTTTCGATGCACTGCTGAAGCCGTTCTGCTTGATGCGGGTGGCTGAGTTGGGCAACAGGGTCTTATAGTCGAAACGCACCGCCTTGGGACGATGGGTGAAAGGAATACCCCAGTTAATGGCCTTAGGACCGTCCTTGGTTCCGGTGATGGGTTCGCGCACGTCGCCCAGGAAGAGCGAGCCTGCTGCAAGCACCTTGATATTGATGAGTCCCAATACCTTCACCTTCTCGATATGGGTGACGAGCTTGGCACAATGGCCGTTCTCGTGCTTGTCGCGATATACCGAGTTGTTGGTCTTATAGATGCCTGACACGTGGGCAAGCACATTGGAGGTTCCCCAGGGCGAGCCGCCCTTGTTGGTGTAGGGGGTATTGCCATTGATGGTCATCGACGGACCTACGGCATAAACCACCTTCTTGTTTCCGCCTATGATACCTGATTCCTTGATGTTTCTGATAACCCAATTATCCATGTTTCCATACTTGATGGGTACAATCTTTTCGGCACTTTGCGCTCCCATCGTGCAGGTGAGGCAAAGTGACATTGTCATGCTTAAAATACGATGTTTCATTTCTGTTACAATAAAAAGTGGTTGCAAAGTTAGGAAAATATTTGTATCGTTATAGTTTTCTTACTGTATAATTATAGTTATTTAAAGATTATTTTATAAAAATTAAAACTGACGGATGTGGAAAGGTGTTGAGATGTTAGAGCCAATGAGACAAAAATATGCCCAGAACCAACGATGACGAATGGTTCTGGGCATCATGTATATGGGTTTCAACTTCTCTAAACTTAGAAGCGGCGATGTCCGCCTCCTGGAGGTGGTCCCATGGAAGGTCGTCCGCCATTGAAGGGGCGTCCGCCGAAGTCGGGGCGTCCGCCATACCTCATCGTCTCGCGTGCCTGCTTGCCTCCGATGATATTCAGTCGGTAAATGACGTGGAGCATGGCATAAGAGTTGATGCTGTTGTACTCGGTATCGGTACGGGCCATGGCAGTAAGGGCACGGCTCAAGGTGCTCTGCTGGTGCAGCAGGTCGTAGAACTGGATCATCACGGTGAGGGGTTTGCCCTTGAGGAAGCCTTGCGAGAGTTGGGCGTTCCAAACCAGTTCGTTGGTGTTCATCGACTTGTCGCTGTATCCTCGTCGGCTACTCTGGCTCAGGTCTGTGCTCAGGCTCATGCCCCAGGGCATGGTGGCTGTGATGCTCGGTCCGTAAGAGAACTGCCAGGTGTTCATGTTGCTCGATGCCTGAAGCTTGTTGCGGGCATGGTTGTAGTTGAGTGTTCCGTTGAGGTTGACCTCAAGCCAGTTGTTGCGATAGCCCATGGCGATTCGCTCGCCCACCTGTGTCTGCTTGGTGGTGTTCTTCTGCGAGGTCTTCCCGTCGAGGCTCAGATAGCCCACGGCATTGGTATAGGCGAGGGTGGTGAAGGTGTTGATGTTCCATACGCCAGCGCTGTCGATGGCTGTATTGAACATGAAGGCGCCTCGTGCGTTCCAGTTGCCGTTGATGTTTTCGGGCTGTGTGGTTCGTCCACCGGTCTTATCGTCGTAGGTCACCATGTCGCTGATGCTGTTGCGTGTCATCGAGAAGTTGACGAAGGTCATCAGGGCTCGCTGGTGCTTCTCTATATAGTTGTTGTAGAAGAGTCGGAAGTTGTGGGTGAACGATGGCTTCAGTCCCGGATTTCCCTTCTTGATATTGAGTGGATTGCTGTCGTCGGTGATGTCGAGCAGGTCGGTCATGGAGGGTTGCGAGGTGGTTCCGCGATAGTTGACGCGCAGGTTGCTCACCTTGCTGAAACGATAACGGAAGTCGAGGGTTGGTGAGAAGTTGGTGACGTTGCGTGTCGTTTCGATGTGCTGCCCCATATAGTCGTAGATGAAGTTCGACCTCTGTGGCTGGAGCATGGCTCCGAAGCTGAGGTTGTACTTTGGTCGGACGAATCGCATCATGAGCTGCATCTCGTGAATGTAGTTCTTGTACTCGGAGAATCGGCTCTGGTCGCTGTCGAAATACTCGTCGAGAGGCGAGCGCAGAGTGCCCAAGTAGTTGCCCCATCCACGATACTCGGGAGTGATGGAAGCCCACTGGTTTGCCTCCTCATCGCTGAAGTCGGAGAAGTTGTAGGTGGAACGGTCGGTCTTCGAGTATTTGTAGGTGAACTTATAGCTCAGTTGCAGGAAGGTGGCACGCCAGAGCGGCTCACTGTAGGTGGCCTGCAGAGAGTAGCTGTAGTTGCGGGTAGGCGTCACGTTGTAACGATAAGTGTTGTAGTGGTCGGTCTCGTTGCCGTTGGCCACATCTACAAGGTACATGTAGGCATTGGTGAGTGAGAGGCTGTTGGCATCGGTCTTGCCGTAGCTGGCATCGGTGCGCACGGTGATGTTGCGTCCCATCGCACTGAGTCGGCGATTGTACTGCAACATGCCTCTCAGATTTTCAGACTCGCTATAGCTGATGCTGCTCGACGACTGCAGGTTGACGAGAGCTCCAGCCTGCTGCAACAGACTCTTGCTTAGGCTTACGTCCTCAAGTCCCAGCTCGGCACGTGCTGCGTCCTCGAGCGGGTCGTTGGTGATCTGGTAAGGATCGGCATTAAACTGTGCAGACAAGCTTCGTGCCAGTGCATCGCTGCTCTTGATGGTGAACGATGGACGGAACATGATATTGGTCATCGTGTCGGGGGTCCATTCCAGGCGGAAACGTCCGTCCCAGCTGTTGCTGCGCGAGAAGTTCTTGGCACGGCTGTTCGAGAAAGACGAGTTCTGGCTCACGAAGTTCTCGGAAGCCACCGTGCTGCTGATGTCTCCATCGCTGTGGTTCCATCTCAGCGAGGCGTCCATCTTGAGCTTATCCTTGTTCTCGTAGTTGTAGTTCAGACCCAGCATCTTCGAGGCGTTGAGTCCCTGCTTGTTGGGTCCCCATCCGCCAGGGCCTCCACCTCCGGGGAATCCCATGTCGTTGGTGTTGTTGGCTGATGCGAAGAGCATGAGTCGGTTGCGGTCGTTGAAATAAGCCGCCATGCCTCGTTCGCTGTATCGTTGCTTGGTGCCTATGCTGAGGTCCATATTGGCGATGAGTCCCTTGTTCATGCCTCTCTTGACGCCGAAATCGAGCACGGTTTCCTCTTCTCCGTCGTCGATGCCCGTCACCTTAGCCAGGTCGCTCTTCTCATCGTAGGCCTTGATTTTGTCGATGATGCTGGTGGGCAGGTTCTTCAGGGCCGTCTTGGTGTCGCCGGTCATGAACTCCTTGCCGTCTACGAGGATCTTCTTCACTTCCTTTCCGTTGATTTTGATGCTTCCGTCGTCGCTCACCTCAGCACCAGGCAGGCGCTTCACGAGCTCTTCGATGGTGGAGCCTTCGGGTGTGCGATAAGCCGCAGAGTTGTACACGAAAGTGTCTTCCTTGAGCACCACTTTCTTGGCCATGGCCGTGACGGTGGCGGCCTTGAGCATGATGGCCTCTGCGTTGATGTTTATCTTGCCCATGGCGAGGTCTTTGCCCTGGGTCATCATGATGCGCCTCACGGTGGGCTTGTATCCTACGCTGGTTATCTTGAGCAGATAACTTCCGTCTTCGGGAGCCTGAAGGCTGAAGAGTCCATTCTCGTCGCTGATGGCGCCTGAGATATAGGTGCTGTCCGCGCGTAGCAGTTGTACGGTCGATGCCTCGACAGGGTCGTTGGTTCCCTTGTCGATAATGGCACCCGTGATGAGGTGTTGCTGTGCCTGCATCATCATGGCGATGAATAGCAGGAGTAGGGTGAGTACTGATTTTCTCATTTCTTTATTTTATAGTTTTTTTTATTCGCTTGATAGTTTAGACGCATCCTTTGTGATAAGGTTTAGTCTAAAATGTGTGAAAAGAATGCTAAAAGTGTGTTCTTTTGCATCAAAATGCAGAAAAATACGTACCTTTGCACGTAAGAATTACATTATTTATAATATATTGATAAATTTATGAGTCAGAGAGTCATCATTTCTACCAATCTCGAAAGTGAGATAGCCGAAGCCTTGGCAGAGTGCGAGCACGACAAGATTTTTGTGCTTACCGACGAAACCACAGCTGTCAAGTGCTGGCCTGTTGTGAAAAATTATTTCTCGCTCAAGGATGCGAAGGTCATTACCATTGGTGCTACCGATACGCACAAAGACCTCGACACGATGGTACACGTATGGAAGTCGTTGGGCGAGGGCGGTGCATCGCGCCATTCGTGCATGATAAACCTGGGTGGTGGAATGGTTACCGACTTGGGTGGCTTTGCCGCAGCAACTTTCAAGCGTGGCATCAACTTCATCAATATCCCCACTACGCTCCTCTCGATGGTGGATGCTTCGGTGGGAGGAAAGACGGGCATCAACTTCGGTGGACTGAAGAACGAGATAGGCGTGTTCTGCGACTCCAAATTTGTCATTCTCGATACTGAGTTCCTGCGCACGCTCGATGCCGAGAACATCTGTTCGGGCTATGCCGAGATGCTGAAGCATGGTTTGATTTCGGACGAAAAGATGTGGGCGGAGTTGGTTGGCTTCGACTTGGCTCATCCCGACTTGCAGCAGTTGCAACGCATGGTGGGCGATAGCGTGGCGGTAAAGGAGCGCATCGTAGAGCAGGATCCTCATGAGCACGGCATCCGCAAGGCGCTCAACTTGGGACATACTTTCGGTCATGCCTTTGAAAGCTGGGCACTGAAACGCAAGCCTGTTCTGCACGGCTATGCTGTGGCGTTCGGTCTGATTCCGGAACTCTATCTGAGTGTGATGAAGACGGGATTCCCAACGGAGAAGATGCGACAGACGGTGAACTTCATCAAGGAGTACTATGGCTCGCTTCCTATCACCTGCGATGACTACGACGAACTGATAGAACTGATGCGCCATGACAAGAAAAATCAGGATGGCATCATCAACTTTACCTTGTTGGGTGGAATCGGTGATATTCGCATCAACCAAAGTGCCACCATCGACGAAATCAAAGAGGCTTTCGACTTCTTCCGTGAAGGATAAAGCCAAAGCGTTATAAAGCACAATAAGTTTTGAGCTTTGAATATTGAGCATGATGAGAGTTATTTGTTTTCTCATAATGATTCAATGTTCAAAGCTCAATTTTTTTATGCGTAATGCTCAAGCTCATGTCTTAAGGCGTAAAAAATCAAAATTTTTCACACCTTGGCTTGACAAATTTATTTGTTGCCGTACATGTTCTCGTAATATTTCTGATAGTCGCCAGAGGTTACATTGTCCATCCATTCCTGGTTGTCGAGATACCATTTCACGGTTTTCTCGATGCCCTCTTCGAACTGCAGACTTGGTTCCCAACCCAATTCGCGCTGCAATTTGCGTGAATCGATGGCGTAACGCATGTCGTGGCCCTTGCGGTCGGTGACGTAAGTGATGAGGTCGAGGTCTTCGCCCTCCTTGCGACCGAGAAGACGGTCTACGGTCTTGATAACCACCTTGATGATGTCAATGTTTTTCCACTCGTTGAAACCTCCGATATTATAGGTCTCAGCCACCTTTCCTTCGTGGAAGATGACATCGATGGCACGGGCATGGTCTACCACGTAGAGCCAGTCGCGCACGTTCTCACCCTTGCCATAGACGGGCAGAGGCTTGCGATGGCGTATGTTGTTGATGAAGAGAGGGATGAGCTTTTCTGGGAACTGGTAAGGACCATAGTTGTTGGAGCAGTTGGTCACGATGGTAGGCATGCCGTAAGTATCGTGGAAAGCACGTACAAAGTGGTCGCTGCTGGCCTTGGAAGCCGAGTAGGGAGAATGGGGATTGTACTTGGTGGTTTCTACGAAGAACTCCTCGCCATAAGCCTCGTGGTTCTTGCCACTTGATGCTTTGGTGGAGAATGGTGCTGCCACGCCCTCGGGATGTGTCATCTGCAAGGCGCCATACACCTCGTCGGTAGAAATGTGGTAGAAGCGCTTGCCCTCATAGCCTTCGGGCAGACTCTCCCAGTAGGTCTTTGCTGCCTGCAGGAGCGAGAGTGTTCCCATCACGTTGGTCTGTGCAAAGGTGAATGGATCTTTGATAGAGCGGTCTACGTGGCTTTCTGCAGCCAGATGGATAATGCCGTCTACCTGATAGTCGTTCATCAACTTGAGCATCAGCTCGAAGTCGCAGATGTCGCCCTTCACAAAGGTGTAGTTGGGCTTGTCCTCGATGTCCTTGAGGTTGGCCAGATTGCCTGCATAAGTCAGCTTGTCGAGGTTGATGATGTGATACTCGGGATATTTGTTCACGAACAGACGGACAACGTGTGAGCCGATAAATCCGGCGCCGCCTGTGATGATGATGGTTCGCTTCATTATATTTATTATTTAAAATGTTACTTAAGGAGGTTGGCGATGCACTGCTGTAACGAGTCAATCCAGTAGGGCACTTTCACGCCGAAGGTTTCCTTGATGGTTCGCTTGTCGAGCACGGAGTAGGCAGGACGGGCCACTGGCGAAGGATATTCCGAGCTGTAGCAGGGCTGTATGTCGCACTGTGTGTGTCCGGCTATACGGGCTATCATCTGTGTGAAGTCGTACCAGGAGCACACTCCCTCGTTAGAGAAATGATAGATGCCGGTGTATTTGCTCTTGTCGTCGGCCGACTTTATTTTGTCTATGACAGTGAGGATGGCGTTGGCCAGGTCGAGAGCATAGGTAGGAGTTCCGCACTGGTCGAACACTACCTTCAACTGTGGCTTTGTGGCAGTGAGGTTGAGCATTGTCTTGCAGAAGTTCTTGCCAAACTCAGAGTAGAGCCATGCGGTGCGGATGATGACATACTGGCAACCGCTTGCCATGATTTTCTGTTCTCCGTGGAGCTTGGTTGTACCATATACGCCCGTAGGAGTTCCCTTCTGCTGGGGTCCGCAAGGTACATTGTATGGTTCCTTGCCAAAGACGTAGTCGGTGGAAATCTGCACGAGCAGTCCGTCTGTCTCCTTCATTGCCAAGGCAAGGTTCTCTGGAGCATCGGCATTCAGTTTCTCTGCAAGTGCAGCCAACTTCTCGTCGTTTTCACAGGCATCCACATTGGTCCATGCCGCACAGTTGATGATGGTGTCTATGTGGTTCTCGCTCACCATCTTGCGTATGGCGTCCATGTCTGTAATGTCGAGGTATGTGGTTTCCACGCCTTCCACCTGGTTCACGTCGGTGAAGAGATAGTGGTCTGTGGTGTTCTTGCTCACGATTCTCATCTCGTTGCCGAGCTGTCCGTTGGCTCCTGTCACTAATATATTCATTTCCTTTTTTGTTTTGTTGTTGTTTTTTGCTCTGCAAAAATACTACTTTCTGTTGATACAGCCAAGACTTCATTGCTAAAGTTTACTAATGCTCTCTTAACGAGCTATAAAAACAGAGCCCCCGCAGACTTTCCTTGATGTGGGGAAGAGTCTGCGGGGGCATCTCTATGAATAAGCGACAGGCTCTACTGAGAAATGCCTGTCATGGGTCATCGCTAAAGCTTAGAGCTTGAACTTGTAACCCAAAGTGATCTGGAATACAGAGTTGCGACCTGCATCACCATCCGCAATTTTTGATACACCGATATTGTAACGAGCATCGAGGCAAACGTTCATGTACTCGTAAGAAATTCCTACAGGAATAGAGAAATCAAAAGTTTTTATCTCTGCTCCTTCTGGTGCGTATTTGTCGTAGTCGATACTGATGCCGTCAACTTTTACTTTATTGCTTACATTGAATGCAGGCTGAATACCAGCTTTCAGTGCCAGGCCTTTTGCAACATAGGCGTTTACCAAAATAGGGATATTCACATAGTTCATCTCCAATTTGGGGTCTCCTTCTGCGTCCTTAACTGAGGCTCCTTGCATAGAATAGAGGAGACCGGCGCTGATTCCTACCATGGGTGAAACGTGATATTCTCCCTCTACACCACCAACAAAGCCTGCTTTGTAACCAGCTTCGTCTTCAGTAACGGAAGATACGTTCAAACCGACTTTAGGCTGAATAGTGATGTCGCCTGCTGAATACTGTGCGAATGCACCTACTGAAGACAGCACCATAGCTGCCATAACCAATAATTTTTTCATACTCTCTGAATTTATAAATTAATAATAATGTGTTGCACAAACTTACTAACAAGAATGTTCTGCTGTCCAAAGGGATGTGTTTTAAACTTCTTATTCTTAGACGGGGGCAAAGGTATAATTATTTTTTTTAAGATGCAAACAAATTTTATAGTATTTTTTATCCTATGGAAAAATAAGGTCAGTAATATAGAAATATATAATCGGTGGAGAAATTACATTAAGCTAAATGAACAGAACTAAACTTGCTTTGGAATAGTCGTGGCGAGAAAAGTGTCATGAAATAAAAATTGTTACTCACTGAAGTTTCGCAGTGGTTCAAGTACGGGCTGAAGGCCCAAAAGCTCCTAGCCCAGGGCATCGCCCTGGGTATAATGGCAATCAGCAATGCGCCCTGTAAGGGCAACAGCTTTATATATTGCCTGGAGTTTTAAAGCTTTTGCCCTTACAGGGCGACAGGTTACCGCCCCAAACAACCCAGGGCGATGCCCTGGGCAAAGAGCTTCTGCCCTTTACCTTTCCGCTACGCGCCGGTGACCGTTGGTTCAGGGCGTGTGGGGCTTACTTGCGAAACTTGAATTACTCACAAATGAAAGCACGATAAAGGGTATAAAAAAAGTATCTTAAAATAGTTTGCAACTATCCTAAGATACTTTATCGAGTATCCAGCCCTTCTTTTGTCTCCTTGCTATGTTTTCATCTCACAGCAAGGAGCGAGAGGGTGGATGGGCTTATGAAAAGCCTGTTGTTCTGAGCTTAGAGCTTGAACTTGTAACCCAGTGTTACCTGGAATACAGAGTTGCAGCCCTTAACTTCTTTAGATACCTTGGTGCAACCGATGTTGTAACGAGCATCGAGACAGATGTTCATGTACTCGTAAGAAATACCTACAGGTACAGAGAAGTCGAATGTATTAACTTCTTCTGCATCGTCTTTTGCAACCATGAAACCTGGCTGAACACCAGCCTTCAATGCCAAACCGTTGGCAACATAGAAGTTGGCAAGGATAGGGATGTTGAGGTAAGCTGGCTTCCACTTGAAGTCAACATGGTCTTCGGAAATTTTGTATCCCTGCTGAGAATAGAGAAGACCAGCGCTAACACCAATCAATGGAGAAACGTGATATTCTGCCTCGGCACCAACAGCCAAACCAGCCTTGTAGTCGCCGTCAACATCGCCACCAACAGAAGCTACGTTCAAACCAATCTTAGGCTGAATAGTGATGTCGCCTGCTGAATACTGTGCAAAAGCACCTATTGAAGACAGCACCATAGCTGCCATAACCAATAATTTTTTCATACTCTCTTGAAATTAAAAGTTAATAATAGTATGTTATGCAAATCTCCTTTATGGATAATCTGCCGTCCAATAGGATAGGTTTTAAACTTCTTCTTAGACGGTGCAAAGATATAATTAATTTTATTAAAATGCAAGTATTTTTTTAAATATTTTCATGAAATGGGTAAAATTGTGACTAAAATGCTATATTCCATGTATAAATAGTCAAAAAACGTGCTTAAGAGTAAAAAGTGATGGTTGCAAGTGCTGAAAACGTCTTAAAATCGACCGAAAACAATTCAAAATCGTGCGAAAAGCCGTTAAACGTCCGACATGATACGGTTTTTCTTCACACTTATTTAACAGAAGTTCGAATGTTAGCTCCACACGCCCTGAAGGGGCAGAAGCTCTTAGCCCAGGGCAGCGCCCTGGGTATTATAGCAATTGGCAAGGCGCCCTGTAAGGGCAAAAGCTTTATGTATTGCCTTGATTTTT
>ENA-ORUX01002131-ORUX01002131.1-human-gut-metagenome-genome-assembly--contig:-NODE-2131-length-13527-cov-4.459917_pt1 | contig 13527 bp, 10 predicted proteins | sample MGYA00242087_ERZ509225 | MGnify/ENA primary metagenome ERZ509225 (study PRJEB26280, sample SAMEA2338864) | human gut metagenome | biome: human gut; feature: human-associated habitat; material: faeces... | reverse complement strand
GCGTATGAGCGGCTCGCCGCCGGTGAGCATATACAGGTACACGCCCAGCTCCTTGCCCTGCGTAACGATCTTGTCCATGTCCTCAAAGCTGAGGTTGTTCTTGTTGCCGTACTCGCCTGCCCAGCAGCCCACGCAGTGCATATTGCAGGCAGAGGTGGGGTCGAACAAAATCAGCCAAGGGATGTTGCACTGGTACTTGACGCGGTTCTCGCGGATCATCTTAGTGCCGCGGAAGAAGGCTTCGTAGCCCAGATTCAGCGCAGTGGTACGCGCCACATGGGGGTCGGTCTGGTCCAGCACGCAGTTGATGAGTTTCGTCCACTTGCTGTCGGGGTCGGTCAGCACCTTTTTGGCGTTCTCGTAGGTCTCATCGCTGAAGCCGCTGCCGTAGAATTGCTTTGCAACATCTACCAGCTGGCACATTGTTTTTTCATGGTCCTGCTCGGCGCGGGAAAGCGCCACGTCCACTATTTTACCAAGTGCAGCACGCTGCATCTTGTGGGTCAGATTCTCAAGAGATGTATTCATAGCTTTTTCCTCCCGAAATGATTCCTTTGGAAATCCTTATTTGGCTTGACCACATCTTACTACTTTGCGTGTTTTTGTGCCATAAACAGAAAATACGCCGTGATGGAAAACCCATCACGGCGCACCCTTTGATAAAATTTTATTGAATCCGCACGGACAAAAAGCACTTCATTCCTCTATTTTCAAGCTGCCGGTGCTCAGGCGGCACAGTGCACGGCGAAAATCTCCGTGGATCATGGTGCTTACGCGCTCCACCATCTGCTTGGGGTCGTTCTTCATATCCCGGCGGATCCATTCCAGAGTCATACCTACCAGCGCATACTTATAAAAATCGACAACGAACTGTTTGTCCGCATCCTGCACGGTGATATCGTGGCATTCACTGTCTGCAAAGTCCTTCAGGATGGGGTCCAGCAGCCTATAAAGGTACTGCTCCACCTGTTCCCTGCCCACCGAGCGGTAAACGTTGAGCACAAGGGTCTTGTTATCCTGCAGCTGGTGCAGGACGTCCAGATAGGCTTCGCTCCATGTGCCAAAGCCCCGGCGGCCTTCCATCGCCTTGGCGGCATCTTCTGCTAAGATCCAGTCCACCAGATCGTAAATATCCTTGAAATGGTAATAAAAGGTCATGCGGTTCACCCCGCAGTCCTCGGTGATATCGTTGATCGTGATCTTGTTCAGGGGCTTTTCCAGCAGCAACTTTTTCAGAGATGCCTCCAGTGCCCGTTTTGTCGTTTGTGACACAAAAACCCATCCTTTCCCGGCAGTCGCCGCTGCCGTTTCCGTGAATGATACCCCATGATTTATTTTACCGCAAAATGTGACCTTATTTCAAGTAAAGATTCTTACCTTTTTATGAAGTTTGTGTGTGCGCCGCCCGCCCCGGTGGGGCTGTTTTTACATTATATCCGCCCAAAATAAGACAAAAGTCTTGATTTTCTCCCAGCGGTTGCTTAGAATGAATAAGAAGCAGAATTTTATGCAGTGCATACCTGCCGAGGGAGGGTTATTATTATGATGAAAACCATTGGGTTTTTAGGCTGTGGAAACATGGGCGGGGCTATTGCCCGCGCCGTGTGCAAGGCTACCAAGCCTGAGAATGTATTTCTGGCTAACCGCACGGCTGCCAAGGCCGAGGCGCTGGCCGCAGAACTGGGCTGCCAAACGGCTACCAACGCCGAGGTCGCCGGTGACTGCGATTTGATCTTTCTGGCGGTGAAGCCCCAGATGATGGAAGCCATGCTGGAGCCGCTGCGGTTCATCCTTGCCGAGCGCAGCAATCGGTTCGTGCTGTGCACCATGGCTGCCGGCCTGCCGGTGGCACGCATTCAGGAGATGGCGGGCAGCGACTACCCCGTCATCCGCATCATGCCCAACACCCCGGCATCGGTAGGCGAAGGCATGATCCAGTATTGCTCCGTCAACGTGACCGCCGAGGAAGAGGAAGCTTTCTGTCAGCTGATGGCTCCCGCCGGGCGTCTGGACGCCGTAGCCGAGGGCATGATCGATGCTGCAAGCTGCGTTTCCGGCTGCGGCCCGGCATGGGTGTACCAGTTTATTGAAGCGCTGGCCGATGGCGGCGTGGCCTGCGGTCTGCCCCGGGCAAAGGCACAGGAGTACGCCGCACAGATGGTGCTGGGCAGCGCAAAGCTGGTGCTGGAAAGCGGCAAGCACCCCGGTGCGCTGAAGGACGCTGTGTGCAGCCCCGGCGGCAGCACCATTCAGGGCGTGCGGGTACTGGAAGAACACGGGCTGCGCGGTGCGGTGATGGATGCCGTGCTGGCTGCTTACGACAAAACAAAGGAAATGGGAAAGGGTTAATGGAATCATGCGCATCGTTGTGAAAGTGGGCACCTCCACATTGGCATACCCCACCGGGCGGCTGAACATCCGCCATGCAGAGGAACTGGTCAAGGTATTGAGCGATTTAAAGAACGAGGGGCACGAGGTGATTCTGGTGTCCTCCGGCGCTATCGGCATGGGCGTGGGCAAGCTTTCGCTGCCTGCACGCCCCAAGGATACCACCACCAAGCAGGCCTGCGCCGCCGTGGGGCAGTGCGAGCTGATGTACACCTACGACCGGCTGTTCAGTGCCTACGATCACACGGTAGCGCAGATCTTGCTTACCGGCGTGGACGTGGAGCACACCGAGCGCCGGGTGAACATCCAGAACACTCTGACCCGCCTGTTGGAGCTGGGTGCACTGCCCATCATCAATGAGAACGACAGCGTTGCCACCGATGAGATCACCTCCATTGGCGATAACGACACGCTGGCCGCTATTGTGGCCTGCTGCTGCAAGGCCGACCTGCTTGTGCTGCTGAGCGACATCGATGGTCTGTACACCGCGAACCCCCACACCCACCCGGATGCGGCACTCATCCCGCTGGTGGAAGAGATCACCCCGGAGGTGATGGCACTGGCAGACGGTGCAGGTTCGGCACTGGGCACCGGCGGCATGGCTACCAAGCTGCGGGCTGCCCGCATGGTGACCGGCAGCGGCGCAGATATGGTCATTGCCAACGGCGCACACCCGGAGCTGCTGTATGATATCGCTGCGGGCAAGTCCATCGGCACCCGCTTTGCCGGGCACAAGCAGCCCGCACTGTCCACACAGGAGGTTTGAGCTATGACAACACAGGAAATTCTGGAAGCCGCCCGCGGGACAAAGGCTGCGCTGGCACTGGCTGATGGCACCGTCCGCGCACAGGCACTGCGCAGTATGGCTGCGCAGCTGTGCAGCCCGGCAAACATAACGGCGATCCTTGCCGCCAACGCCGATGACATGGCTGCTGCAAAGGGACATATCAGCGAGGTGATGCTGGATCGTCTTGCCCTGACCGAGGAGCGCATCCGCGCCATGGCAAAAGGCATTGAAGAGGTTGCCGCCCTGCCCGACCCGGTGGGCCGGGTGCTGAAGCGGGTGGAGCGTCCCAACGGGCTGGTGATCGAAAAGACCGCCGTGCCCATGGGTGTGATCGCTATCATCTATGAGAGCCGCCCCAACGTGACCAGCGATGCCGCCGCCCTTGCCATCAAGAGCGGCAACGCCTGCATCCTGCGCTGCGGCAAGGAGGCCTGGCGGAGCGCCAGCGCCATCGTCACCGCACTGCGCCGGGGCCTGCGGGAGAACGGCCTGCCCGAAGCCGCCGTCTCTCTCATTGAGGACACCACCCACGCCTCCGCCAACGCCCTGATGACAGCCGTGGGCTATGTAGACCTGCTCATTCCCCGGGGCGGGGCCGGGCTCATCCGGGCCTGCGTGGAAAACGCCAAGGTCCCCTGCATCCAGACCGGCACCGGCATCTGCCACATCTTTGTGGATGAAAGTGCCGACCAGCCCAAGGCACTGGAGATCATTGAGAACGCCAAAGCCAGCCGCCCCAGCGTCTGCAACGCGGAGGAAGTCTGCCTGGTGCACAGCGGCATTGCGGCAGAGTTCCTGCCCAAACTTGCCCAGCGGCTGGGCCCGGACCGCGCGGCCAGAGGGCTCCACCCCGTGGAGCTCCGGCTGGACGAGCGTGCCGCCGCCCTCCTGCCCGGCATCGGTGTGCCCGCCGGGCCGCAGGATTTTGACACCGAGTTCCTTGATTACATTCTGGCCGTTAAAATCGTGGACAGCGTGGAGGAAGCCATTGCGCATATCGCCGCCCACTCCACCGGCCACAGCGAGGCCATTCTGACCCAGGACAATGGCCATGCCGCTCAGTTTACCGCCGCGGTGGACAGCGCCGCGGTCTATGTCAACTGCTCTACCCGCTTTACGGATGGCGGCGAGTTTGGCCTTGGCTGTGAGATGGGCATTTCCACCCAGAAGCTCCACGCCCGGGGCCCCATGGGGCTGGCCGAGCTGTGCAGCTACAAGTACATCATCCACGGCAACGGCCAGATCCGCTGATTTTACACAAATTTTGCATTCAGGCGGAAGTAAAAAATTTTCACGTTCCCGGTAATTCCCGGTGAAATTCGCCCTGTTTCATTTGTTCCATTTCACGCTGTTTCGTACAGGCCCGTGTCCAAGCCGCACGGGCCTGTATTTTTGTTTTATCTATATGGACTGTTTTTTCAGCACAAACATATTTTGCAAAGTGCTTGTCAAGAGTTTTGAAAGGATTTTTCACTTGTATCCAAACGTTCCCCATTCTTAACAATTATTAAGTCATACTTTTGCCCATTTTCTTGCTAAAATCACAACAAAGCGCTTGACAAAGCCCTGTTTTCTGCGGTAAAACAATAGTGGAAAGTTTGAGAATGATTCTAGTAGGTTTATGCCGAATGGAAAAAAGTGTATTTGTAAAAAAGCCACCCTGCATCATTCGCCACCCACAACACTATACTGAGAATGAAGGAGAGAGCGCTATGACGATTGCCATTCTTGCACACGATTCCCGCAAGGAACTTGCACTTCAATTCTGTACCGCATACAGCGGGATCCTTTCCCGCAACACAGTCATCGCCACCGGTACCACCGGGCGGATGCTGGCCCAGGCCACCGGCCTGCCCGTGCACTGTTATCTCTCCGGCAAGCTGGGCGGCATCCAGCAGATTTCTTCCCGGGTCGCCTGCGATGAAGTGGATCTGGTGCTCTTCTTCCGCGACCCGCTCAAGGCGGACACCGGCAATTCCTGCGAGCAGAACCTGCTCCGCCTGTGCGATATGCACAGTGTGCCCATTGCCACCAACATTGCTACTGCCGAGGTGCTGCTGCGCGGCCTGGATCAGGGCGACCTGGACTACCGCGACGGGATGCACCCGGAAATTCTGGAGCCCATTTCCGTCCACTGTGCCGTGTGCTGAAAAGCTCCGGCTTTGACCGTTTGATCTGTTTGTGTATAGAGGGTATAAAAACAGCGCCGCAGAGCGTACCAAAACTCTGCGGCGCTGTTTTTTCTATTACGGAGCTCACGGTGGGAACGGCCGGCCCCGCGCTTTGGATTTTGTCTGGTTCAGCCCTTACTTTTCCAGGCCAGCCATCTGTTTGATGGCTTTCATGGCAAAGGTCAGGGTGCGGCCCATGGCCACACCGGCCATCAGGCAGGGATAGTTATTGGCAAAGAAACTGCCGGACATATCGCCGGTGACATACAGGCCGGGCATGGGCTTGTTGTCGTTATCCAGCGCCTGACCTTTTTCGTTGATGGCAATGCCCTGCTCGGTGCACAGCAGAGAGGCACCCAGCCAGCAGCCATAGAACGGGGCCTTGCGGATCGCGCTCAGGCGGTAAGCGGGCTTGCCGAAGTCCTCATCGTTCTGCTGGTCATACAGCTCGTTGTAGCGGTCCACGGTTGCCAGGAACGTGTCCTTGGCCTCGCCGGTGAAGCCCAGCTTATCCGCCAGTTCCTCAATGGTATCGGCCTTGAAGAAGCAGCCTTTCTCCTCTGCATTGTCCATCTGTTTCTGAAGATACTCCGCGCCTGCATTACGGGTCTGCGCGGAGCAGCCGATGGTGTGGAAGCGCTTTACGTCTTCCAGAATATTGGCGTCGCAGATCTGAGCGTAAACACGGCCCGGCTGGTGAGCGGCAGCATAGACGATATCATTGTAGGGACTGCTCTCGTTGGCAAAGCGCTCACCGTTGCGGTTCACTTTCAGGAACGGCTGGGTGCCGGGGTTATACTGCTTGATCTCGCCGGGGAAAGCCTTGCCGCCAAAAGAGTTCTCGCTCTCCACATAGCCAGCGTCCACACCGGGAGCCACAATGCCGCGGTCAAACAGCATGGGAGCAGCTTCCTTATCCAGGTTTGCACCAGCCCAGACAGCGGCACGGATGCCATAGCCCTTATCAGAGGGAGAGTAAGAGCAGGCCGTGGTGACAGAGGTGCCCAGCGGGTCCAGCTGCTCCATCATGTAGGGGTTGCCGGGGAAGCCGCCGCAGGCCAGCAGCACGCCCTGATTGGCGTTGTAGCGGATGAAGTGATCATCCTCGGTGCTCTGGGCGATGACGCCGGTAATGCGGCCATCGCTGTTCTTTTCCAGCTTGGCCAGACTGGTCTTGAAGTCTACATCGTAGCCCAGTTCCTGAATGTACTGCAGCAGCAGCTCGTTGCGGGGTGTGCCGGAAGCACTCTCGCTGGCCATGTAGTTGTGCTCCTGCACAGGGTAGAGGTAGTCGGTGTTGTGCTCGGCATTCTCTGCGGGCCATGCAGCCTCGCTGCCGGAGGTGAAATCGCACACCCAGCCGTACTTATCCTCCAGAATGCTGCGCATAAAGTCGTGCATGGCAGCAGATTCGTTGATCCAGGTCTTGACCACGCGCTGGTCGCACTTGCCGGAGGCGTAGCGGGAGATCTCGCTCAGCAGCTTTGCCTTATCGGTGGCGGGTTCGCCAGCCTCCTTAGCGGCAGCAGAATCAACAGCGCCGTACCAGTGACGGGTGTCCTGCACGTTGGCGTTCTGCTCGATAACACGGAAGTTCAGGCCGTTGGCAGCAGCATAGGCGGCAGCGAACATACCGCCGTTGCCAGCGCCCACGATCAGGATGTCGGTGTCCACGGTCTCGGTGATGGCGGTCTCGTCGATATCGGGCTCGGTGCCCAGCCAGTCGTTTGCATCGCCGGTGGGCAGCTGAACGCTGGAGACCACGGCCTCGCCCTTGGCCTGTGCGTAGCAGCTCTTGGCAGCCTTCATCACGGCATCGGAGGTGATGGTAGAACCGGAAACACCGTCGATCTCGGCAGAACCAGCAGCCAGCAGCTGCTCGCGCAGTTCGTCAGCAGCGGCAGCGCCGAAGGAAGCGGTCTCACCGGAGGTGTCCACCACCACGTCGGTGACAGCGCTGTCGGAGAAGGTCATGGTGACCTTGACGGTGGAGGAGATGCCCTCGGCAGTGCCTTCGTAGGTGCCGGGAATGTACTGACCGGCAGCACCGGAAGTGGAAGCGGAAGCAGAGCCGGAAGCGGCATTGCAGGCAGCCAGAGCACCGGCGGTCACACCGCTCATGGCGGCGGCAGCGGCAATCTTGATAAAGCCCTTACGGGAGATCTTGTTCATAGGTACGCTCTCTTTCTTTTTGTTCTTCTTTGTGTTCCTTCTTATCGTGCAGCAAAGCAAAAGGCACTTTGCCGAATCCTTAACAATTGTAGCGTAGAAGGGTGCTGTTTACAATTCATATTTTTTATATTATAATTTAGGCTAACCTAATGTATCGCGGGAGGGAGAAACGCATGAACGAGAGCGCACTGGAAGGCTTTGTAAAGATCGTGGAACTGAACAGCTTTTCTGCGGCGGCAGAGACACTGTATCTTTCACAGTCGGCACTTTCGCAGCAGATCCGCACGCTGGAAGGGCAGTTGCAGTTCGAGCTGTTCCAGCATGTGCCCCGCCGGGTGGTGCTGACTCCGGCGGGGCAGGATTTTTACCCCAAGGCAAAGCAGCTGGTAGCCCTGTATCAGCAGGCGGTGCGCCATGCCCGCGCGGTGCAGCAGCAGGAAAACCCGCCGGAAAGACATCTGATCATCGCAGGGTGTCATGAGGCAATGCGGATGTTCGCATACGACCTGTTTTCCCTGACGAGTGACTTGTGCCTGCGGTATACCCCCATTCTGGGGTGGTGTGCCAACCGCAGCGAGGTTTGGCGCAGCCTGAAAAAAGGGGAGATGGATCTTTCCTTCCAGCTGGAAAGCGCAGAATTTTACGCACAGGGGCTTACCTTTGTGCCGCTGCTTTATGTGCCGGAGCTTTGCATCCCCATCCACCCGCCCGCCGATATGCCAGTGGGCAGGCTGACTTTAGAGCAGGCATTGCAGTACCGCTGGCTGCTTATCAAGGAGATGTACCAGACCGTTTACGAGACAAGTCTGGTGCAGGAGGGGCTGGAACGCGGGGTGAGCTTTACGCCGGTGGGCGGCATCCGCAGTGCAGCCTACGGCGACCCGGCGCTCAAGATGGTCCCGGCGGTCTATTACCGCAGACCCGACCTTAGCTTTGTACGGGTGCTGGACTGGGGCAGGGGACACCGGTTTGGCATCGTGCTGGGGCAAAAGCGCGAGGACCCGGTGGTAATGGCTTATGTCCGCGCGTTGCAGCAACAGCTGCCGTCCCTCTCGGAAAAGCTGTTCGGCTTGAAGCTGGAATCGGTGGAGGAATAAAAAAGCAAGAGCACCTGCTGCCTTAAAAAGGCGACAGGTGCTATTTTTGCAGTTATATTGCGATAACAGGTGCTTTAATCCACAACATCCTCGAACTGGCTATTGTACAGATCGGCGTAGAAGCCGCCGGCTTCAATCAGCTGGTCGTGGGTGCCCTGCTCCACAATGTCGCCGTCCCGCATCACAAGAATGAGGTCGGCGTCCCGGATGGTGGAAAGGCGGTGGGCAATAACAAAGCTGGTGCGGCCCTCCATCAGACGATCCATAGCGGTCTGGATACGCTGTTCGGTGCGGGTATCCACGCTGCTGGTAGCCTCATCCAAAATCAGGATGCGGTTATCTGCCAGAATGGTGCGGGCGATGGTAAGCAGCTGTTTCTGTCCCTGACTGACGTTGGAGGCGTCCTCGTTCAGCTCCATCTGGTAGCCGCCGGGCAGTGTGCGGATAAAGTGGTCGGCGTTGGCAGCCTTTGCGGCGGCGATCACCTCTTCATCGGTGGCGTCCAGCCGGCCGTAACGGATGTTCTCCATGATGGTGCCCTTGAACAGCCATGTGTCCTGCAGCACCATGCCAAAGCCCTCGCGCAGGGCGCTGCGGTCAAAGTCCCGCACATCGTGGCCGTTCAGGGTGATGGAACCGGCGTCCACATCGTAAAAGCGCATCAGCAGCTTGACCATAGTGGTCTTGCCCGCGCCGGTGGGGCCTACGATGGCTACCTTCTGGCCGGGCTGCACCGTGCAGCTGAAATCGTGGATAACAGTCTTGTCCGGGGTGTAGCCGAAGCGCACATGGTCAAAGGTGACCTGTCCGTCAATATCGGCGGGGTCGGCGCGGTGGGCGGGGTCTGCCAGCTGCTCTTCTTCCGGCTCGTTCAAAAACTCGAATACCCGCTCGGCGGCAGCGGCCATGCTTTGCAGCATATTGGACACCTGCGAAAGCTGCTGGATGGGCTGGGTAAAGTTTTTGACGTACTGGATAAAGGCCTGAATATCACCGATGGTGATAACGCCGTTTGCGGCAAAAATGCTGCCCACGATGGCCACTGCCACATAGCCCAGGTTGCCCACAAAGTTCATGATGGGCATCATCAGGCCGGAGAGAAACTGGCTCTTCCATGCGGATTCGTACAGCTTATCGTTGGCGGCGTTGAAGTCTGCCAGCACCACGGCTTCGCGGTTGAAGGCCTTGACCACGTTGTGGCCGGCGTAGACCTCCTCTACCTGACCGTTGACCACGCCCAGCGTGGCCTGCTGCGCTTTGAAGTACTTCTGGCTGAACTTGACCACCACCAGCACCAGCGCCAGCGACACCGGCAGGATCAGCAGGGCGATCAGGGTCATGCGGGGGCTGATGGAAAGCATCATCACCAGCACACCGATCATGGTGGTCACGCTGGTGATCAGCTGGGTGATGCTCTGGTTCAGGCTCTGTCCCAGCGTGTCCACATCGTTGGTGATGCGGGAGAGCACCTCGCCCACGGTGCGCTTTTCAAAGTACGCCAGCGGCAGGCGGTTGATCTTTTCGCTGATCTGGCGGCGGAAGTCGTAGCAGACCTTCTGGGAAAGGCCGGTCATCAGCCAGCCCTGAATAAAGCTGAAAGCGCTGCTCAGCAGGTACATCCCCAGCAAAAACAGCAGGATGCGGCCGATATACACAAAATCGATGCTGCCGGTGCCGCGCAGCCGGGCGATCCAGCCGGTGGCAAGGGCGGTGGTGGCCTTTGCCAGCACCTTGGGGCCTGCAATGTTGAAGATGGTGGACAGAACAGCAAACAGCATGGCTGCCGCAAGGGGCAGCTTGTAGTGGCTCATGGTGCGGATGAGCTGCCGCAGCGTGCCTTTAAAGTCCTTGGCGCGCTCGGTGGTGGGACGTCCGGGTCTGGGCATATCACTCACCCTCCTTTTCCGTATTCAAGGTATCCAGCGCCAGCTCTTTCTGGCTCAGCTGGCTGCGGGCGATCTCCTGATATTCCGGGCAGCTGACCATCAGCTGGGCGTGGGTGCCCTTGCCCACCAGCCTGCCCTCGTCCAGCACAAGGATCTGGTTCGCGTGCAGCACGGTGGAGATGCGCTGTGCCACAATGATCACGGTGGCGTTGTCGGTCTGTGCCTTCAAAGCGCGGCGCAGCGTTACATCGGTCTTGTAGTCCAGTGCCGAGAAGCTGTCGTCAAACAGATAGACCTTGGGATTTTTGGCAATTGCCCGGGCAATGGAAAGCCGCTGCTTCTGGCCGCCCGATACGTTGGAGCCGCCCTGTGCAATGGGGCTCTGGTAGCCCTCCGGCTTTGCTTCGATAAAATCAGTGGCCTGCGCAATGGCAGCAGCTTTTTGTACCTGCGCATCGGTGATATCTTCGCCGCCGAATTTCAGGTTACTGTCGATGGTGCCGCTGAACAGCACACCCTTCTGGGGCACATAGCCCAGCAGGTCGTGCAGCTGTGCCTGCGGCATCTCGCGCACGTCAATGCCGTCCACAGTCACCTTGCCGCCGGTCACATCGTAAAAGCGGGGGATGAGGTTGAGCAGGGTGGACTTGCCGCAGCCGGTGGAGCCGATGATGGCGGTGGTCTCGCCGGGCTTTGCGGTAAAACTGATGTGCTCCAGTGCATCGCTGTCTGCACCGGGGTAACGGAAGCTCACATCCTCGAACTGCACCACGCCCTGCCAGTCGGTGTGCGCCTGTGCAGCCTTTGCGGCGGCTTCATCCAGGTCGTGGATGGTGGCTTTGGTGCGGATGACCTCGTCGATACGATCCGCAGCCACACCGGCGCGGGGCAGCATGACGGCCACCATGGCCAGCATCAAAAAGGACATGACGATCTGCATGGTGTAGGTGATAAAGGCGATCATTTCGCCCACCTGCATGGTGCCGGCATCCATAGCTTTGCCGCCGAACCAGACGATGAGCAGGCTGGTACCGTTCATGATCAGGGTCATAAAGGGCATCATGGCCACCATGGCACGGTTGGTGAACAGCTGGGTGCCCATCAGCTCCCGGTTGGCCTTGTCAAAGCGCTGCTCCTCAAACTTTTCGCGGCTGAAGGCGCGCACCGGCATGATGCCGGTCAAAATTTCGCGGCTGACCAGATTCAACCGGTCCACCAGCTGCTGCATCACCTTGAATTTGGGCATGGCAACGCTCATCAGGAAAATGATGAGCAACAGCAGGATGGCCACGTCCAGCACCACGATCCAGGAAAGGCCGGAGCTGCTGCCCACAACGTGCAGCACACCGCCAATGCCCAGAATGGGCGCATAGGCCACCATGCGTAGCAGGATGACGCAGACGAACTGCACCTGCTGGATATCGTTGGTGGTGCGGGTGATGAGGGAGGCGGTGGAGAAGTTCTCAATCTCTGCATTGGAAAAGCCGATGACGCTGGAGAAGGTCTCCCGGCGCAGGTCACGACCGATGGCAGCGGACACCCGGGAGGCAAGGAAGCCCACGGCCACAGCCACGACCACCATCAGCAGAGTAAGGGCAAGCATCTGGCCGCCCACCCGGAAGAGGTACTGCATCTGCACATTCCGTGCAACGCCCTGTGCCTCGTATTCCAGCTGCACCAGCAGCAAAGACTGGCTTTTCAGGTTTTCCAGCAGGGTGCTGTCCAGCTGGCTCATGGCACTGTCCAGCTGCTTTTGCAGCATACTGCGGTCAAAACCGGGCATCTGGCTCATGGCGGCAAACTGGCTGCAAACGGTGTCCAGATCTGCTGCCGTGGGGGTGACAGTCTCTGTGTCGGTGTCCGCAGCGGCAGAGGGCATCTCGGCAAGGCCGGTCATGCCCATGCTGCTTTGCCCGGCGGGGGTATTGGCGGTCTGTGCGGCAGCCATATACAGCACGATGTCCGGGGTGGTCACGGCATCTTCCAGTGCGGTGCGCTCGTCCTCGGTCAGGTCGGAGCGCAGCTGCAGCACGCCATCGTCCTGCAGGTAGTACTGGTAGGCGTTTTGCAGCTTTTGTGCATCCTCTTCGCTCATCAGCAGGCTCAGCGTGTCCAGCGTGCTCTGGCGCACCGTCTGGGGCAGGGGACTTTCAATGCCGCCCTGCTGAATGCCGGTGTCCACGATCTTGCTGGTGTAGTCCGGCAGTGCAAGGTCGCAGTACGCCTGCACGAACAGCAGCGCGAACACCACAAGGCAGACCGCCCAGTGCCGGGCCAGCTGCTTAAAGATCTTTGTCATGGTTTGGTTCTCCCTTCGGTTTGGTGGTACGCGCAGCGTTTTCCGCAAGAATGGCTTCCATCAGCGCGCCGCGCAGCGCTTCCATCTGGGCCAGCTGTTCCGGCTCCAGCCGGGCCATGACACTGGAAAAGTAGTCCCCAAGAGCAGCCTCGCACTGTCGGCAGGCCTCGTATCCCTTGGGCGTGAAACGCACCAGCGTCTTGCGGCGGTCGGCAGGGTCGGCAAAGCGTTCCACAAGGCCGTCCTGCTCCATCTGCCGCACCGTGCGGGAAATGGCAGGAAGCGGTTGATGAAGCTCCTGAACAAGGTCGGAGATATAAACGGCACCGTCCTGTCCATGGAGACGAATGCAGCCCAGCAGCCCTTCCAGCATGGGGAAGTGGCACTTGGGACAGTCGGCCAGAGCGGCCTTCATGCCGGCCTTGGATGCTTTGCTCAGCCGGTGGATGTAGCGGCAAAGCCCACGGAAACTCAACGTGGATTCCTCAGACACGCGATCCCTCCTCTCAAAAATTGCTTAACAGCTGTTAACTGTTAACGCTTGATAATAATAGGCTTTTGCAGGCCGGATTGCAACCCCCTGCAGGGATTGTTTCACAAAAGTTCACAAACGTTTGTGTCCCGCATACACATAAAGCAAAGGGGGCGTCGGGCATGGAACAGCGTTTGTGGATGATCCTGCAATTGTTCGGCGGGGCGGCACTTTTCTTATACAGTATGGACACCC
>ENA-ORUX01002130-ORUX01002130.1-human-gut-metagenome-genome-assembly--contig:-NODE-2130-length-13531-cov-17.957035_pt1 | contig 13531 bp, 9 predicted proteins | sample MGYA00242087_ERZ509225 | MGnify/ENA primary metagenome ERZ509225 (study PRJEB26280, sample SAMEA2338864) | human gut metagenome | biome: human gut; feature: human-associated habitat; material: faeces... | reverse complement strand
ATATCCCAAAGGCGATTTTGCCAACCTCAAAATGACATTATAATTATTCAATATCTAATGCAGGAAGACTATTATCTTCAAATCTATCAAAGTCAGATTGGAAAAGACGATCTTGAATGATCCTGTACTTTTCAAACTCAGATTCAGCAAACTCTTTGGCATATTCGGCAGAAACTTTTCCGCCATCCCGCAATATCGGGCCATCAAATAAATTAATGAATTTGTCTATTCGCTTTGCCCAATCTTCCATTGTCATAGGTATATGACGCATTGCCATACTTTCCGCCATATCAAGCGATGCATTGACTATCCTGCCCATTTCTTCCAATTCTTTTTCTCGCAAATAGTTCTTTGCTACAGACACATCTGTTTTGACAATTTTTCCATTCGGAGCGTTTTCCCAAGTGGTCAATCCCATGTGTTCCTTATTCGCATCGGCTCGTTCGACTATCAACTCCGCAGCAGTATGCCCATGCACAGCATAGTGCATTTTGTTCTGTACTTTCTTGAAGAAAAGACGTGTTGTCGGAGCATCCTTGTTATAGTCTATTGCCGTAGCATAGATATCCGTGAGCTTCTGATAAAAACGACGTTCACTCAGCCTTATCTCCCTTATTTCGGCAAGCAAATGCTCAAAGTAATCCACTCCCAAGAAAGCCCCGTTCTCCATTCTCTTGTGATCAAGCACATAACCACGGATAGCAAACTGACGAAGCACAAACGTACACCACTGTCGGAACTGGGTGGCACGAACAGAATTGACGCGATACCCGACACTGATAATGGCATCAAGATTATAGAACTTTGTTTGATAATTCTTCCCGTCTGCGGCAGTTGCCGAGTTTTTCTCGGTAACTGAATCTTTGACAAGTTCCCCAGATGCAAATATGTTTTTTAAGTGCAGACTAATATTGTCAGTTGAGCAATCAAAAAGCTGCGCCATCGCCTTTTGGGTCGTCCAAATGGTCTCATTCTTATACATCACCTGAATTCCATCCTCTTTACCCTCAAGCATAAAGATTAGGAACTCTGCTGTACTATTTCGTATTTCTATATTCTTTGCCATAAATTATACAATAATCGATACAAAACTATATCGCCAAGTATGTGCAAATTTTACACATACTGAATCTTGCTGTAGCTCTGACGACTCGAATACATTTTTGAGATGCTTGGAAACGACAGTCATATCCACACCAAAAAGTTGAGCCATCGCCTTTTGGGTGCACCAAATGGTTTCATCCCTGATGATTACCTGCACCTTACCTTCCTTTTCCGGAAGGTTATATAATATGAATTGAATATCTTGTGACATAAGTATATTGTCTTTTATAATAATTCGTAGACTTCGTCATATTCCAATGAATTTTGTCGAAGCATACTTAAAATTAAAGACTTCTCAAATCCTTTTAACCTACCATCTTCAACAATTAAAGCTGCTCGACATTTATCATACACTATATTTGCGGTATATCTTGACAAGCCTAAATTCTGCAATGCTATCACAATTCTATTTCGAGTTCCATATTCAAGTAATACAGCCCAATTATCACCTGCGTTATCTTCTCCCAAAATATGCTTCAATACTAAGAAGTAATGGTTGAAATATTTTTCAAAATGGAATCTAATAACCTTTTCTATATCTCGTATAATCTCACCTATTAAAATATTTATATGCTCCTTCTTTCTTGAGCTAAATATCTCATTAGCACCAGAAGGCAGTCGTATAAATGATTGATTGGACTCTTTATATTTAATAGAATCTGATATTATTTGATTGAGATTTATTCCATTAATCCATTGATTCATAATAAATGCATAATACTTTAGGCTATTCACATTATTCAATTCCTTAATGTTTGTTTTCTCCCAATTATATAGATGATAAAACCTTTCAAGAATTCTTAGACAATTCTCATAATCCACATTGCCAGATAATGTAATTTGTTTTTTATCAGCGTGTAATCCAAGCAACCGTTTATATACTGCATTTTGAATACCGATGTCTATAGACTCATTTGAGTCTAATAACGAAAATGGCACCTCAATATTAGAATTTTTACTTTTGGCCAATTCTAATATCTGAATCTTATTCCTTTTTATCAGCTCTTCTATAATTGGACTTTGATACCCACTTTTCGGTTCCAAAGTATCGATACAAATGATATTTGCAATATAACGCAAAATTCTTTTTTCTTCCTCTGTTCCTGTCTTTATTTCATTGTTCTTAATTTGATTTTCTATTCTTTTCAAATTTTTATTTATCCGGTCGTATACAGTTGGAATGAGTTCAACTTTTTTACTTTTAAAAAATGAGCTTCCTTTCCAATCACATTCATTATGTTTTATACAAAAAACATTTCCTTGTAATTCTCGAGACATACGACCTGCTCTCCCAGCAAGATTCCAAAAATCAATGGATTTGAGTTCTGACCGATGTTTCTTATTATCGAGTATAAATAAATTTTGCGTAGGCATATTTACACCTTCTAATAATGTAGAGGTGCAAAAAATATATTTTATATCTCCATTCTTGTATAAATCCTCGATTAGATTACGTATCAATTGTGGCATATTGCCAAAATGATATGCTACCCCCTTTTTTATGATACTTGCCAAATAGTAATCAGGATGAATATAATCACCAATAATTTTAGATGCTTTCTTTAATTTATTGTTTGTTTTAGTTGCATCATCTATGGATATTGTATTAGCAAACTGAGTAGCATAAACAATTGTACGTCTTACACTATTACAATACACCAAATTACTATCTCTCCCATAAGTTACAAGAAAGCCATTTACCGTTCTAGCACTTTCCGGGATTTTAGTGGATATTGGAAGAAACTCATTACCATAAAAATATGAAAATTTCCCCTCACTCAAATCAGAGAAAAAAAGATTCTGAGCAACTGTGGTCTCCTCTGTTCTAAAAGAATTCTGCTCATCTTTTCTGAACAACTTTAACAGAATATCTGGATTAGAGACATTAGGAGACGAAAAATAAAGTTTGGTTGTAGGATATTTTTTCAGTGTCTTCTCTATAGCAATATATGTTGTTATACTCCTAGTATCGTCTTGTGCTATTTTATGTGCCTCATCCACAAATAAAAAACCTATTGAAGGATTTTCGTTTTGAGACAAAAAACTAATCAGCCGTTCTGGAGTTAATACGAGAATTAGATTTGTATTATTTTCAAGAATAAGTTCTGATATATTTGAATTTGTAACAACCTTATATTTATTACGTTCCAGTTGTATACCCAAGTCTTTTTTTATTTCGAGAGTAAACTGGCTGATAAGAGCTCTAGTAGGAACTATTACCGCTAAATTTTCAGGAGGTCTATTGTGTATTATTCTACTTATAAATGCTTTTATAATAAAGGATTTACCCATAGATGTCGGTCCTGAGAAGCTAAATTCCCTAGATTCACTTAACCCCGAATATAAATCATATTGAGTATCAGTAAAATATATTCCATCTGAATTTGGAACCTCTTGTAAGGCTTTCTTAGCATCTATTTGTATCATTTTATCTAATGGAAGCACAGCCTCGTTACAATCTTCTTTAGTTAAATAATTAACTGCAGGAAAATTGCCAAGATTATAATATACGGATTTAGATACCATTCTATAATATGGTTCATTCTTATATGAACTATTCAAGAAAGTTATAATATGATACGCATAGCTACGAGCTTCAGAAAAAGAGGATGCTGATAATAAATCGGCAAATTTCAATAAATCTTTATACTCTTTTTCTTTATATTGTATTGATTTACACAAATTTAGTATTTGATAATGTGAACGTTCCATACATATCACAAAAAGCGATTGAAAATACTCGCTACCCATTATCTCTTGTGCAATCTTATCCGCCAAAATCATAGTTACTATTTTTTCAGTCTGTTTATGATTTCCGATCTAGTCTTATCCAAGTCAGAAAATGGTAAAATATAAAAATAAAAGTTGTAGCCGATAAACTCGTTCTTCTTCAACAGCTCATTAATTGTCGGCACTATTTTATTTATACTAGACTTTACTTTTTCCGATATATTAGTTCTAAATTCAGCATTACTAACACGACGTTCATCATCTGACATTGAAATGTCAAAACCTAGGAAGACTCCAAAAGAATTATCAAGATTTAGATTTTCATCATTCTCACTTGGTATTAAGATTTTCTTTAATATTTCATACGAGTCCTCCGATACTGTCTCTTTTAATAAATTCGTATTTACTAAATGAACTTCATATCTCATTTTGTCGAGGTCGTTGTCTAACATTGTTTTGATAGATTCAAACGCAGAGATAATTCCGCTTTTCAAATCTCCATGTAGTTTAGATTCTCCAAAAACCATTTGATATGATGTATCACCAATCTTTAACAAATGAACGCCATCAGCTCCCTTAACATACTCATTTGAAGCTGTCTTCAATTCTAATTTTGTAAGCAGCTTGGGAGCATGCAAGTGCGACTCTAACAAGCAATACAAAAGAAGTTCTCCTAATTCTCCTGTGTTACTTCTAGCACGTCTTAATTTCTCTCTTGCTTGTGAAGCTAAATTTCCAAACTTCTTTTGTTCAATTAATTCATTACATGTATGCCTAGATAAAGCATACGTTATTAATGCATTTTCTAATTCTTCGCTTAGATTACCATAATTAAACTGATTGTTAGATATTTTCAACATAAAAACATTTAACCTATTACCACCTTCCAATGATTCATTTTCAAAGATTTTGGTAAATAAGTTTAAGAAATCACTCGAAATGTCCGTTTTAATCAACATAAGCTTACAATGATTCTAATTTGCGAGAAAATATCTATATATCCTTAGGCATTTATTTATCAAACTGTTTTGCAATTCTTTTAAATATCAAAGCCTTGTTCATCAACCATTCAAAAGCAAAGCTCCATTGGATTTCATTACTTATATCATAAGAATAAAGAGTAATAATGCGAGTTGCTTTGTCCGCTTCTCTCCATTCTACCTTGCCACCTATTGACTCTTCTACTTCTTGTGCATACTGCTTGAACATGGCGAATTTATCTTTGTCGTCAGGTATATATATTTCAGCACCTAAACGCTTTTTCTGCGTATTTACAGTTAAGCTAACATGGTATGATGAACTTCCGACACTCAAGTCATACCAATGTTGTGGCTGTGCTTTTCTCGCAGAAAATTCCTTGGCAAAGGATTCATTTGATTTAATATACTCTGATAGTTGTTGCCAAAAATTGAGTTGCAGCTGTTTGGTCTCGCTTAAACTAGCGACATTCTTCATTTGTTTAGCCCAGTCATTAGGACGTTCTACTACGTTAAATTTTGGGGCAATTGCAGAATCATCAATTTGCCATAATTCAATTTCTACGAGAAAAAAGCCTATTTTAACACCAGTATTTTGATTCAGCCATTCTATTGCTTGACGATGTTCGTCACGTGCGCGTTTTACTATCCACACAATGACTTCCGCACCTTTCCCTGACGCATAAGTGATAAGTTTGCCAAGGTGGTCATGGTTGGTGTCTTCAAGTTGATTTTCAATTATAATACGTCTTTCTGCACCCTCCTCAATAGCATATAGATCTACATTGAAACTTCCAACAGAAGACTCACATTCTTCTAAGACAATATCAATTCCTATAGCATCACTTAATTGCTGCAAATTGCATTCTTGGGCAAGCCATTTACTAAAGTCCTTCGTTTCATGCTGCCAAACAGAACGCAGGTCATTAATACGTTTAATCTTTCCGAGTTTCATGATATCTTATTTATTTGCATTTTCATATGCTGCATTAAATACTCTCTGATTAATGAAATTCATAAAATCAGGGTTGTCGAGATAATTTCTACAGAATTCTGTATTCTCATTAAGCATTCGTGCAATAATCATCATCAATGACATATTACATTGCTGTTGAGCTGTTTCTTTGTCGCTATTTCGAGCGGCATTCACAAACGCTTCATCAGCTTGCAAGCGTACAGGCAACTCATCAAGTTGTTGCTTCGCTTTTTCCTTATCAAGCCAATTAATACCATTAAACTCATCCAATATCTCGCTCAATCTTGCCATATTGAGTTCTACTTTACCTTTAGGTGTACCCACAGGAGTTGGTTCAATCTCGGCATCAGAGTTTTCCAGTTCAATTTTTTGCTCCTCACCTTTAACAATTCGGTATTGATCAAAATCAATTGCTTCAATGAGTCCTTCGGTAAAATCCTCGCCTCTCAACACTGGTAACTTGTGTATCAACAATGAGAAATATGTGTTTAATTTTTCCCATTCCACACTTTTAAAAGGCAAAACGGCTGCGAGAAAAGGATATGTACGCAAGAAGGATTTAATGCTACTCTTGCATCTGATTTGTATATTCTCATCAAGCTCTTTGAATCGCTCTACAGAATTGTTGATTATAGGGTCAATCTCCTCGCGAGAAGCACCTGCCCAATATTTTTCATTGAGTATGAATATATCCTCTTCAGAATATATATTAGCGCTTTCAATCTCTTGAATGAGATCATTCAACTTATTCGGATCAGTCTCTTTTGACAATATTGTTGTCTTGTAGAATCGCTGGAACGAGTTTTTAATACTTTCTGCGTCATTGGCAAAATCAAGTACAAAAGTATCTCGTTTTTGGGGATGGCAACGATTCAAGCGAGACAGGGTCTGAACAGCTTTTACATCTGTTAAGACTCTATCCACATACATCGTATGGAGCAATGGCTGATCATATCCAGTTTGGAACTTTTCGGCTACTACTAAGATACGATACGGATCACGCTCCATATTAGCCTCAATATCTTTTGACGGGAAACCATTTACATCAGATTCTGTAACATCTTTGCCACCATAGTTCTTGCTACCTGAGAATGCTACAATCGCCTTATAAGGACTCTTGCGTTCTCCAAGCAAGTGGCTGATTTCATAGTAAAACTCTATTGCGCGAAGAATACTACTTGTTACCACCATGGCACGAGCTTGTCCACCCATTTTGCCCTTGTCAATAATCTGGCTATGGAAATGCTCCACTATAATAGAAGCCTTCTGCTGAATTGTTTCAGGCTGGCTCTCCACGAATGCTCTAAGTTTCTTCTGGGCTTGCTTCTTTTCAAACTCAGGGTCAGACTCTATAGCTTTGACAATCTTAAAGTAGCTGTTATATGTCGTATAGTGCTTAAGTACATCCATAATGAAGCCCTCTTCAATTGCTTGCTTCATTGTATACTCGTGGAATGGACGATGTCCGATTTCACCATCAGGCTGCTCAAACGCAGTTCCGAACATCTGAAGCGTTTTATTCTTTGGCGTAGCCGTAAATGCGTAATAGTTCGCATTCTTCACCATCTTACGCCCCTCGATAATAGCATTCAGCTTATCTTCCAAGTCTTCACCATCCTCTCCTACATTACCGCTAAGGGCAATGTTCATTTTCGCAGACATTGAACCATTTTGGCTACTATGTGCTTCGTCTATGATAATGCCAAAACGCTTATGCTTCATCTCCGAACCAATGGTTTCGAGGATGAATGGAAATTTGTGTACTATTGTGATAATAATCTTCTTGCCACTCTCTAAATTCTTACGTAATGTTTCTGCACTATCAGCCCAAGCGACAAGATTAGACAAACGCTTGAAGGAGGCGATGTTATCACGAATTTGCTTATCCAAGTTTACTCGGTCTGTAACAACAATGACACTATCCATTAAAGGCTCTGTACCATCAAGCAAGCCAACAAGTTGATATGCCAACCAAGTTATTGAATTAGACTTACCCGAACCTGCCGAGTGTTGAATCAAATAACGCTGACCTACACCTTTTGCTCGCGTTTCGGATAATAATTGTCGGACAACCTCTAATTGATGATAACGCGGCCACACAACAGAAATCTTCTCCTTGCCTGTCTTCTCATCTTTCTTTTTTACAACTTGTGCATAATTCTCAAGTATATCCGACAAAGACTCTTTCTTTAATATATCCTCCCAAAGATATGATGTGCGCAGACCATTGGGGTTAACAGGATTACCGGCACCACCATTGGCTCCTTTATCGAATGGTAAAAACCAAGAACTTTTACCGCAAAGCCAAGTACACATACGGATATTATCATCATCAACAGCAAAGTGTACGGCACATCTTTTAGGCGCAAGTAGCGGATCACTCGCATCACGGTCAGTTTGATATTGTCTTATGGCGTTCTCAACGGTTTGATTGGTATAATGGTTTTTCAGTTCCATTGTCATCACTGGCATTCCATTCAACGAAACCATTACATCAATGCTATTCGAATTGTCCTTGCTATAGAACAATTGTCTTGTTACACAAAAAATATTTTTTGCATACATTTCCTGAGCTGTAGGATTCAACTCAGACGGCAACGGATAGTACATATCGAAGAGCTCCGATATGTAACGGAATCCTTTTCTCAACACATCAGTAATACCACGAGAAGCAAGTTGTTTATTCAACTCGGCAAAAAACTTGCGTTCTGATACTTCGCTCACAAAACAGGCCGTATTCTCAGCCTTCTTTTTCTGTGTAGAGAGAATAAATCGCTTTACACGTTCAGTATCAAGCGCATAGTTCTTGTTATAATCCTCTGAAAAACCCTTTTCATAACCCTGCGAATCGCACAAATAGCTCACAAGGATAGTTTCAAGATTTTTCTCTGATGTATCAGTTACCATAACTTCATCTATTTATATTTCAGATTGCACATTTATTTGGCCTGTGACACAATCTGCAATAAGTTTCTGTTTATATTCTTTCAAATACTCTATTTCTGCTTCAAGTTCAGCCATAAGAGAGTTTACTTTCGCGCATTTACCCTCAATATAAGCAACAATTGTATACTGTTCTTCAATAGGAGGAAGAGGAATATCCATCTTTTTCAGACCTTGCCAATTTAGATTCTGTCTTAATCCACCTCCCATGCTATAAAACAACTTTTTGATATCGTAAGAATGAAGAGTATTATACAAATAAGAAGGAATGATTGAATCATTTAAAACACCTAAACATATATATGCAGAAGTAACAATGCCTTCTTCTTTAACTAACCCAACTCTAAGACTCTTTTGATCATTTTGCAAATCTGTAAGTCGTAAAACAATATTTCCCTCCTCAACCACTTGATAAGTATCAAATGATGCAGGTAATAGTCCCTCCGTAGTGTTAATGTCCTTTCTAATTATCCTCCCATAACTAAGAGATAACAGATTCTGGTGATGGATATTCTTATTTGAAACAAAATGCTCATATGAAACTTGTGAAAGACGACGAATCTCCCAGTGCTCCGGTATTATCCCAATCCACGGAATACCACTATCTTTCATCTTTACATCGGGATTCAAACCTCGTGTGATGACATTTGCAATTTCAGCCTCTTTTAGCTCATTAAGCAGCTGTAACTCTCTCTCTCTCTCTCGAACATACGCATCTATACATAGGGTTTTACTTTCAAGATAACTCACAATTTTCTCTTGCTCAGCAAGAGGTGGAATTGGTATAAATTTCCTTCCTAATAGGGGATAATTAATATTTTGTCCCTCTCGTATTCCAGTTACACATGTCTGCAATAACTGTATAAACGGCAAACTTTTGAATAGTACTTTGAAATAATCTGTAAATTGTTTTTCTATTGGTGTAAGGATAGTATATGCAGCACTTATTATACCTTGATAATACGCATATTCAATTCCTCCTTCAAAAGAGCGAAGACTAATTACAAAATCACCCACTTTTACAAGTTTAAGACCTTCAAAGCCCTTGTTTACAACCACAACTCGACTCTGATACATTGATTGTGGAATCACGCCTTGAGCCTGTGTTGCACACAACATTTGCTCTTCTGGATGGTTTTTCTCTGAACGTTCAGAAAAACAATATTTTAATTTTCGCTTTTCCCAATTGTTTGGCAATTTGATCAACCATGCCATGCCAGTATCTTTGTATTCATTGTACTGTCTCATATCTTCCCCAAAATATCATCCAACATACCATTGGTACGTTCCTCAATAGCACGAATATCCCGTGTTATATCCTCTATAGAACGCAACGCCTTTGGCTTATAAAAGTATTTTGTAAATGAGAGTTCATAGCCAACTTGTATAGACTTTTCATCTATCCAAGCATCGTAGGTGTATGGTAAAATCTCATTCTGTAAAAATCCATCAATACCACCTTCATAACGAAATGGGATTATCTCAGTATCTTCCAATGCCTTGTCTGCAATTTGGCAACCATCTGAGTCAAGAACGATTTCTGCGTCCGGACAAGTTGTAGTGTAGTACTTCCGGAGTAAATCAATATGTTTCTTTTTAGGTTTACTCTTCATTTCTTTTATCGCAACCTTCAATAACTCTTGCAGAGCATTGAAATCATGATCTGCCGAATGGTCATATTGCTTGACAAAGGTCATTACCTCACAACAAATGGCAGCATCCTTCTCCTTACGGCACATTTCGGCCTCACGCTCTTCATTATACTCAAAACGAAGGCGCAGAGGACGGCATACTTTCACACTCCAATAGCCAAACTCATTGTTCGGGAAAATCTTGCTTTGCGGTGTTTCTACATAGTCGGTAAGCAATTTTACAATCTGCAGTCGGTCAGATTCGGTCGTTTCACAATTCTTCTCTCCCAAATTCTTACGCAACGGAGACTTAATTTCTGTCGCATCAATCAGTTGAACATAACCGCGACGGCGTTCTTCCTTGCGGTTTGTTACAATCCATATAAATGTACCAATACCTGTATTGTAGAAGTCTTTTTCTGGCATAGCCACAATTGCTTCCAACAGGTCATTTTCAATAATATATTGACGAAGGTTACTTGCACCACTACCGGCATCGCCTGTAAAGAGAGAAGAGCCGTTATGAACCTCCACGATACGAGTACCTAACTCTGTGGTATTTTTCATTCGTGAAAGATTATTTGCAAGAAACATCATTTGGCAGTCGCCAATATCAGGGATAAATGATACTTCCATGTCATCTTCCCCAATCAATGTAAAGCGACTGTCACTAAACTTCTTCTTCTCAGTCTCAGCTAATCCTCGCTTTTTGAGATCCTCCTTCCAAGGAGTACCAAATGGAGGATTAGAGATACAAAAGTCATAAGTTTCGCCAGGATGTCCATCTCGTGAAATGGTACTATCGAACGCTATGTATTCACGCATCTCTGTACCATGTACATACTGAAATGCCTGTATATCACCTGAAATCATCAGGTCTGCTTTACAGGTCGCAAAAGTTTCAGGTTGAAGCTCTTGCCCATATATCAGCACTTGAACATTCTTGCCTCTTTCGTTAGCAACTTCTTTAATGCGATCTTGTGCAATAGTAAGAATACCACCTGTTCCACAAGCACCATCATACACCGTGTATGTATTGTCTTTAATTTTGTCTGCAACTGGTATAACAGCCAAATCTGCAAGCAGTTTTACATAATCACGAGGCGTGAAATGTTCACCGGCCTCCGTTACATTGTTTTCTTCATTAAATCTTCTGAGCAGTTCCTCGAACATCGTACCCATTGTATGATTATCAAGGGCAGGAAATTTCACATTACCATTATCATCAAGAACAGGTTTATTGCTAAGATTTATCTTATCATCTGTAAACTTCTCAATTATACTCCCTAAACGTTCAGCCTCCGTAAGATTATCAACCATTTGACGAAGATGAAACTTATCAAGAATATCCTGAACATCTTTACTGAAACCGTTAAGATAATCATTAAAATTCATCTTTAGCCGTAATGGGTCGGTTTCACTCTTCAATGTCTTCATTGTAAAAAGTGAAGTATTGTAGAAAGGATACCCTGTAGTGGTAAACAAGATTGGATCTTGATTGGCTATTTTATTATCATCAAGCATTTTCTTTTGAGCCAATAAGATTGCCTTTGTTGGTTCAAGAAGCACATCGATACGACGCAACACCATCATTGGCATAATAATTTTCTTGTATTCGCCTTTATCAAAGGCATACACAAGTACATCTGTCGCAATATTCCAGATGAAAGAAAATAGCTGATTATATTGAGCTTGTTCCATATTCTCTTACAGTTCTTTAGTAGGTGTGATTAGTATTCTGACATCAACATCCAACCATTTTGCTATTTCTTGCAGCTGGGCAATAGACGGCTGCGACTTATTGGAACACCATCTTGAAATTGTGTTCTCTGATTTGCCCATTTGAGTTGCCAACCATCTATTGGTTCTTTGCTTTTCTGCAAGTACCACCTTTATTCTATTCATCACCATTTGTTGATTATTCGACATCAGTATTTAAATTATACTCGTTATATTGCAAACAAAAGTACATCTAATTTCCCATATAGCCAAGTACATAAGCAAAAAACATCGTTTAAAGGAATGACTACAGCTGGCATAAAGATATGCAAAAGAATACATGTATCGTTTTTATCTATTCCATCAATGAATTTCACCTTTCAAAAAATTATGCTGCACAAACATTATGTTCGCACAGCATAATATAAAATTCAATCACATCCTATCGCTCAACCACATACAAATCAACCCTCTACCTCGTATCGCTTGGCAAATGGGCACACTATAATAGTTATTCCGCCTTGTATCGCCCATCCAACACTCCGGCAAACACATCCATCTCTCTCTTAGAAATTCCTAATCGTGTTGCCAATTCGCGCCATCCTTTTACAGCTTCAATCACCTCCGAAATAATCTTTTCTGCTGTTTTACAGTTTAGCATATAGTCTTCGCAAGCATCCAGCAAAATACTCAACTCTGCTTTGTTAGAAGTTAATGAAACAAGCAAACTTTGATACTCATTCAACGTGGGGTTCATATCATATGCAGGACACAGTGTCCATCCTTTTGCAGTCAAAAGGAAACCATGATTGCGGAAATGGTCGTCACTATTGCCTATGCATATATTGAAAGCCACACGGCGGTATAGTTCCTGTAGGTTTCGCTCCACATCGGTGCAGCTCTGAATAATAAAGTCGACTATATCCAGATAACCATGCCCGGTAGTTGCATCGTCACCATCACTCAGCCCCAATAAAGTCATGGCAGATGCAAAATGAATACGTTTTCTTTCTTGGGTTCTATCGAAGCGTTGTGACAGCAATGTATGATATTTCTCTCCAGTTGCCAGCACTTTGGTTTTTGCAGCGTTTATCCCTGCTTTTGTGGCAAGCAAATGACTGAAATGTTCCCAAAGTCCAACATCATAGTCATCCTTGCGCGATGGAAACTTGGCCACATAAAGAACTTTATCTGTATCTACAACATTAGCTTTAGGCCTTGCACCTCCTAATGACGCTCCCGGTTGCACAAGTTGTGCAATCCATTTCCTATCAGGGAGCATATTGTTTTCTTCACATTTCTCTATCTCGGCACTGGCTGCAATCAGTTCCCGAATGTCCGTCAAAGGTGGAATTTTCAACGATTCACTCACATTGATAAATTCGCCATCGAGGTCTTCCTTAAAACGGAATCCACCCATTCGGGAGAAATCATCGATACCAGTCAAGAAA
>ENA-ORUX01002120-ORUX01002120.1-human-gut-metagenome-genome-assembly--contig:-NODE-2120-length-13553-cov-2.315528_pt1 | contig 13553 bp, 9 predicted proteins | sample MGYA00242087_ERZ509225 | MGnify/ENA primary metagenome ERZ509225 (study PRJEB26280, sample SAMEA2338864) | human gut metagenome | biome: human gut; feature: human-associated habitat; material: faeces... | reverse complement strand
GGACTGTCTGATTATCTTGATAAAGTTCTCCCTGAGCCTTTCGGATCTCCCTGGCCTGAAGGCTATATCGCCGCTGTTGCTACTGCCGGTGGTACAGGCGTTATCCATCATACTATCTGGAACTATATGGACGCAGGTGAAACTGCGCTGACATCCGACTGGTACTGGGGACCGTATAAGGTTTTGTGTCAGGATATGGGACGTAAGCTGGATACCTATAAAATGCTGGATGAAAATAATAAATACAATCTGCCGGCTTTAAAAGCCAAAGTCAACGAGATTTTGGGCAAACAGAAAAGCCTGCTGCTCATGATCAACACTCCGGCTCATAACCCTACTGGCTACAGCCTCAGTGAAGAAGACTTGCAGGGCGTTATCGACATCATCAAAGAAGCGACTGCAGGTACTGATAAAACTGTAACGCTGCTTTTAGACGTAGCATATATTGATTATGCCGGCGAAAAAGAAGAAGTTCGTAAGATCTTCAAAAAGCTTTCTAATCTGCCTGCTAACATTCTCAGTATTGTGGCATACAGTATGTCTAAAGGCTTTACACTTTATGGCCAGCGCACCGGCGCTATGATCGGCGTTTCTTCTTCTAAGGAAATCATTGAAGAATTTGCCGCCATCAACCAATATACAAGCCGTGCGACCTGGTCCAACATCAACCGTCCGGCAATGAAAACTCTGGCTAATATTTACAGTGACCCGGAACTGCTTGCCGCTACCGAAAAAGAGCGTGACGATTATTATCAAATGATCAAAGCACGTGCCGACCTGTTCACAAAAGAAGCCGAAGAATGCGGCTTGCCGATGCTGCCTTATGTAGCAGGCTTCTTCCTGTCCATTCCGGCAAAAAATCCCGATGCTATCTGTGATAAACTGCACGAAGACAATATTTTTGCTGTTCCTTTGGCTGCAGGTGTACGTATTGCCGTTTGCGCAGTACCGCTTAAAAAGATCGCCGGTATGGCTGCAAAAGTACAGGCTGCAATGCAGGCTGTAGAAAAATAAGCATTGATAACAATCAAAGACCGGAGCTAAAAAAGTTCCGGTCTTTTTTCCCATAAGGAGTATTTATGAAAATTAAATTGACATTACCCAACAATATTATCAGAGAGTATCCTGCAGGAACGACGCTGTTGGAAGTCAGCAGAGACTTTGCTGCTAACTATCAAAGCCCGATCGTGGAAGGTATTTTCAATGGCATTGGCACTGATCTGCAAAAGCCTGTTTTTGAAAATGGTACAGTTGATTTTATAACGCTGGATACGGAGGAGGGGATGCGCGTTTATGTGCGCAGCCTGCTGTTCCTTTTTCTGGTAGCTATCAAAGAGCTGCGGCCGGAAGTAAAAATTGAGGCCCGTAATTCCCTGGGCAGCGCTTTATTTTGCGAAATCACTAACGATATCGTACTCAGCAACTACGATTTAAAGGCCTTGGAAGACTATATGAAAGAGCTGGCAGCCAAGTCTGAACCGATCATTTATAAACATATAAATAAAAAAGAAGCTGAAAAAATTTTATGCGAGCGGAACGAAGCTGACCGCTTGGAGCTGCTGCACGCTATTGATGATGATTTACTGCTGACCTGTTATACCTTGAAGGGCCATATGGAATATTTTTTCGGTCCGATGCTGCCGGATTGCGGTTATTTGAAGCTGTTTGAACTGATAAACTACGAAAACGGCATCGTTATCAATTATCCGGAAACGGGTCAGAACGAACTGGATGTTTTTGTTGACAGTCCTAAACTCAATAAAATGTTCCACGAGATGGAAGAATGGTCAACTATGCTGCAATGCAATACTGTTGCCAAGCTGAACCGCATTATAAAAGAGGACCATGCCGGAGTGATCATTCAGGTAGCTGAGGCACTGCATGAAAAAAAGATCGCCGCCATAGCTGATGAAATCACTGATAAAGGCAAAGACGTACATCTCGTGTTGATCGCCGGTCCTTCTTCCTCGGGGAAAACGACCTTTGCACAAAGATTGAGCATCCAGCTGGTAGTCAATGGTCTCAGACCTGTGCCGATATCAATGGACGATTATTATAAAGAACGTTTGAATACACCGCGCAAAGCGGATGGATCTTATGATTTTGAAAGCGTCGAAGCGATCGATCTGGAATTATTCAATGACCATTTAAAGCGTCTGCTGGCAGGTGAAACAGTTAAAATACCCAAATACAATTTCCGTACCGGCCTGCGCGAATACCGTGGCCGTGAGCTGACTTTGAGCGATAACTCTGTGCTGATCGTCGAAGGTATCCATGGCTTGAACGAACGTATTTCTGCCGTTGTTCCGGCCCGTAATAAACTGAAAGTCTATATCAGTGCCCTGACGCCGATGTCGCTGGATGATTACAACCGTATCCAGACTACCGATATGCGTCTGCTGCGCCGGCTGGTGCGTGATTCGCAGTTCCGTTCGCATGACGCGCTGATGACTTTGAAGCTGTGGGACGATGTACGCCGTGGGGAAGAAAAATATATTTTCCCATTCCAGGAAGAAGCAGATATTATTTTTAATACCACACTGGTGTATGAGTTTGCAGTATTGAAAAAGTATGCCGAGCCTTTGCTGCAAGGCGTACCGGAAACAGAAGCGGTCTATACTAACGCGCAAAGACTGCTTGGACTGCTTAGCCATGTGACACCGCTGGATAAAGAGCTGATTCCCAAAAACTCTATTTTACGTGAATTTGTGGGCGGCAGCGCCTTTAAAGAAGCCCTGTAATTGAATAAAAGCATCACCAACGGCAGCTTTTTAAAAAAGCTGCCGTTTTTAATATGTATCCATAGAGATTTGGTAAAATCCTGTTTTTACTTATCCTTGATATTTTGTAATTTATTAATCCGACAAATGGAGTATTTTTGTTGATTTTTGTTGCCGAAACCATTGATAATACCAGTTAAAGAGGTATATAATTATAAAAAAGCTGCCTTTTATTGAATTAAGTAACAGAAATAAATATGCTTTGCAAATGATTGCTTATACAGGGGATAAAGCGCAGAAACAGCGGGCTTAAAGCAGGTTTGTAACCATTGGGGACTTTGACTTTAAGTTTTGTGGCTACAGGAAGAGACGCTGCTTCCTGACAGGGGGATTTTATATGCAGAAGATGATTTATCATTTAGGGGTCGATATTGGTTCGACTACGATCAAATTTGTGGTCTTAGATGAAAAGGAGCGAATAATTTTTAAAGATTATTTTCGCCATTTGTCAGATCCCAGCACTGCATTTTTACAAGAGATTCAGAAAATTCTCGCTATTATTGACGGCAGGGAATTTTCGTTGATATTGACCGGTTCGGCTGGTTTTGGATTTGCCGAACGTATGGGGGTGCCGCATGTACAAGAGGTTATTGCTTGTCGCGCGGCGCTTCGTTCTTTGCTGCCCGAAGCGGAAACAGCAGTTGAATTAGGCGGTGAGGATGCCAAGATAACCTGGCTGGGCAGTTCGCCGGAACAGCGTATGAACGGTGTCTGTGCCGGCGGCACAGGCGCGTTTATCGACCATATGGCGTCGCTTTTGGGTACTGACGCTACCGGACTTGGCAGTATGGCAGAAAGTTGCAAGCGTATTTATCCGATCGCCTCACGCTGTGGTGTTTTTGCTAAAACTGATGTGCAGGCCCTGATCAACGACGGTGCTTCTAAAGAAGATATTGCCGGCTCGGTTTTGCAGGCGGTAGTTCATCAGACGATCGGCAATTTGTCGCAGGGACGTCCAATCAGCGGCAAAGTTGCTTTCCTGGGTGGCCCGCTGCACTTTTTACCGCAGCTGCGCAAGCAGTTTATTGCTACTTTAAAATTGCAGGCTGACGCAGCTTTGATAACTGAAGATGCGGATTGCTTCGTCGCTATCGGTGCTGCTTTGGCAGGTAAGGACGGCGAGATTTTTAACGAAGAAAAGCTGCTGCAGGCCCTGGCAAAAGTGAACGATGCGCCGCTGGACGCAGTGGCAAAACTGCCGCCGCTGTTTGCAGATGAAGCTGATTATGAAAAATTCTGCTGCAGACATGCCCAGCATCAGGTAGAGCGTGAAGCTTTGGCCGCATATAACGGTAAATGTTATCTGGGTATCGATTCCGGTTCGACAACTTTAAAAATGGCATTGCTTTCAGAGGATAACAAACTGCTGTGGTCTTATTACAGCGGTAATAACGGCAATCCGGTACAGATCGCCGCTGCTGCCTTAAAGGATCTGTACGGAAAAATGCCTGCCGGGGCTGTGATCGGCGGAGCGGCTGTTACCGGCTACGGTGAAGAAATGATGAAGGTCGCTTTTGGCGCTGACTTCGGCGAAGTTGAGACCGTAGCACATTTACGGGCGGCACAGTTTTTTGCGCCGCAGGTTTCCTTTTTGATCGATATCGGAGGACAGGATATCAAATGCTTTTTTGTGAAAAATGGTATTCCTGACCGCCTGATGCTGAATGAAGCGTGCAGTGCCGGCTGCGGTTCTTTTATCGAAAACTTTGCGCAGGGGCTGGGGCTTGACGCTGGTGAATTTGCCAAGCTGGCTTTAACAGCTAAAGAACCCGTTGATTTGGGTGTACGCTGTACTGTTTTTATGAATTCTAAAGTAAAACAAGCGCAGAAGGACGGTGCGGCCATTGGCGATATTGCAGCCGGGCTGGCTATTTCCGTTGTTAAAAATGCGCTTTATAAAGTTATTCGTCTGCGTGACGCAGGCGAGCTTGGTGATACCATCGTCGTGCAGGGCGGCACCTTCCACAGCGATGCTATTTTGCGTGCTATGGAACAGCTGACAGGCAAAGAAGTCATCAGACCGGATATTGCAGGGCTGATGGGTGCGTTTGGCGCTGCGCTGCTGGCGCACGACCGCTGTCAGGAAAAATCGACATTGGTAGATGCCACAACACTGTCTGCTTTTGACTACCGCAGTAAAAGCTATCGCTGCGGCGGCTGCGGTAATAATTGTTTGGTAACTGCTCACTACTTCCCGGCAGGAGTATTTCATACGGGCAATCGTTGCCCGCGCGGTGCGGGGCTGCCAATGACCAATACCAGCGCGCCTAATATGTATGCATATAAATACCACCGGGTTTTTGATTACGAACCGCTGCCGGTAGAAGCCGCTAAGCGCGGTGTCATCGGCATACCGCGGATTTTGAATATGTACGAGGATTACCCCTTCTGGTTCACGCTCTTTACCCGGCTGGGATATCGGGTCGAGCTGTCGGGGCCGTCGTCAAAGGAATTGTACGAATCGGCCATGGCCTCCATACCTTCCGACTCACTCTGTTATCCGGCCAAGCTGGTACATGGACATATCCATGATCTGCTGGTAAAAGGGGTCAAAAAGATTTTCTATCCCTGTGTTCCTTACAATGAAAAAGAATGTCAGAAAGCCAATAACTGCTATAACTGCCCGGTCGTAGCAACCTATGCCGAAAGTGTCTACGCCAATATGGAAGAGCTGCGGGCGGCCGATGTTGAGTTTATGCATCCATTCCTGCCGCTGTACCATGATAAACGCCTGGCAGAACGTCTGGCAGAAGTTTTCCGTCAGGAAGGCCTGAAGCATAAGGAACTGGAAGCTGCCGTACAGGCAGCACGTACCGAACAGCTTAGCTATAAGCAGGAAATCAGAGATATGGGGCACAAGCTGCTGCAAAAAGTGCTGGACGGGCATGGGCATGCCGTAGTTTTGGCAGGGCGTCCTTATCACGCAGATCCGGAAATCAACCACGGTTTGCCGGAGATGATCGCCTCCTTTGGTTTAACAGTCATTTCGGAAGATGCGGTTGCCGACCTGCCGGAAAGCCTTAAAGGGCAGTTGCCGGTAGTTGTTGACCAGTGGTCGTGGCATTCCCGGCTTTATCGGGCAGCAGAATTTGTGGCTGCACATAAGGAATTAGAGCTTATTCAGCTCAGTTCCTTCGGCTGCGGGCTTGATGCCATCACCTCAGACGTAGTAAAAGAGATTTTAGAGCGTCATCACAGGCTGTATACCTTACTGAAGGTCGACGAGATCAACCATATCAGTTCCGCACGTATCCGTATCCGTTCTTTGCTGGCGGCCATGCGCGAACGTATTGATAAACATCAGGAAACAGACATACCTGCTTATATACCGCCGTCGTTTTCAAAAACAATGCGGAATACACACGTTATCCTGGCGCCGCAGCTTTCACCAGTGCATTTCCAGTTTATGGAAACTGCTCTGCGCCGTGCCGGATACAAGCTGGAGATCGCGCCGCTGCCGGATCGGGAAGCAGTAGCCTTAGGTCTGAAATATGTCAATAATGATATTTGTTATCCGGCTATCCTGGTTATTGGGCAGATGCTGCGGGCGTTGACGTCAGGAAAATATGACCTGAATAAAACCAGTATCGCTCTGTTCCAATCGGGCGGCGCCTGCCGTGCGACCAACTATATCGCTCTGATGCGCCGCGCTTTGCGTGATGCAGGGCTTGGCAGTATACCTGTTTTTTCGCTGTATGGTGAAAAAAGCGATGGGTTTTCGCTGTCGTGGCATTTGCTGAAGGATATGGTCAAAGGCTTGCTGTATGGCGATTTACTGATGCAGCTGCTGCATCGCGTACGTCCTTATGAGCAGGAAAAGGGCGCGGCCGATGCTTTGTATAAACTGATGTCACAGCTTTGCAAGGACAGCCTGGCAGGCTTGACTGGCTTATCATTTGAACAGACGATCAAACGGGGGACTGCTGCTTTTGATGTGCTGCCGCTGCGTGATAATGTGCGCAAGCCCAAGGTAGGCATCGTCGGCGAAATACTGGTCAAATATCATCCGGTTGCCAACAATAACATCGTCAGCTATCTTGAAGCTGAAGGCGCCGAAGTCATACTGCCGAATATGATGGACTTCTTCCTGTATGCGGCTTATGACGAACAGGTCAAACGCCGTCTGCTGGACGGAACGCTGGGCAATGTGATCAAGTCCAAATTATTTATGAAGTTTTTGGATTATTACCGCAAGCCGCTGAATATAGCGCTGCAAAAGAGTAAACGCTTCAGTGCCTATGAACCTTTATCGGCCTTGATCGCTTTGGCAGAAAAACATCTTTCTACCGGCAATATGGCCGGCGAAGGCTGGCTGCTGACTGCCGAGATGGCCAAGCTGCTGCGCAGCGGCATAGATAATATCGTCTGCCTGCAGCCGTTTGCCTGCCTGCCGAATCATGTTACCGGCAAGGGCATGATCCGCGAGCTTCTGCGCACTGATCCTCAGGCGAATATCATTGCGCTTGATTGTGACGCGGATGCCAGCCAGGTCAATCAAATGAACAGGATCAAGCTGATGCTGGAAATAGCAAAAGAAAAGCTGCAGCAGGCAGAAGAAAAAGCCATAAACGCATAAAATACATAAAAAAGCCGTATGTCTTATGACATACGGCTTTTGTGTATTCAGGTCAACGGTGGTTTTTGAAATAAGCTAAAGCAACATCAGGGAACAGGGCATAAGATAAAACATCGTCGATGTCGGCGTTGGGATAGCCGGCAGCAGCCAGTTTGGCCTTCAGGCTTTCCATTTGCGGCGCAATATCGTCAGCAGGGCGATGATCGATCTGCGGTTCGTCACCGATAGCCAGTTTTTTGACTTCAGGATCGATCGGCGCAGGTGTGCGGCCATATTTTCCGCGTACAAGGTCTTTGACTTCATTCGGGATCATCTTGTAACGTCCTAAAGTGACGTTCAAAGCAGCCATAGAGCCTACGATCTGGCTGGTAGGTGTCACCAGCGGCGGATAACCAAGCTCGGCGCGTACACGCGGCATTTCTTCCAGTAATTCTGGATATTTATCGGCAGAACCCATTTCCTTCATCTGATTCAGCAGATTCGACAGCATACCGCCGGGGATCTGGAAGGTGAGTACCTTAGGATCGATGGGAATATTGTCGTTCAGGCCAAAATCTTTAACAAGCTGTGTTTTGACGCCGCGGAAATAATCGGCAGCCTTGTGCAGCTTGGTCAGTTCGATACCGGTATCACGTGGCTGGCCCTGCAGGGTAGCGACGATAGCCTCGGTAGAAGGCTGGCCGGTGCTCTGCGCGAACGGAGATAAAGCGGTATCGATCATATCGACGCCGGCTTCGATAGCTTTTAAGTAAGTCATATCGCCCATACCGCTGGTAAAGTGGGTATGGATATCGATCGGCACGGTAAGCTGCGATTTGAGCGTACGTACCAGTTTTTCGGCATTATACGGCGACAGCAGTCCTGCCATATCCTTGATGCAGATCGAATCGGCGCCCATTTGCACCAGCTCCTGGGCAACCTTTAAAAAGTCTTCGTCCTTATGGTAGGGGCTGATAGTATAAACAAAAGCACCCTGTACGTGTGCGCCTGCTTCTTTAGCGGCACGCATCGAGCATTCCATATTGCGGGTGTCGTTTAAAGCGTCAAAAATACGGATAATGGAAACGCCGTTATCGACAGAACGTTTAACGAATTCTTTTACAACATCATCAGCATAATGGCTGTAGCCCAGAATATTCTGACCACGCAGCAGCATCTGGATCGGTGTTTTGGGTAAATGTTTTTTTAAAGTACGCAGGCGTTCCCACGGATCTTCATCTAAAAAGCGCAGGCAGGCGTCAAAAGTAGCGCCGCCCCAGGCCTCCAGGGCATAATAGCCCATATCGTCAAGTTCCTCCAGAACAGGAACCATATCGGTAATACGCATTCTGGTAGCCGCCAGAGACTGATGACCATCGCGCAGAACAGTTTCTACGATTTTAACAGGTGTGGTATTCATAACAAACCTCCTTGTAATAACTAATATCCTTACTGTTATTTTAGCACAGTGCAGTCGAAATTAAAAGATACAAAATACTGCATACACAGGAAAAGTTATTAATTAGAAGGCTTTTTAAATATTTATAATAACAAACATCATAAAATATAATTTGACCTTATAAAAGCACCAAAAAAATTTTTCCGGCAGGTATCTGCATTCGGATTTTATGCACGCAAGAACAGTAAAGTGCTTCTAAAAGTAACATTTGCCGCAGCTTTAAAGCTATTGATAAAGACTGTTTCGGGTGTGTTGAATCGAACTGACATATAATATATAATATATTATTATTGCAATGAATATAAATTTGAAAGTCTAGGGATAGAATTATGATGAAAAGGGAATATTTAAACGAAAATGTATATGAAGCGCTGCAGCGTCGGTTAAAGTTCCTGTTTGAGGAATTTGATAATATCTTTGTATCATTTTCCGGCGGTAAAGACAGTGGTCTGCTGCTCAATCTGGTGCTTGATTTTCAAAAGGCACATTATCCGGATAAACGCATCGGCGTTTTTCATCAGGATTTTGAAGCGCAGTACAGCGCTACCACAGAATACGTTGAGAGGACCTTTACACGGATCGAAAAAGATGTGGAGCCGTATTGGGTCTGCCTGCCGATGGCTACGCGCACCGCGCTCAGCAGCTACGAAATGTACTGGTATCCCTGGGACAACACCAAAGAAGATGCCTGGGTCAGGCCGATGCCTCAGCACGAATATGTGATCAACATCAAAAATAACCCGATGACGACCTATCGTTACCGTATGCATCAGGAAGACCTGGCCAAACAATTCGGCAGGTGGTACCGTATCGCGCATGGCGACAAAAAAACAGTATGCCTGCTGGGGATTCGCGCTGATGAATCGCTGCAGCGTTACAGCGGTTTTTTGAACCGGAAATACGGTTACAAAGAAACCTGCTGGATCAGCAACCAGTTCAAAAATGTCTGGGTGGCTTCGCCCATATACGACTGGAGCACCAGCGATGTCTGGCACGCCAATTATACGTTTCAATATGATTATAACCGTCTGTACGACCTTTATTATATGGCAGGGCTTAAACCCGACCAAATGCGTGTCGCTTCACCCTTTAACGATTATGCCAAAGACAGCCTCAATCTGTATCGGGTCATCGATCCGCAGATCTGGGTCAAGCTTATCGGCCGTGTACGGGGCGCTAATTTCGGTGCTATTTATGGCAGAACGAAAGCCATGGGTTATAAAAATATCACACTGCCGGCAGGGCATACCTGGGAATCATATACCCGCTTTTTACTGGCAACACTGCCGGCAAGGCTCAGGCAGAGCTATATCAAAAAATTCAAAACCTCGATTGAATTCTGGCATACGGTGGGCGGCGGACTGGAAGAAGAAACTATCCGCGAGCTGGAGGAACACGGCTATAATATCCGGCGCAACGGCGTTTCCAATTACACCGTCATGAAAAACTCCCGCATTGTTTTTATCGGCAAAATACCTGACCATACCGACGATATCAAATCTACCAAAGATATCCCCAGCTGGAAGCGGATGTGCTTCTGCATCCTGAAAAACGACCACCTGTGCCGCTTTATGGGCTTTGGGCTGACACGTCAGCAGCAGAAGCTGGTAGATGTTCTGAAGAAAAAATACAGTAAGGTTTGTGATGAAAAATGAAATTCAGCAGTCCTGTTTACAACATAATTTCCGTACCAATCGAAAAAATCGAGCCTAATACCTACAACCCCAACTCTGTGGCGCCGCCGGAGCTGAAGCTGCTGTATGACAGCATCAAGGAAGACGGTTACACTATGCCCATCGTCTGTTATTATGACAGCGAAAAAGATCTGTATATAATCGTCGACGGTTTTCACCGTTACCGCATTATGCTGGACTATCAGGATATTTACGAACGGGAAGGCGGCAAACTGCCGGTATCGGTCATCGATAAGCCCATCGACTGCCGGATGGCAAGCACGATCAGGCATAACCGGGCCAGAGGCTCGCACGATGTCGACCTGATGAGCAACATCATCAGCGAGCTGCATGAGCTGGGGCGTTCGGATGCCTGGATCTCCAGGCATCTGGGTATGGATAAGGATGAAATACTGCGGTTGAAGCAGATTACCGGACTGACAGCACTCTTTAAAGAAGTAGAGTTCGGCAGAGCCTGGAAAGCGATTGAAAATGACTTGCAGGACGAGTGGGAAGAAGTTGAGAAATAAGTAGCAGCATGGTGTTTCAATATTTAACGAAAAACAGACATTCAGAATGAATGTCTGTTTTTTTATGCATGGATTTATAACGTTGTCTAAAAATATACTTACTATGAAACAGAGCGAGAACGGGCAGCAGGAAGTAAGACGCTCAAAGCGTTCCGTCTAAAATTTTCTGCGCTAACAGCTGACGTTCCGATTCGCAAATATCGACCTTACCTGTTTCGATCGCTTTTTTATAAAAATCGCATTTGTAATTTATTGTTGCAAGTATTTTCTGCATTTGTGCTATTTGTTCTTCTACAATAGCTTTGCGCTCTAAAAATGATTCATAACGCTGCGGTACCGTCGGCATACCTTCGATACACCATTCTATATATTGTTTTATTTCCTTCAAAGGCATACCGGTAGATTTTAAACATTCGATGGTATTAAGAAAAATCAAATCGCGATGGGTAAAGATGCGCTGGCCGTTCGGTTTGCGCTGTACGAAGGGAAGCAGTCCTTCATTATCATAATAACGCAGGGTATGGATAGAAACATTCATTATTTTGGATAATTCGCCGATAGTATAATTCATGATTTACCTCCTTAAAAGAGCCGTGATAAAGCAAACAAGCCAACAGAGTTTTATTTTACAAATAGTTCACAAACAACACCCTTGACCTCGAGCTAGCTCGAGGATTTATGCTGATTATAACAAATGAAAACAAAAAAGTAAATTGCTTTATCAGGTTTAGACAAAAATAAAAAGAGGTGAAGAAATGTTAAAAAGCAAAGCAGCGGCTGCCGGGATGCTGCTGCTGTGCAGTGTCGCCGCTGCGGAAACCGCCGGGCTGCAGACTGTTACGAAAGCCGGCAGTAATGCGACGGTACAGGCGAACCCTAAAAATTTTACAGGCACAGCCTGGGCCACCAGTCTGTTCAGTGCCCACAGCCCTTCGAAAACTTACGCTGCAGTAGTAAGCTTTACCCCTGGAGCAAGAACTAACTGGCATATCCATTCTACAGGTCAGTCGCTGATCGTTACAGAAGGTTTTGGCTATACGCAGGAATGGGGCAGGGAAATAGTTGCCCTGTACCCGGGCGACGTTGTCTGGTGTCCGCAGGGCGTCAAACATTGGCACGGGGCTTCTTCCAATACATCGATGTCGCATATTGCGGTATCTGAAGTCAGTGACGAAGGCGTGACCTGGCTGGAACCGGTAACTGACAGACAGTATCCTAAATAAAAAGAGGTGAGGAAATGTTAAAAAAAAGTTTATTGTTATTGACTTTGGCAGTGTGCATAGCAGGTTTTAACGGCAATAGTGAAGCAGCTGCTGCAAAAGCGCTGACTGCTAAGCAGGCCAGTATCGTTACTGTAGCTGCCTTTACCGCCCAGGGCGACCTGCCTAATCTAAAAACGGCGCTCAACGAGGCTCTGGACAATGGAATGACTGTCAATGAAGTGAAAGAGGTTTTAGTACAAATGTATGCCTATTGCGGTTTTCCGCGCAGTTTGAACGGCATCAATACTTTGATCACTGTTTTAGATGAACGTAAGGCTGCCGGTATCGTCGATGAAATCGGCCGTGACGCAACACCGGTAGATCCTAAACGTGACCGCTATGCTATTGGTGAAAAAACTCAAACCGAATTGGTAGGCCGCCCCGTGGCAGGCAGAACCTATGATTTTGCTCCGGTGATCGGCGTCTTTCTGAAAGAACATCTATTTGGCGATATTTTTGAACGTGATATTTTGAACCGCCAGGAAAGAGAGCTGGCAACAGTCGGAGCGCTGGCAGGCATCGGCAATGTCAATGCCCAGCTGACTTCGCATATGCGCGTCAGTATGAATACTGGCATAAGCGCAGAGCAGCTGCAGGAAACAGTAAGGCTGCTGGATAAAAAAGCGGGCCCTGCAACAGGCAGCAATGCACAGCGGGTTTTGGACAGTTTATTACTGCAAAAATAAAGAAAGAAGGAACAGGTTATTATGAAATTTACTAAAAAATTACTATTATCTGGTTTGGTGTTAGCGCTAGGCATTGGCTTCAGCGGGGCAGCTTCTGCAGAAGAAAGCAATAAATACGGTTTGGTCTATCAGGGCGCGATAACTAAAAACGTGGCCGGACAGGTAAATATTCATCCGGTAAAGTATAAGCTGCACGGCTTAAAAATTGCCGCTAATGTGTACACTCCGGCAGATTACAGCAGCGATAAAAAATATGCCGCGATAGTAGTAGCGCATCCCAATGGCGGGGTAAAAGAACAGGTAGCGGGGCTTTATGCTCAGCGTTTAGCCGAGCTCGGTTACGTTACGATCACTGCCGATGCTGCCTATCAGGGAGCAAGTGGCGGCATGCCCCGTAATATACATAAACCCTATTTTCGGACAGAGGATATTCATGGTATGGCAGATTTTATCTCCGCATATGCCGGGGTAGATAAAGACCGTCTGGGAGTTTTAGGCATCTGCGGCGGAGGCGGTTATACTTTGAATGCAGCCAAATCAGACAAACGCTTTAAAGCAGTTGCGACCTTAAGTATGTTCAATTCCGGACAGGTAAGAAGGAACGGCTA
>ENA-ORUX01002106-ORUX01002106.1-human-gut-metagenome-genome-assembly--contig:-NODE-2106-length-13658-cov-14.504595_pt1 | contig 13658 bp, 8 predicted proteins | sample MGYA00242087_ERZ509225 | MGnify/ENA primary metagenome ERZ509225 (study PRJEB26280, sample SAMEA2338864) | human gut metagenome | biome: human gut; feature: human-associated habitat; material: faeces... | reverse complement strand
GACTTACACAAGCGACTGCAGTGGAATGAATCCGGCTGAGATGGGAACGGTTCTTCTGGGGGGTGGACCGGTTCTTTGCAACAGTCCGATCGTGGTAAAAACTTTAAATGCCAAAATGGAAGAATGTGCAAAAGAATACAGAAATAGGTAAAGTGAAAAAAGAAGCTGGTCAATAAGGGCTAATACATCTGCCCAGGAATTAGGATAAACCCATAATGAAAGCATGCGTTTTTACTCACTTTTCAAAACATAAAACTTACTTTATGATAGTATATATAAATTGATTATCAATAAATTAAATATTTTCCAATCTTACTTTACATCTTTACCGACAGATTCACCTTATAAATAAAGAATATATCTTTGCTATACGAAATTTTTACAACATCTGATATTAAAAACTTTTGTGTACATAAATCTAACCCAACAACATTAATTTTACATGAATATGAAAACATAACCTTATGGAATAACCAAACACACAATGTGATTGTCCTAAGCCCTGTCGGCTAAGTCTTTAATCCGATGTAATTAATAACTCCTACATATATGAAAAATATAATACAAGTATTTCTATTTTTGCTGTTAGCTGCTCCTCTATGGGCACAGCAGAAAAAGGTCTCAGTAATCAACGACCAGTCTGGGTCCAGGTTGATTGTGAATGGAAAACCTTTCATGGTAAATGGTATGAACTGGGATTATTTCCCCATCGGGACCAATTACTCCTACTCTTTATGGACACAATCTGATGACGTAATCAAGGCAGCCTTAGATCAAGATATGCCTTTACTAAAAAACATGGGAATTAACGCCATCCGATTATATGCGGATGTACCAGCCCAATGGGTACGCTACATTTATGAGCAATATGGTATCTATACCATGGTCAATACCACGTTCGGACGTTACGGACTGACCATCAATGGAGCTTGGGTAGGTAATACAGACTATTCGGATCCGAAAGTTCAGAAAGCCCTACTTGCAGAAGCGCGTAACATGGTGAAAAAGTTCAACGGTACTCCCGGGGTACTTCTTTACCTTTTAGGAAACGAGAACAACTATGGCTTATTCTGGCAAGGAGCGGAAGCAGAAGACATCCCTATTGAAGACCGGAAATCGACCAAACAGGCTATTCATCTGTACCGGATTTTCAATGAGGCAGCAGTTGAAATGAAGCAAATGAATATTTCGTGCCCGGTAGCCATCTGCAACGGTGACTTGCTGTTTCTTGACATCATCGCCAAAGAATGTAAGGATGTGGATATATTGGGGATAAACTGTTACCGTGGTGAGTCATTCGGAGACTTGTTCAGCAGAGTAAAAGCTGAATACGGTAAACCTGTATTGTTCACAGAGTTCGGTTCAGACGCATTCAATGCTGTAACCCAAGGAGAAGCCCAGAAAGAACAGGCTGATATTTTACTGCATAACTGGACGGAAATCTATCTGAATGCCGCAGGACTTGGAAACAACGGAAACGCCATCGGAGGATTCACCTTCCAATGGACAGACGGATGGTGGAAAACGGGACAAACCACCAATCTGAGCATTCATGATACACGAGCTTCATGGAGTAATGGGGGCTACAAGTTCGATTATGTAGAAGGAGCCAACAACATGAACGAGGAATGGTTCGGTATATGTGCAAAAGGTACTCCTGACGCAAGAGGGATATATGAACTTTATCCACGTGCCGCATATTATGTATTGAAAGACGTTCACAAAATCAACCCGTATGCTGCGGGCAGCACTACCTCATCCATCATAAGTCAGGTATCTGGTGTCAACGTAATGTCATCTGTCTTGTCTGCAAGAAGCGACAAAGCTGCTTTACAAGGAGAGAAAACCAAGCTAATCGGTCTGAGTCAATTGAGAGGTGATTTCACCACGTTCTATACAGGAGCAAAACATACAAGCACTCCCGAAACAAGAGCAGATGCTCCTACAAGTTTCCCGAGCTCAAAAGGATTTGACCACATGGAATCCTTCTATGTAGGTGTAGAATCCAAACCTGCAGAAAATGTACATGCAGAAGTGACAATGAACGTACTCGGAAACGTAGCAGAAAATCCAATTGATGAAATCTTCTATGAAAACAGAGGACGCACAAACTACATCAACGAGAATGGAGAATACATTGATTTAGGCCCGCTGGAACGTGTGAAAGTCTATAGTGCCAGCTTTAATTGGGACGGAAGCCTTTTCAATCTTAATGCATTTTTCCGTAAGCCACACTACCACTGGGGATATGAAGGAGACTTCTTTGGTTTGTACCAAGAAGCAAGCTATGGCGACAACATGGACATTTACGGAGGTGAGGCCCCGTTGGGATGCGAGATTGAAGGAAAGAAATTGTTCTCCGGACTGAAATTAGCTTTTGGACCGGAATTATGGTGGGGAGCCAATCCTGCATTACTCGTCAAATACTACCGCACATTCGGTAAATGGAATTTAGGAGGTATTTTCCATTATGACATTGACCAACGCAGAGAGACTGTCACTTCTTTCGCTATTCCATTACCAAAAAATACCCGTGCTTCTTTAATGGTAGAAAGAAAATTCGGACGTTTCGACATCACATTAGGAGGACTTTGGTCGGGAACGACCTTGGCAGGCAGAGAATTTCAGGCTACTACAGAGTATAGCCCTACTGCTACTGTCTACCAGGACAGAGTGAAAACATCAGATACCTTCGGAGGTAAATTGAAAATGATATATAGCGGAGGTAATTTCAACGCATACGCACAAGGCGCCATCATGGGACTAGTGGCAAGCGGTGGTGCAGACAACACACAAACCCTGACCGGATGGAGTTTAAAGGATAGCGGAAGCGGAAACCAGCAGAACGTACTGGCCGGATTCACTTATCAGATAGGCAACTTCCAGATTGCACCAAACTTCTTGTGGCAGAAACCTCTCGTAGGTCCGATGCCTAATGGTGTGGATGCACCGGGAAGACTAAGAAACATACTGGATGATCCGTTTGCCGTAAGAAGCAACCGTGAAACAACAGCCGGTGAGCTGTTGCTGACCTATGACCCTACTCCCGGCACATGGATGTATGACTGGGACAACGATGAAACAGAAGATGCTCCGTTTGCCGCTTCACTCGGTTTTGTTTACCGTCATCTTCCTACTGCCCAAGATGCCGCCATTGGTATTCTGGCTGACGGACGTTCTACCTTTGCTTTTGCTTCATCTGCTCCTGCGCATGATTTATGGGAAAGCAATTTGAAGATAACATCCAGAGTAACAAAAGACTTCGGACTGATTGCCAGTGCTTATCTTGGTACGGCACAAGCCAACGGTGACGATGAACGTCTCATCAGACGTGGAGGAGGTGACCTTCAGATGATTTATAAGAAAATCAGATTGAATGCCGCACTGAAATTTAATGACTGGGGGCCGTATGACTATCACAGAGACTTTAATCTGACATTCCCGTTCCAGTGCATGGTAGACTTGTCGACTAATCTTTTCAAACCTAAATGGCTCGGTCCGTTATCCACACGCGTAGGAATCAGGGGTACATACCGTACGCTGGACCAATATTCCAACCGCTATCTTGCCGGATATGTATCCGACGGAAACGGTGGGTTCACAGAAAGCACGGATATTATCGGTGCACCCCAGGGAAATGAATGGGAAATAAGAACTTATATCAGCTTCAGTCTTTTCTAACCTACAAACTATTTAACAAGCGATTTATGAACAAACATATATTAAATACAGCAAAAGGCCTTTTTTTCTCGGCAGCCTTAGTTACTTTGGCTGGATGTGAGAGGGAAATAAGTACAGATGTATTAGCCACAAGCCCCAAAGTGGCCGAAGTCTTCCTTGATGAGTTTGCAGCAGGTGTCGATTTTCAGGCATGGGGTAAAACCACCGCTCTTAGCCAGGACAATGAAACCAAATACAGTGGCACAGCCTCCTTGAAGATAGAAGTGCCTACACCAGATGATTTTCTGGGCAACTGGACAGGTGGAGTATTCTTTACGGAAGCAGGAAGAGACCTGTCCGATTATGATGCTTTGACGTTTTACGTAAAGTCTTCCGCTTCAACAAAAATTGAGGTAGGACTAGGAAGTTATGGTGATAATCCGGAATACACTGCCACTATCGCGGGTGTAACAGCAGACGCCAACTGGAGAAAGATCATTATCCCAATACCGAACCCCGCCAAGCTTACAGCAGAAAAAGGATTATTCAATTTCTCTGCCGGAACAAACGATACAGGAGGGCAGGCATATACACTTTGGATTGACGAAGTCAAATATGAAAAACTTGGCACTTTAGCACATACGCGAATCAAAGACGTCAACATGGCAGGGTTCCCTACCGGAAATATTGAAATAGATGAACTCACAGCATACGTTAATCTCCCCAATGGTGTAAACCAAGAAATGACTGTTTCCTCTAAATACTTCACCTTCGATTCATCCAATCCGGAAGTAGCAACGGTAGAAGGAAACATAATCTCTTTCCATGGAATGAAAAATCGGGCTGTACTTACTCCAAAGGAAGCTGAAGGAAGCATCACAATCACAGGCGTGTATGATTTCGCTCCAGAACCGGACAAAGATGAAGCAGATGTAATTTCTTTATATTGCGACAATTACACCAACACCCTGTCCTCACCTTTTAACGGATACTGGGCTCCATATCAGACAACAACAAACGATGAGATAACATTAAGCGAAAATCATCACATCATGCATTATGGTAATTTCAACTTTGTCGGTATCGTACTTGACGAGGATGCAGACACTACAGACAAAACATACGTGCATATAGATATTCTATTACAAGATGATGTAGAAGGCAATCCTCAAATCGACATTTCTGCAGACATCAATGCAAACGGAGATCCAGCTGGAAAAGAGACTGTGAATCTAAAAACAGGAGAATGGGTTTCTGTGGATATCCCCCTTAATGGTTATACCGTTATACATCAGTTGCAACTAGCGATAACCGAAAATACAATAGCATATCAGAACTTACTTGTAGATAATATTTATTTCTATTAAAAAGCGGACTCATGAAACATTATAAAACGATATTACTCGGCTGTCTGGCTGTTTCACCACTTTTCTTTACCAGCTGTGAAAAAGAGGAAACACTTGAAGGCAACAGCAATCCTGAAAACAACGGATGGGTGCTGGTCTGGTCAGATGAATTCAATACCCCTACAGAAGATAATCGCCCCGACCCTTCAAAATGGACATACGAACTGGGAGCATCGGGATTCGGTAACGATGAATTGCAGAATTATACGAACAAAGAAAAAAATGCATCATATACCACTTACAATGGTGAAGGATGCCTGAAGATAACAGCCTTGAAAGACGGTGACGGAGCAACCTATTCTTCAGCACGTATCAAGACAGAAGGATTGTTTGAGTTTCAATACGGACGTATTGAAGCCCGCCTGATACTTCCCTACGGACCAGGCCTTTGGCCAGCATTCTGGATGTTAGGGAACAATTATTCAACTGAAGGATGGCCTGGATGTGGGGAAATTGATATTATGGAAAACAAAGGCTATCAACCCAACATTGTGTCAAGTGCCCTTCACATGCCTGGCCGCTATAGCGGAAACCCGGTAACCCAGACTTTCGGTTTTCAAGACAAAAGGTTTGACACAGATTTCCATGTCTTTGCCATTGAATGGGATGAAACAAAGATTGACTTCTTCGTAGACGACATACTTTATAAAAGAGTCAATGCAGCTGATGTGACTGACGGGGAATGGGTATTCGACCATCCGTTCTTTATCATCCTGAATGTAGCTGTAGGAGGTACATTTGGAGGCAATCCGACAGATAACACGACATTCCCACAGACTATGTACATTGATTACGTCAGAGCATATAAAAAGAATGACAAGACATTGATAATAGTTAATCCTCCTTCAGAAAATGACGGTAATACCGATGACGAAGGTGGCTCCGATGAAGGTGGAGACACTGATGAGGGAAATGAAGATGGAGACGGCGAAGACAACCCTGGTGGAGAGGATAATCCAGACGACGAAGAGGAAAAAGAGGACATATCTTCTGGTGGGTCTATAAATGACTGGAATCACAATGAAGAAGATAAAGGTCGGGTAGATACAGATATTGAATAAATTTTATAGCATCGACAAATATGAAAGTACATAAATTTTATATAGTGGGAGCAGCGCTTGTTTTAGGCATGTACGCCTGCACTGTAGACAAAGAATTAGAATACAGCCACGACGGGGATATATCCTTTTCCGCTAACGTAGGAAAAATGAGAAGTAGGGTTTTAAACAACCAATGGGAAGGAGACGAACAAATAGGCGTAAGTTTAGGCGAGAATACAGCCTCTTTCAAAGCTTATTCCATTGCAACGGATGGTACAATGAGCACTACAGAAGAGCCTTATCAATGGGAAGGTACTCCAGTAAACATTACGGCTTGGACTCCTCTAACTGACCAAGAAATCAACTTAACAGATCAGACCACAGAACAGAAACTGTACGATTGCGATTTGCTATTTTGCCAGACTCAAGCAGAAAGTAAAGAGGTACATCTTCAGTTCAATCATCAAATGACAAAAATGCTGTATATGCTCCAAGGACATGGAGCATATAAGGATGAAGAGGCAAAAAATGCCCGAATTTATTTTTTAGGGTATGGAGCCGTGACCTATACAAAGGGAATAATCAATCCTATAGGAGATGTTAATACCCCCATTAATCCACATCGTATTGACGATACAAACGGTGAAGCAATCATGGTACCTTGCGAAATGTGGGACAAACCATTGATAAAAGTCGAAATCGGAGGTGACACACATTATTATACTCCTAGAAAAAGTACGATAGTAAACGGCAAAACAGAAGAAGAAAGAAAAACAGGAGTTCTGACTCCCGGCGCACAGCAGAAATACTATATCTGGGTTGATAAAAAAGGACTGACGGTTAACATGGAAAGTTCTTCCATAGGCTGGGATAATGAAACGATTAAGGATGATGGAATTGCAGATTCAAAGTTCAAAATAAATCTCGATAAAAAAGTACAAAGTTTACAACCGACTCTAACCAATATTGACAACAACTTTATATCAAATTCTATATTTTCCCTCTCCTATACTGAAACCGGTATCGGTGGTTTGATTTGTGAAGGAATTTGTGACATGGTAAGAACCACAAGTGGAACTACTCATACATATACATTTTCCAATATTGCTTCAGACATTCAAATTCGATATATTGATGAGTACGTTGCCGTAGGTGATTATTATTACTCCGATGGCACATGGGGAAGTGAAGCGACAAAACAAGATTGTACCACTTTAGGACGAGTCTTTAAAGTCGGAATGGATGACACCGATGCCATTGAAAATTATAACGGTTTATCAAAAATTCGTGGTTACGTGGTATGTACGTCTTCTTCAATACCTGACAACACCTATGCATGGATAAAAACGGCAGATGGGAATTATAAATCGTACTTAAGCCAACTTAATGGTTTAACAGAAGATGACAGACAAAACACAGAAAAATACTTAGGATATCAACTTACCAAAGGCATTGAGTCCGCATTAAATACTTTTACCAGTGACAATTCTGAAGAGACGCTTGCAACTGAATTTCCACTTTATGACACATTCAAAAATCTCAATTTAGGAAGCCCTGATAATAGCTCCGGATGGTACATACCTTCCATAGCACAGTTACAAGATATCAAGTCTTCTGGCATATATAACGACAATGACTCATATTGGTCTTCAAATGTGTATACGGAAATTAGCGGAGAAGAAGTTGCCAGAATTTGGGCTTGGGAATATAACATGTCTGATGGCACTGAAAAAGCAGGATGGGCTTCTGATCCGCGAAAACTGATATTAATATTAACATTCTAATGATGAAGTTATGAAACTTAAGTATTTATATGGATTAATTTCTCTGGCTGTATTGTTTTCTTCATGCAACCAAGAAGAATTTACAAACGATACAATAGATTATGACACCAAGAACGTCATAAAACTAGGCAGCGTACAATTGGATGATTTTGAAAACAATACATTATCACGTGCAACTTATGAAGGATATGCCACTAAATTTGAATATAATGACAAATTGGGATTAATTTTAATCGACCAAGACGGAAAACAGTTAGCCAACGCTCCTTTCACCTATTCTGCTGTAGGTTGGACAAATGACAATACCGCATATTACTCTTCCAAGATTGATAAGATTATTGCCTATTTCCCATATAATGCACAATTGTCTCAAAATGTTGTGACATTAGATGCTGTAAAACAGACCATAGAAATAGCCACCGACCAAAGTAGCTTAGACAAATTTAAGCAAACAGATTTATTGGCATGCGAAATTGAAGATCCATCGCCAGAACTAAACCTACAACTAAAGCATGTATTTTCTTTAATGGAGTTCTCAGCGACTCAACAATTAGAGGTAGAAGGAGAAACCTTTAATTATAATATTGCCATGTCCAATGTCTCATTTTCCATTGGAGAAACAATGTACACTCCTTGTAACCTAAACGGAGGATATGTCTGTATGATAAAAGACAACTCTTCTTTACAGAAAGATGACTTCAGGTATTTTTATACAATTGAGGGAAAATCAAATGTAAAAACCCTAACTACAGATAAAACGATAACAAGTGGCACTAAATACACATTTCCATGCCCAGCCGCAGGAATGGGAGAACCAAATACCCTATCTGCAGGTGATTTCTATTGCACATCAACAAGTGATAAAATTGTCATTCTTCCAAGTATAGCTGCAACTATTCCTGAAGGATTAACTTGCAAAGGAATCGTATTTCATGTGATGGATAGCAATGACAGTGGCAGTGAATGGGATACTTTTTTGACAAATAATCAATTAGCTGAAGCTAACTTACCTGGATATAACGGGAAACATGGCTTAGTAGTCTCTCTTACAACTGGTGAACCTTTGGGTATAAAAAATGAAAACAAAACAGATATAGAATCAGCATATACAACTGCTGGTGCAAATGCTGATTTATATCAAAGTAAAGATGCATTGTGTGGATACATTCTTTCTAAAGCATTACTGAACAGCAATACGTTAACAAATATTTTTACCGCATTGGATAATCATAAATCAGAAAATATAGCAAACACTACAGGTTGGTATTGCCCTTCTTATCAAGAATTGGAGAATCTTATGAATGAATTGACCATCATAAATCAACAAATGAACATCGCACAAGGTGAACAAATAACCGCATCACCCACGCTGACTTACAGTGGCGCTGGATTTTGGCTGATAAGACCTGATTTAACTTATTACAATGGCGATGTAACTGAAGCAGTCCGCCCAATATGCGCCTTCTAAACTTAAACTATTCACACATTAAGCATCATACAATGAAAAAGAAACTTTTATACGCTGTGGTTCTGGCTGCTTCCCTCATGGGATGCAGTCAGCCACAGGACAAAAATACAGAGATAGAAAACAAGGTGGAAACCTTGCTTCATAAAATGACCTTAGAAGAAAAATTAGGTCAGATGAACCAGCTCAGCCCATGGGACTTTGAAGACCTGGCCAAGCGTGTACGCAAAGGAGAAGTAGGTTCTATTCTGAATGTAGTAAATCCAGAAGAAGTAAACAAGATTCAGAAGATTGCTGTAGAGGAGTCACGTCTGGGAATTCCATTGATTGTTTCCCGTGACGTTATTCATGGCTACAAAACCATCTTCCCTATTCCACTGGGACAGGCAGCCACCTTCAATCCTGAAATCGTAAAGGAAGGAGCTCGTGTAGCAGCCATTGAAGCCTCAGCCGACGGAATCCGCTGGACCTTTGCCCCGATGATTGATGTGGCGCGCGACCCTCGCTGGGGACGTATTGCGGAAAGTTGCGGAGAAGACCCTTACCTGAATGCCGTAATGGGAACGGCCATGATAAAAGGCTATCAGGGAGATTCTCTGAATGACCCTACGGCCATTGCAGCCTGCGCGAAGCATTTCGTCGCATACGGAGCAGCAGAAGGCGGCAGAGATTACAACTCCACCTTCATACCTGAACGTGTGCTGAGAAACGTATATCTTCCTCCTTTCAAGGCGGCAGCAGATGCCGGATGTGCCACTTTCATGACTTCATTCAATGACAATGACGGTGTGCCTTCTACAGCTAACAGCTTTGTGCTAAAGGACGTACTTCGTAAAGAATGGAAATACGATGGTATGGTTGTAACCGACTGGGCTTCTGCACTTGAGATGGTAAATCACGGTTTCTGCACCGACGGAAAGGATGCCGCCGAAAAGTCTGTCAATGCGGGCGTAGACATGGAAATGGTGAGTGAAACATTTATCCAGAACCTCAAACAATCCATAGCCGAAAACAAGGTATCAATAGAGACAATTGACAATGCCGTACGCAACATTCTACGCCTGAAATTCCGTTTAGGTTTGTTCGACAATCCTTATGTAGTAACTCCACAAACTGTAAAATACGCCGAAAAGCATCTGCAAACAGCTAAAACAGCCGCTGAACAGTCAGTCATACTTTTGAAAAATGAGAACCAGACATTACCGTTTACCGATAAGATAAAAACATTGGCCGTCATCGGTCCTATGGCAGATGCGCCCTATGAGCAGATGGGTACCTGGGTATTCGACGGAGAAAAAGAACATACACAAACGCCTTTGGCAGCCATCAAAGAAATGTATGGCAATAAAGTTAAGGTAATCTTTGAAAAAGGACTCGACTACAGTCGCGACAAGAACACGGCAGGTATCGCTCGTGCGGTAAGTGCAGCCCGTCAGGCCGATGCTGTGGTGATATTTGTCGGAGAAGAATCGATTCTTTCCGGTGAAGCACATTCTCTGGCCAATCTGAATCTGCAAGGAGCCCAAAGTCAGCTTATCAAAGAACTGGCTGCCACTGGGAAACCAGTTGTTACGGTAGTAATGGCCGGACGTCAGCTGGTCATTGCTGATGAAGTGAAAATTTCGGATGCAATGCTCTACAGCTTCCATCCGGGCACAATGGGCGGACCAGCCATAGCCGATATTCTTTTCGGAAAAGTAAACCCTAGCGGAAAAACTCCGGTAACTTTCCCACGCATGAGCGGACAAGTACCTATCTATTATGCACAGCACAAGACAGGCCGTCCTGCCAATCCGACTGAAATGCTGATTGATGAAATTCCTGTAGAAGCAGGACAGACGTCTGTGGGATGTCGCTCTTTCTATCTGGATGCAGGCAATTCACCGCTGTTCCCCTTTGGTTACGGTCTCTCCTACACAACTTTTGAATACAGTAACCTGAGTCTTGCATCAGACAAATTGACCGCACAGGATACTCTATCCATCAGTTTCACCCTAAAAAATACAGGCAAATACGATGGAACGGAAGTGGTTCAACTTTATGTACAGGATAAGGTTGGGTCAGTCACCCGTCCGGTGAAGGAACTCAAACGCTTCCAGCGTGTCACACTGAAAGCAGGAGAATCTACACAGGTATCATTGAGTCTTCCAGTCTCTGAGCTTGCTTTCTGGGGATACGATATGAATTATACTGTAGAGCCAGGGGACTTCACACTTTGGGTGGGGACCAATAGTGCAGAAGGGTTGACAAAAGACTTCTCTGTGTCTGCGTTATAATCTGCAAATGGTTTCATAGGTTTATCATAAAGCTGAATTAAAGCTCATTATCACGCTGTTTAAACTGCCTTCCAAGTATGTTTAAACAGCGTTTTTATTCTTTTTCTCGTAAAACCTCTTGCCTTACAAGAAATCTATGTAACTTTAGCCTCTGTTCAAACCTACGCTATGCCATACTATATGAAAATATACCTCATCTTGTTCACCCTACTTTGCGTAGGGACTATTCCCTGCTTTTCTGAACCTCAAATTCAAGATGAGGAGCAGCTCCTTCGTGAATTGGATGCTGCTTTATTAAAATATCCCAAGTATGTACAGCAGAAAAAGGCCCAGATTCTTGAACTTCATAAATATGAAGCATCTACCAGAGACAATGAGCAGAAATACTGGATAAACAAACTGCTTTACGAGGCCTATAACTCTTTTGAAGCAGATTCTGCCCTGATTTATGCACAAAAGAACCTGGAACTATCTCAAAAAATGGGAAATAAAGAACGAGAAACTTTATGGAAAATCTATAAGACGTATATGGCTTCCTCCACCGGACTGGTATTAAGTGCGTCCAGCGATTTGGCACAGCTACGTCCGTACGTTACCACACCTAACCTGAAAATAGAATATTATGCTCACCAGATATTCTTAGCAGGACATATTCTACAATATGCAGCAGCCCCCATCGATTGGAGTAAGCATGTGCCTCAAAGCGTACGTGAACAAGTGGACTATTATGCCCGGCAAGAGCAATTGTATAAAGATTCTCTTGCTTTATGTTTACAAACAGAGAAAGAACAAATGTCCCTGTGGTACCAAGGTTTGGCACTATTTAACTCGGATAACCTTTCTTGTATTAAAGATACATTGGAGATAGCAGTCCGCCAGTCACAGATGGACACACGTCACGATGCCATGAATGCCTATATGTTATCTAAAATCTATCAGAAACAGGGAGTCAAGGATAAAGCCAAATATTATCTTGTTTTATCTGCTTTGGCAGATGTAAAATCAGCTAATCAAGATATAGCCTCATTAGAAGAACTGGCACAGATAGAATTTCAGGAAGGAAATATTGAGCGTGCATACCTTTATATTTCCAAGTGTCTGGAGCTTGCCCAGTCATATTGCAACCGAGTCCGTCTGGTGAGTATTTCCAAGACACAGCATGATATATTGACCGCCTATCAAAGTCTCGACAAAGCCCAGAAATCCAAACTAAGGACCTCTGTATTACTATTGGGACTCCTCGCATTGGCACTGATTATTACTATTTTCATATTATGGAAACAGATTGGTAAAATAAACAGTTCACGTATCCAGATAAACCAAGCGAACAAACAATTAAATGAACAAGCTGCTGAAATGGCAAAAGTACACAAAGACCTGGAACATGCCCATCAAAAAGAACAGCAACTAAACACCAGCTTAAAAGAAGCCAATCTAAAATTACAGGCATCCAACCAGTTGAAGGAAGAATACATCGCTTATGTACTCTCCATTTGTTCCAACTATATCAGCCTGCTCGATGAATTCAGAGGAAAACTCAAATGTAAGCTTAAAGTACACCAGTACGAAGAAGCACTGGCTCTGACCAGCAACCAAGCTATGACGCAAAGCGAACTAAAGGAATTCTACCGTACTTTTGATACTATCTTTCTTCATGTGTATCCTTCTTTCGTGGAAGAATTCAATCAGTTACTTGTCCCGGAGGAACGGATTGTCCTGACAGAAGATGAAAAACTAAATACCACGCTACGTATTTATGCGCTTGTACGATTGGGGATTAGTGAAAGTGTAAAGATTGCGGACTTTTTGCACTGCTCAACTCAGACGGTTTACAACATACGCCTGAAAACACGGAACAAGCTGATTGTTCCTAAGGACGACTTCCTGAAGTTAGTACAGAACATCGGAAAAGAGTGTTAGCACTTCGTAATATAAATAGGAAGAGTTGTTCTTCCCCTGTTTCTTTATTCATTATCTTTGCACGGACTTTTAATACACGAAAAATGGTAAAAGCGATATTCTTTGAT
>ENA-ORUX01002096-ORUX01002096.1-human-gut-metagenome-genome-assembly--contig:-NODE-2096-length-13693-cov-3.688664_pt1 | contig 13693 bp, 10 predicted proteins | sample MGYA00242087_ERZ509225 | MGnify/ENA primary metagenome ERZ509225 (study PRJEB26280, sample SAMEA2338864) | human gut metagenome | biome: human gut; feature: human-associated habitat; material: faeces... | reverse complement strand
TTCCTCTTCCTCCGTCGCTTTCTCCCATTCTGTCATCGCTTCTTCCAGTTCTTTTTGTGTCTCTCCGTATTTTTTCAACAACTCATCGTTCACCACTCCCGCAGCCATCTGTTTTTCTAAAGCAGCCACTTCACTTTCCAGTTCCGTGACCCGTTGTTCGGCCCTCTCTACCCGTTGTTCAGCCTTACGGATTTCCTTATTCAACTGTTTTCTTTCTTCAAAAGACAGTTTATTCTCACTCACTTCCCGCTCGGCTTCATCATTAGAAATTCCATTGCCTTTGGGTTTATGCAATTGTTCATATTCCCGGAAACAAGCAATCTTCTTGGCTGCCAGAAAATCGGTTATCCCTCCTAAATATTCCTTGATATGCTGGTTAGCGAACTCATATACTTTATCCGCTAAACCGGTCAGGAAATCACGGTCATGAGATACGACAATCACTGTACCTTCGAACTTTCTGAGCGCTTCCTTCAAAATATCCTTTGTCCGCATATCCAGGTGATTCGTCGGCTCATCGAGAATCAAAAGATTATAGGGCTCCAGTAATAAACGTACCATCGCCAAACGGGTACGTTCTCCTCCCGACAATACTTTTACTTTTTTGTCAACCTCCTCTCCGGAAAACAAAAAGGCTCCCAAAATATCCCGGATTTTCTTACGGATTTCCCCTTCGGCAACCCGATCGACCGTATCCAGGACAGAAACTTCAGGATCCAATAAATCAGCCTGATTCTGAGCAAAATAACCGATATTGACATGATGTCCGATCTTCAATTCTCCCTCGAAAGGAATCTCGTTCATGATCATCTTGACCAGGGTAGATTTACCTTCTCCATTCTTACCGACAAAAGCTATTTTTTCTCCCCGCTTGATATCCAACTGAATACCTTTCAATACCACATGATCACCATAAGCTTTCGTCAACTCCTTACCCGTCAGGACAATTTCTCCCGACCGGACAGCCGGCTGGAACCGCACTGTAATACGGGCCATATCTTCTTCCTCGACCTCTATCCGCTCCAATTTTTCCAACTGTTTGATCCGCGATTGCACCTGAACGGATTTTGTCGCCTTATACCGGAAACGCTCTATAAAATCTTCTGTATCCTTAATCTGCTTCTGCTGGTTTTGATAAGCCCGCATCTGCTGTTCGATCCGTTCTTTATGCAATTGCTCGAACTGAGAATAAGCCACTTTATAATCATACACTTTCCCCAGAGAAATCTCAAGCGTCCGGGTGGTCACATTATCCAAAAAAGCACGGTCATGCGACACCAGGACTACAGCCCCGGAATAAGTCTGCAAAAAAGATTCCAGCCAGGAAATAGATTCTATATCCAAATGATTGGTCGGCTCATCGAGTAAAAAAATATCAGGACGTGCCAATAATATTTTAGCCAATTCGATACGCATGCGCCATCCCCCACTAAATTCCTCACAATTACGGTCGAGGTCTTCCGGTTTAAAACCCAGGCCCTTCAAGACAACCTCTACCTCACGGTCGATATTATTCTCCCCCCGTATCGCCAACAATTCCGTTTTCTCATGAATCTTATCCAAAAGTTTCATGTAAGCTTCCGACTCATAATCTTCCCTCCCAGCCAACTCCAGATTCAATCGCTCCACTTCATCCTTCAAGGCAAACAAATCGGCAAAAGCCTTTTCAGCCTCTTTGCGGACGGTATTTCCATCCGTATATACTTTGGTCTGGGGTAAATATCCGATCTTTATATCCGAAGCCATCGAAATATTCCCTTCAGACGGCATTTGTAAACCTGCTAACATCTTCAGTGTCGTCGATTTCCCTGCTCCATTCCTTCCCGTCAAACCGATCCGGTCTTTCTTATTGATCAGAAATGAAACAGAATCCAATAAATAGAATCCTCCGAATACAACACTTACATTATTAACTGAAATCATAAAATCATAAACTAAGTCCACCGCAAAGATAGGGTGAAAAAAATCCCCAAACCTGTTTTTTGTCATGTTTTTTACGCAAAAACTTTCTTATTTTTGACCAACTTAAAAGATTTTTCTTACAACCAATAAAACTAATTCACTATGCCTAAAGGAGTTTACAAATTACCAAACATTACCAATGAACCGATAAAAAGTTATGCTCCGGGATCTCCCGAACGCGCAGCATTAAAAGAAAAATTAAACGAGATCCATAATCAGGTAGTCGACATCCCGATGATCATCGGTGGCAAAGAAATCCGGACCGATAAACTGGCCGACATTCGTCCGCCTCATGATCACCAGCATTTATTAGGGCATTATCACCAAGGAGATGCCTCCCATGTACAATTAGCTATCGACGCTGCAATGAAAGCAAAACCGGCTTGGGAAAAGATGAACTGGGAAAGCCGGGCTGCTATTTTTCTGAAAGCGGCAGAGCTGATTGCCGGTCCTTACCGTCAGATTTTAAATGCCGTGACGATGTTGGGACAATCCAAGAATGCTTTTCAGGCAGAGATCGACTGTGTTTGTGAATTGGCTGATTTCTATCGTTTCAATGTTAAAAATATGTACGATCTTTATCATATGCAACCCAACTCGTCGGCAGGCATCTGGGATCGTACGGTATGGCGCCCGTTAGAAGGTTTCGTATTTGCCCTGACTCCGTTCAATTTCACTTCTATTGCCGGTAATTTGCCGGGAGCTCCTGCTTTAATGGGAAATGTTTGTGTATGGAAACCTTCGAAAACTGCAGTCTATTCAGCTTATATCGTCATGAAAATATTACAGGAAGCCGGTCTGCCCGACGGTGTGATCAACTTGGTATACTGTTCAGGCCCGACAGCTTCAGACGTAATATTCAGCAATAAGGACTTTGCCGGTATTCATTTCACCGGTTCTACCGGAGTATTCAATGACATCTGGGCTACTATCGTTAAAAACATCGGTAAATATCGTTCTTATCCACGTATCGTCGGTGAAACCGGAGGTAAAGATTATGTTTTTGCCGACCCGACAGCTAAAGCACTACCGGTAGCGACAGCTTTAATCCGGGGAGCCTTTGAATATCAGGGACAAAAATGTTCTGCCGCTTCACGCGCTTACATTCCTTCCAACATCTGGCCGGAAGTAAAAGCTTTGATGCAGGCAGATTTGAATAAAATCAAAACCGGAGGAGTCGAAGATTTCAGTAACTTCGTCAATGCTGTGATAGATGAAGCTTCTTTCGACAAACTGGCCAAAGCAATCGATGATGCGCAAGCTTCGCCCGATGCCGAAGTGATCCTGGGAGGCAAATACGATAAATCCAAAGGCTACTTTATTTACCCGACTGTTATCCAGGCCAAGAAACCGGACTATATTACGATGCGCGAAGAATTGTTCGGTCCGGTATTGACGATCTACGTATACGAACCCGATCAAATAGAGGAAACGCTCGACCTGCTGGATGCCGGTTCAGCTTATGCCTTGACCGGAGCTATTTTTTCCAACGACAGAGCTAACATCGAAAAATTGACCGAACGCCTGACACATACAGCCGGCAATTTCTACATCAACGACAAACCTACCGGAGCTGTCGTCGACCAGCAACCTTTCGGCGGTGGCCGGGCTTCCGGAACCAACGATAAAGCCGGATCCGTGTTCAACCTGCTGAGATGGGTATCTCCACAATGTATCAAAGAAACCTTCATCCCCGCAACCAACTACATGTATCCGAATTTTTTGGAAAGCTAAAAAGGCTATAAGCTAAAGGCTAGGCCCATCCCCTACCTTTAGCTTTTTTTATCGCCTAACTTTATCGGTTTACTTCAACCCCATTATTTTTTACCTTTATTTCTTAGCCTTCCTGTCTCTTAGCTTTTCTCTTTCCTACCTTAACCTCTCGCTCTTAACCTCCCCCCTTACCTCCTTGCCCTTAGCCTTTAGCTTCCCACCTTTGGCTTTTTCAGCCTTCCCGCTTTTTTTTACCTTTTACCTTTCACCTTTTACCTTTTTAACCCTATCTTTGTTCGTTTATCTTAACCAACTTATCATGGCAGGAATAAAAAGTTTAGCCAAGGACACGGCCATTTATGGTATGAGCAGCATCATCGGGAAATTTTTAAACTGGTGTCTGACTCCTTTGTATACCTACTTGCTTGTCCCGGCCGAATACGGGATTGTCGTTTACTTGTATGCCTGGATCGGTACCATGCTCGTACTTCTGACTTACGGTCTGGAAACCGGTTTTTTCCGGTATGCCAACGACTCTTCTAAAGGAGATCCCCAAACCGTATACTCCACTTGTATGACTTCGCTCGGGATCACGACCTGTCTGTTTCTGATCTTGGTTTTCAGCTTCTTATCCCCCATATCGGGAGCATTACAATACGGGCAGCACCAAGATTACATCGGGATGATCGCCATAATCATCGCCCTGGATGTTTTCAGTGCCCTTCCCTTTGCCTATTTGCGTTACCGCTTACGTCCCCTCCGTTTTGCTTTCCTGAAATTATTGAATATCGCACTCACTATCATTTTCAATTTATATTTTCTGGTAGTTTGTCCGGTCATTTATAAAAATCATCCCGACTTGATCTCCTGGTTTTACCGGCCTGATTATGGAGCGGGGTATATTTTGGTTTCCAATGTGATCGCTTCCTTCGTATTGTTGTTGTTGCTGACTCCTGAAATATTCAGGATACGCTGGCATTTCGACTGGCGGTTGTTAAAAGAAATCCTGCGTTACTCTTTCCCGCTATTGATTCTGGGATTAGCAGGTATCATGAACCAAAATCTGGATAAAATCCTATATCCTTATCTATTGTCCGACCCCCAGGTTGCTGCCGATCAATTGGGAATATACGGAGCCAACGTCAAAATCGCAGTAGTCATGATCATGTTCACCCAAGCCTTCCGTTATGCATACGAACCTTTTATTTTTGCCAAAACCAAAGGAGAAGATAAACGTACAACTTATGCCATGGCGATGAAATACTTTGTCATCGTAGATTTACTCATTTTTCTAGGAGTTATGTTCTACCTGGACATTATCCGGTATTTCATCGATCCCCGTTATTTTGTCGGTTTAAGAGTAGTACCGATTATTATGTTGGCAGAATTGTTTTCAGGTATATTTTTCAATCTTTCGCTGTGGTACAAACTCACGGACCGTACCCAGTGGGGGGTATATTTTTCTTTGATCGGTCTGGTCATTATCGTGGTCCTCAACGTTCTGTTCGTACCGAAATTCGGTTATATCGCATGTGCCTGGGCTGCTTTTGCCTGTTATTTTGTGATGATGTTTCTTTCCTGGCTGGTGGGGCAAAAATATTATCCCATCCATTACGATCTGAAATCCATCGGAAAATATTTGTTTTTGGCTTTGGTGCTATATGGCATTGCCGTCAGTGTCCCTATCGAAAACATGTTGCTGCGTTTGGGGTTCCGGACCATCCTGTTATTTATCTATCTGATTTATCTGATCAGGCACGACCTGCCGTTGAATCAGATTCCCTATCTCAACAAACTGATTTCTAAAAAACAAAAGTAATCACTTCTATTTTTCATTTATAATGGCTTTTATTGATGTATTGGAACAATTCCGGAATTATCTGAAAGGCATTCTGGACTCTTCGAACGAAAGGGAAAATGAGGCGGAGACCATCGACAATATCCGTAAAGGAATCAATTTCAAAGGCAGTAACCTTTGGGTATTGATTTTTGCCATCTTTATCGCTTCCCTGGGACTCAATGTAAATTCCACGGCAGTGATCATCGGTGCCATGTTGATCTCCCCTTTAATGGGACCGATCATGGGTATCGGCTTAGGGGTCGGAATCAACGACTTTGAATTGATCAAAACCTCTTTCCGGAATCTGGCTATCGCCACTATTTTCGGTATCCTGACTTCCACCCTTTATTTCCTGATCTCTCCACTCAACGAAGCCCGTTCCGAGCTATTAGCCCGAACTACTCCCACCATCTACGATGTGCTCATCGCTTTCTTCGGCGGAATGGCCGGCATCGTCGCCTCGAGTACGCGTCTGAAAGGGAATGTGATCCCCGGTGTAGCTATCGCTACCGCTTTGATGCCTCCCCTCTGTACAGCGGGCTTCGGTATTGCTAGTGGTAACCTGACTTATTTTTTCGGAGCTTTTTACCTCTATATGATCAACTCGGTCTTTATCGCTTTCGCCACCACGCTAGGAGTCAAACTCATGCATTTTTCCAAAAAGACTTTTGTAGATCCCGTACGGGGCAAGAAAGTACAACAGATCGTTTACACCATCATTTTTGTGACGATGGTACCCAGTATCTACATCACTTACAACATGATCAAAACCAATATCTTCGAAACAAATGCCAACCGTTTTATCACCAATGAAATCAATTTCCCGAACACTTTCGTAGTCAATAAACACATCCTGAAAGACAGTATTTCCGTCACCCTGATCGGTAAAGAAGTGCCCGAAGAATACCTGGCAATGTTACATCAAAAACTATCTCAATACAAACTGGAAGGGACTCGTCTATCAGTTCTCCAAGGCCTGACCCGGGAAAAAGAAGAAGGACAAAAAGATGAGTTGGATAACATGATCCTACAGGATTTTTATAAGCACAATCAAAATAAAGTATTATGGCAGGAGAACGAAATCATCCGCCTGCGGGCTCAACTGAACAGTTATTCCAATTACGATTCCCTGGGCCTGAAAATTACACCCGAGATCAAAATCCTATTTCCCAAAGTGGAAACGATCGGCTTATCAAAGATGATCAAAAATCGGATTGCAACTTTACAATCCGACACTCTCACAGTAGCGATCTTATCCTACACACAGACACTGACGACAGAGGAAAAGCAACAATTACACGCCTGGCTCACTACCCGGTTAAATGTCGAAAAGCTGGAAATCATTACGGAAAATCAGTAGTTTCAAACAATAGAAAACTACACATCATTGATTACCATTGTCTCGTCTTCATGACAGCTTTATCTGGTCGAGTATTTTATCAAGTGTCAATGTTACCTATTTCCGCGGCACCCATTTCATCTCTTCACATCCCGAATCATGGGCTATTTTACGTGCCAAAATAAACAAATAGTCAGATAGTCGGTTCACATACTTCATCACCGCTTCGTCGACCTCAGTCTCTGCGGCCAAATCCAGTATCCGCCGTTCTGCACGCCGGCAAATCGTCCGCGCCATGTGACAAAACGAAACACATTGGTTGCCACCTGGCAATACAAAGTATTTCATCGGGGGAACTCCGGCATCCATCCGGTCGATGCCATTTTCCAGTAAGGCAATATCTTCTTCCGTTACACCGATAGGCACTTTCAGATTGGCCGACTCGGGATCAGTGGCCAGATTTCCTCCCACATCGAACAACCGGGACTGAATCTCCACCAATTCTTCTATAATCACCTGATCCAAAGAAAAAGAACGGATCATGCCTAAACAACTATTCAATTCATCGATCGTGCCATAAGATTCCAAACGTGCACTATTCTTCGGTACTCTCTTCCCCCCAATCAGGGAAGTCATTCCTTTATCGCCGGTTTTTGTGTAAATTTTCATGGTTATTTTGAGTTATAAAAGTTTCACAAGTTACAGAGGTTACAAAAGTTTTAATTTATACGTAACTAATTCTTTCGGTACTGATTTAAGTAACCAACTAAATGTTTAATAGCTGAAGCAAGGCATTTACAATCCTTTATTGACCCGTTGGCCTTATCCTCATCGAAATATTTCAGATCTATTGCAATATACAACATACTCCTCACTTCTCCGCAACTTCCTTTAGCTATCTGCAAAAATTTTTTGAACATGATATTAGAACCTGACTCATACCCTTCTGCAATATTATTCATCACAGAGACAGTAGCTCTCTGTATCTGATCATTAAAACTATAATCTTTCAATTTTGAAGTACAACTATAGATTTCTTTTATCAAAATCATTGCTTCTTGCCAGATTTTAAAATCTTCAAACTTTTTTACTATAGCTCCCATATCAAACTATTTTTTAATTAAACTACTTAGCCACTTAACCCCTGTAACCTTTGTAACTTCTGTAACTTTCTTATATCATCAAACAATACCTCCCCTCCTGGATCTTATCGTCAAAAAATAAAATCCCATACCACATCATATCTACCGATACAGTTGCTTTTTCAAGCCATTGGTGCCACAGACGGGCATGTATTCCCTTCTTGTGAATATCGGCAATAACGATACATTTCTGCGGGTGATTTTGCAACATTCCGGCAAAAGTCGTTTCATCCAGTGGAAACTGCCGACCGATATAAATGAAATCGGCAGATTGCAATGTATCCAATTGATTAACACTAATCTCGACATCACAAACTTCCTGCAAATACCGACAAAGGATATCGGCATTTTTTCCCAGGCAAATCATCCGATGTACCCGAAGCGAACGTACCAAACGGGATAATAAGCGGAAAATTTTTCTCTCCCGATGATTCAAACAATTTTCTCTCTCCAACCTCTCGGGATATTGAAATTGTTTCTCCCGATCCCGGATAACATTTAAAATTAAATTAAACATAAAAGGGGAATGCACTCCATATCCCCGTTTATGTCTAAACCGGACAGCATGTTTTATCCGCTCTTTCAGATAGCCCATTTTTCTATGAATTACAGTCGTTTCAAAGATTTGAATAAAATCTGATCAGACAAAAGTAGTGCATTTTTTCCAATTTCATTTTTAGGCTCATGAAAAACGTTGTAACTTTGAAACGGTAAAGAAAACACCACAATTTACATGTGCCGTTTCCGACCGATTAATTTAAAACTTTGTAACACGATTCATGGAACTTGCAGGATTGAATATCAAATTTCTACCCGGTGTCGGTGAAAAGAAAGCTGCCGTGCTCTATGAGGAACTTCAGGTGCAGAGTTATGAGGATATGCTCTACCATGTCCCTTTCAAATACATCGACCGGAGTAAAATCTATTCCATCGCAGAATTGAACGGACGTCTGCCTTATATTCAGATCAAGGCTAAAATCCGTAATCTGAAAACCATCGGTGAAGGCAAAGCCTTGCGTATGACTGCAACGGCTTATGACGAGACAGGAACCCTGGAATTAGTCTGGTTCAAAGGATTTAAATTCCTGACCAACCAAATCGAACCCGACAAAGAATACCTGATTTTCGGACAACCTTCCGAATTCAACCACAAGCTGAATATTGTACATCCTGAAATCGACAGCTTTGAAAAAGCTTCCCAACTGTTGGTCGGTTTTCAAGCCGTCTATCCGACCACCGAAAAGATGAAAAAGGCTTTCCTAAACTCCAAAGCGATCAGCAAAATTCAGGATTCCATTTTTAAAACCATCAAAGGGAAAATCTCAGAGACCCTGCCAGCCTGGTTTATTCAGCAACACAAACTCATGTATCTGCATGAGGCTCTCTATAATATCCATTTCCCGGAAAATCCGGACATGCTGCGTAAAGCTTTATTCCGACTGAAATTTGAGGAACTATTTTACATCCAGCTGAATATCCTGAAACTCAAATACAAACGCAAAACTTATTTTAAAGGTCATGAGTTCAAAACGATCGGTGAATATTTCAACACATTCTATCATCGATACCTACCTTTCGAACTGACCGATGCACAAAAACGGGTGATTAAAGAAATCCGTCAGGATTGCGGCAGTGGGAAACAGATGAACCGGCTGTTGCAGGGAGATGTAGGCAGCGGTAAAACCCTGGTGGCTGTGATGTGTATGCTGATGGCGCTGGACAATTGTTGCCAGACCTGTCTGATGGCTCCCACCGAGATTCTGGCCACCCAACATTATGAAACGATCCAGGGCATGCTGGGAGAAATGGGGATCACCGTAGCTTTACTCACAGGATCGACTAAAAAACGCGAGCGGGAAGAAATTCACCGGGGCTTACAGGACGGTAGCCTGCAAATTCTGATCGGTACCCATGCTTTGCTCGAAGATGTGGTGTCTTTTCAGAATATCGGCCTGGTAATCATCGACGAGCAACACCGTTTCGGTGTAGCCCAACGTGCCAAACTCTGGCAAAAAAATACCATTCCTCCCCACGTACTGGTGATGACAGCCACCCCTATTCCCCGTACATTAGCTATGACTTTATATGGTGACCTCGATGTGTCGGTAATCGACGAACTTCCTCCGGGACGTAAACCCATTACTACTTTTCATGCTTTCGATAAAAAACGATTGGAAGTATTTCAGTTTATTGAAAAAGAACTGCTCAAAGGACGGCAGGCTTATGTGGTATATCCCTTGATCTATGAGTCGGAAAAAATGGATTTCCGGAATTTGGAAGAAGGCTACGAACAAATCAACAATTACTTCCTTCCCAAAGGATATAAAGTAGGCATGGTTCACGGTAAACTCAAACCGGCTGAAAAAGATTCGGAAATGCGCCGTTTTGTCACCGCAGAAACCAAAATACTGGTATCGACGACAGTCATCGAAGTGGGGGTAAACGTTCCCAATGCTTCTATTATGGTCATTGAAAGTGCCGAACGTTTCGGATTGTCACAGCTCCATCAGTTACGGGGACGGGTAGGCCGCGGCGCTGACCAATCGTATTGTATTCTAATGACTTCCTATAAGATTTCCAACGACTCCCGGAAACGCATCGATACCATGACCGCTACCAACGACGGTTTTGAAATCGCCGAAGCCGACCTGAAATTGCGTGGTCCCGGAGATATCGAAGGAACCCAACAAAGTGGCCTCACCTGCAGTCTAAAGGTGGCTAATCTGGGTAAAGACACCTTGATCCTCAACGAAGCAACCCGAATCGCCAACGGCATCCTGTCCGAAGATGCCGATTTGATCAAGGAAGAAAACCAACTCTTCGCCATCCAAATCAAACGCCTGTTCAAAACCCGCATTACCTGGAGGTATATTTCCTAGAGTGAAAACCTTTCCCACCCGATATCGTAAATACCGACAAATAACCATAAAAAGAAATGCAATGAAAAAATTTATCACACGGGCGGCAGTAGTTATTCTGATCGGAGGAATGTCGGTAGCTATCGGCGGATGTTACGGTCCTTTCCGTTTAACAAGCAAATTACACCATTGGAATGGACAAGTCTCTCAAAAGAAATTTGTCAATGAGTTGGTATTTTTAGGCATGTGTATCATTCCCGCTTACGAAATCTGTATTTTGGGAGACGGTTTGATCTTCAACTCCATCGAATGGTGGGGAGGCCGGAATCCGATCAGCATGAAAGACGGGCAACAGGAAGAAGTGAAGTTCGCCTATGAAGGCCAGGAGTACAAGGTGACAAAAACCAAGGACCAAATGACCATAGCCCTTGTAAACAGCGACCAGAAAGTCGATTTCAGGTATTTTCCGGAAGAAAAATCCTGGTATCAGATGAATGGAGAAAACAAAGTAAAAGTGGTTGAAATGAAAGGTAAACAAGTATATACTTACCTTCCGAATGCCAAAACCCTCGTCTTCGACGAAAGCAACATGGAAGAAGTCGAAACACAGGTGATGTCAGCCAGATAAATTACACAAGGGGGATGAAATCCGATCCAAAGGTTTTCATCCCAATATTCCTCATCAGTCCCATACCTTTTGTAACTTTTACTCCCCCAATATCTCCCCTGTACTTTATCATATTTACACTTATAAATATGTATATCATTGCCAAGATTTATAAACTGATCCGGCAAAATATGGAAATAAAAAAAGAGCACCTCTGTGAAAGTGCTCTTTTTATCTTTATTTTACGCCTTATTTCTTTTTATAGAATTTATGCGGTTTGATCATACTTTCGGGTTTCAGCAACTGATCCAGTTCATCTTTGGTTAACAGTCCTTCTTCGAGTACCAGATCGTAAACACTACGGTTTTCTTTCAGAGCACGTTTAGCGATACGGGAAGAATTCTCATATCCCAAAGTCGGATTCAGGGCAGTGACGATACCGATACTGTTCAATACCATTTCACGGCAATGCTGAGTGTTGGCAGTAATGCCTTCAACACAAAGGATCCGCAAACGATCCATACCCTTCTGCAACATCTTGATCGAACTGAAGATGGCATGAACCATAACCGGTTCCATCACGTTCAACTGCAACTGTCCGGCTTCGGCAGCAAAGGTTACGGTCAGGTCGTTACCGATAATCCGATAGCAAATCTGGTTTACCACCTCGGGAATTACCGGATTCACTTTACCCGGCATGATAGAAGAACCCGGCTGCATCGGCGGCAGGGTGATTTCATTCAAGCCGCAACGAGGGCCACTGGATAATAAACGCAGGTCGTTACAAATTTTAGATAGTTTCACAGCCAAACGTTTCAGGGCTGATGAATACATGACAGATGAACCGGCATCGGGAGTAGCCTCGATCAGATTAGAAGCCAATACAAATTCTTCTCCACTGATGATCCGTAAGTTCTTAATACATTTTGAAGAATATTCCGGTTCGGAATTGATACCTGTACCGATAGCAGTTGCCCCCATATTCACTTCGAGGAACAATTTAGCCATCTGGTTCAGCCGGTCTACTTCTTCCTCCAGGTTTGCAGCAAAAGCTTCGAATTCCTGTCCCATAGTCATCGGCACTGCATCCTGCAACTGGGTACGTCCCATTTTCAGCACTTCTTTAAACTCTTCTCCTTTAGCCCGGAATGCCTGGATCAACAGTTTCAGGTCAGCAACCAGTTCCTCGTTCATAAAGATGAAGGCCAACTTGAAAGAAGTCGGATAAGCATCGTTAGTCGACTGAGACATATTGACATGGTTGTTCGGGTGACAGTATTGGTATTCACCTTTTTGGTGTCCCATCAATTCCAACGCCCGGTTAGCAACCACTTCATTGATATTCATATTGGTAGAAGTACCTGCTCCTCCCTGGATCAGATCGACCGGGAACTGATCGTGGAGTTTGCCTCCGATAATTTCTTCACAAGCCCGGGTAATTGCATTGGCAATATCGTCCGGAAGGATTTCCAATTCCTGGTTTGCCTTTGCAGCAGCCCATTTCACCATAGCCAATGCTTTCACATAATTCGGATAGTCTCCGATGGTGATCCCACTGATATTCTGGAAATTCTCGATTCCCCGAAGAGTTTGTATACCATAGTACGCATCTGCCGGCACTTCTTTTTCGCCTAGCAAGTCATGTTCAATACGTGTTTTCATTATATCAATCGTTTATATTACAATAAGACTCGATCTTTTCCCTACGCAATTCACCGAAAAATGTTTCAATCGAATCGCTAAAGCCTTCGGATTATAACAGTTTGCTTCATATTCACCTATAAAAACTTACACTCCTTCTCTAAAGACACCCCAAAGTTAGAAAAGAAAAAAGGATTAAACCAGAGATTTTCAAAAAGAAATAACTCGCTCATTACCTGAGAAAAGAATGAGACACAAACGTTTACGAAAATTTAAGGAATATTTAATAGATCGGACCCTTAAAAAAGGAATGATTTGCCGCCTGTCATCCACTTTTTTACGAAGAAACCAAAGGCATGGGGGGAGAATGACTATCTTTTCCTGGGAATAATGGAAAAAGAAGAGTAAACTTTAATTCTACCATTCTCTATTTCTCCATTCTCCCAATTTATGGTAGGTTTATTTCGTTAGTAATTCGTCTTCGGTGATCGGAATTGGCGACCCGGTCGCTTCTGTCGGTCGTCTAACTTTTTCTATCACTGACCGGCGGAACTCCTCGCAAGCTCGTCAGACACCACCGGTCGGGCGTTC
>ENA-ORUX01002089-ORUX01002089.1-human-gut-metagenome-genome-assembly--contig:-NODE-2089-length-13723-cov-3.874598_pt1 | contig 13723 bp, 9 predicted proteins | sample MGYA00242087_ERZ509225 | MGnify/ENA primary metagenome ERZ509225 (study PRJEB26280, sample SAMEA2338864) | human gut metagenome | biome: human gut; feature: human-associated habitat; material: faeces... | reverse complement strand
ACCGGCAGGTACAGCGATTGTAGCGTTATCAGATGAAAGAACTGTCTCAGCAACCACCTTACCTAAGATGTTAGAGATAACAACAGACTTGCCAGCGGCACCTTGGATTGTTACAGTACCATCGTTAGCGATAACAGAGATAGCAGACTCAGCAGCGATCTTGTCATTAGATGTAGGAGTGCTAGTTGTCATTACCTTGAATACTTCTGCTTGCTCAGGATCAGTTGTCCAATAAACAACATTGTTCAAATGAGCCAAATAAGCATTACGAGGTAAATATTTCTCTACATCATACTCTTCACCTTGCTCTTCAGCTGCTTCCTCATCATAAGCCGGATTCAAATATTCTTGAACAGAAAGGATCTTGTAAGCCTCATCGCTATACTCAGCTGCGACCTCAAATGCGACAGCAGCCGGATTCAAGTTCATCGCATTGATTGTATCACCCTTGATTGCGATAGAATCTATACCGCATACAGAACCAGCGATAAATGCAGCACGAACAGCCTCAGCGCCAGCAGCCTCATAAGCATAACCCTTAACCTCTGCAGAATCCAATGTATTCATCAAATAGTTTCTAGTTTTCACACCTTCTTCCGCAAATGCATTAGTAGAAAGATAATACAAAGGCATAGTCTCTTCGAAAGTCAAGCAAGCAGTATCCAACCACAAAGTCAAAGAATCATGCGTATATACATCGCTCTTCAAGATAGACTGTCCTTCTGCCTTCAATACAGCGAAACCATCTTTCTGGCTAGCGATCATCTTGTTATCATCCTCTGTATAAGAAGTGATCTGTACGTGACCGATATTCAAAGTAGCATATGTAGGAGCATCCTTCTTTGCGAACTCGAATGTAGTATTCTCAGTGTTGCACCAGCTAGCTGTATATAGCATTCCAGATCCAGCTAAAGCAGAGATTGCAAAACCATAATAACCATATTCTTCAGTATATTCAGAATAAGAAACCAACTTATATTCATTCTCTACACCAGTAGATAAGAAAGATAATGTAACAGGATAAACACTATTCTCTACATCAGGCTCACCCATTAAATAATAATCAGTTCCATTTTCATTTTTAGAGCATAAAGTAGCCTTACCTAAACGATCTGTTACATTATACTTGTAAACTTTCACTCCATTTGACTCAGCTACAGTTGAATTTGCCTCATCTAATTCAACCTCTTCTACCTTAAATCTATAAGCAGAAGCCAACTCACCGGCAGCTACATACAATTTGCCATCTTTAACAGTTACATACAAGTTCTCCAATAAATCAGATTTCAAACGGAATGACAATGCACCATTAACCAAATCTTCTTTAGAAACTTTCTTATAAGCTAACTCTTGAGCATCCTCCACTTTCGGGCCTTTTACCAATTGAACTGTATCTGTTCCAAAAGAATAAATAGCCTTCGCATCATCTATTACGCGGATAATAGCACCACCTCTAGTACTATTAGTATTCCACATATTAGCCAAATTATTAGTCTCAGTCAAATACCATAAAGCAGTAGGAACTTCTGTTACAGCACCAGCATGAACTGTACCGTTCTCACAGAAAGAGAATACATAGTATTTTCCTTTGTTCTTATTTGCGGAATGATCCTCATCAGACTTCGCATTGTTCATATCCTTAACAAAGTAAGTATACTCTGGATCCAATGTAGTCGGAAGCTTAACCTCAGCGAAAGTACATTTAGCAGCATCCTTAGTCCAGATTGTCAATTTCTCTGTACCTGCGAAGTTACCAAAAGCGATCATCTCACCATTAGCGGCAACCTCCATGTCATAACACATTTTTGACTTCTTCTCCGTATCATTTGCGCCTTTATATACAGGAGTAGCATACGGATAAAGGATCATCTTGCTATTATCGGAAGGATCTAAAACTACCTTGAAAGCATACAACTCTTTCGCACGACCATTCTCTAGGATCGTACCATCTGTTACACCGGTAGCCTTATCAGCAGCAGCAGCCTCATCTTTAGGTTGTGCGTCTACAGTAAGTTTCCAGAATTTCTCAGAAGACAAATTAGAAGACCAAGAAGTAGAGTCCACAACTAAATACTTACCGGTAGTTCTATCCTGCAAAGTAACATAACCATCTAAACCGTCAATGTCTGTAGCGAACAACTCTTTGCCTGCCAAAGGATTTCCATCCAGATTTTTGTCGAAAGTCAAAGCGAAAGGAGAACCATACTTGTTATTTAACAAGTCAGCAGTCATGTTTATCTTTGCTGGAGCTGCTACTGTAAAGTTAATCGCAGATGCAGATACAGCCGTTCCCTTTTCCAAAGTAACAATATCTGTTCTTTCAGCTTCCACATCATCTTTAGCGATGATAGAAACAACTGTCTTATTATCCAACTGAGCAGATAAAGTAACGGCAGTCACATTCTCCGGAGCGATAAACGCACTCCCATTTTTGAAGTTCCACTCAGCTTGCTTATCCAATGTCAACACTCTACCTGTAGCGCTATTCGTCAATGTGTACGCCCAAGTATTCGCCAAAGAGACAAAACGATAAGTTACTTTCCATAAGGATTTTTGATAATCAGTGTTCTTGATATCCGCAGTAGGAGCATCAGCCAAGATCAAACTATCAGTCTTTGTATAAGACTCTGTGACAGACAAATATTTACCATCCTCATTGGTCAATTGGTAAACTTTGCCATTTTCAACCTTCGCATTAGCGGTAAAGGCAGTACATAAAGCCAAACCCGCTACAAGAGTAGAAAACTTTTTGTTCATAATTCTAAAATTAATATTAATACTAGTGTTAATTAAAAGCTCTTTATATATGCATCCCACCTAAATGGGTACAAAACGACTAGTCTAAACGATCGTCTAAATCTTGCGTTTTTCAAGGGATAAAGGAGAAGGTTTGTTTATGGAATCGGTTGTTTCGTGATGGATAGCCTATTTGATTGATAAGAAAGCGGATAAGGGGTGATTTTTTTAACCTTGAAGGGTTGCAAGTGTCGAAGAAACGCGTACCTTTGCAAATGACTAGAAAAATCGATCGTTTAAACTAGTCGTTTTATAAACCTATCTTCATACGATCAATAGCATATACTATATTTTCAATAGAATTTACCCTTTTATCATATATTATATATGTACGAGCGTACATATATAATATAATTATCAAGCAATCAACAAATATTCCTTATTCCTTCAAGTCTTATAATAATGAAACTTTTGTTCACCTATGAAGTAACTTTAGTTCCATAAGCTTAAAACTATAGCTTGATGCCGATGCAACTAAAGTCACAAGGGCAAAACGCCTCTTTCATGCTTTTATTGGTCAAAAAAGAGAGTAATCTATGTATTTGAAAGCTTTTTTCATAAATTTGTCGCTTTATAATAAACTGAGTAAAAAATGAATACACACGAACTTTGCTGCGTAGGACACATCACCTTGGATAAGGTAGTAACACCTAAGAACACCGTCCATATGCCGGGAGGAACCTCCTTTTATTTCTCGCATGCGATAAAACATTTCGATGATATCGACTATACTCTAGTGACAGCCTTGGCTGAATCTGAGATGAAAACGGTGGAGGAACTACGAGCTGAAGGTATCGACGTTGCCGTGATGCCAAGTAAGCACACCGTTTATTTCGAGAATATTTATGGAGAGAACCAAGATAACCGTACGCAACGTGTATTGGCGAAAGCAGATCCTTTCACCGTGGAATATCTGGAGAACATCAACTCTAAAATCTTCCACCTTGGTAGTTTGCTTGCCGATGATTTCTCTTTGGAAGTGGTAAAGTATTTAGCGGGGAAAGGCTTAGTATCGATTGACTCGCAAGGGTATCTACGGGAAGTAAGAGACAAGGATGTATTTGCCGTGGATTGGCCAGAGAAAAAAGAAGTACTTAAATACGTGCACTTCCTCAAGGCTAACGAACATGAGATGGAGGTGTTAACCGGATATACCGATGCCGTGAACGCAGGAAAAGTTATCTACGATTGGGGCGTGAAAGAGGTATTGCTGACTTTCGGAAGCATGGGATCTATCATTTACGACGGTTCCACTTTCCATAAAATCCCCGCTTACATACCGAAAGAAGTAGTAAACGCTACCGGAGCGGGTGATACTTATATGACAGGATATCTCTATAAACGTGCCAAAGGCGCAAGCATAGAAGAAGCCGGACGTTTCGCGGCAGCTATGACAACATTGAAAATCGAAGGAATAGGCCCATTCAACGGCACTAAGGAAGATGTGTTGCGATGCTTAGAGACAGCGGAACAACGAATGCCTGAGTAGTTGAAAATTGAGAATTGAAAATTATTCGCTCTCTCCTAATTTTCAATTCTCAATTCTCTATCTTTAATTATTCTTGAATGCTTTGCAGAATGTAGTCATTAGCAAGATACAAAGCCCTAACAAGCCGACCACGATATAAGCGTATTTCATATTGAAAGCCTGCGAGATCGCTCCGATCAACAAAGGTGCGATCAACGAGCCGATAAAGCTGATACTGGAAAGGATCGTCAAGGCAATTCCCACCGGAGTTCTCGATTTAGCGCCCACTAAGCTATAAATAGTAGGCACCATACACGAGATGCCCAAGCCTACCAACATAAAGCCTAAGGAATTCACGATCACCTTTACCGTCATCGATTCGAACATTCCACCCAACATGGCTGAGATAAAAAAACCTGCTAAAATAAAGAAACCCGCTAATTGCAACACCTTCTGCTTTCCTAAAACACTATAGGCGGAGTTCGTAAGAAAACGGCCTACCGTCATCATCACCATGAACACCAAGAAACCAATCTGTAAGGACTTAGGAACCTGCAATACCGATTCGAAGTAAAGTCCACTCCAATCAAACATCGCGCTTTCCACCACCAAGGCAAACAGCCCGACGATACCTAACTGGATCAACAGCATTTCCGGCTTACGGATAAAGCTCAACAATGCCGGAGCTTCTTTCTTCTCCGCTTCCTTCTCTTCCTCCGGTGACTCAACCGCCACGTCTTCCTGCAAATACTTCCGGCTTACCAAAACAGTCACTCCAATCAATAATGCAATCAACGTAAAATGCCAGAACGGAGTAACACCGGATACGATCATGATAAACCCGATCAAAGCCCCTAAACAAGCCGCCAGACTCCAACCTCCATGAAATGAGGCCATAATCGTACGCCCATAGAGTCGCTCGATACCAATTCCTTGCGTATTCAAGGATATATCGCAAAGATTCCAGAACACCCCAAAACAGAACAAATAAACACCCAGCAGATAAATATTATGTGCCGTACCTATCGCGAATAAGGCCAAGGCATACCCCAACACACTGACCTGCGCCATAATACGACTCCCCAACTTCGACACCAAATAACCCGCTAACGGTATCGCCACAAACTTACCTACCGGGATCAGGAACAAGACCAAGCCCCAATAGAAAGCGTAATTCACCTCAAAAATATCCTTCACGTCCGGAATACGGCTAGCCCAACTAGAGAAACAAAGACCTTGCGCTAAAAAGAAAGAAAGCATCGCATAACGAATCCGTTCCTTGGGAAAAGCGTTGCCCAATGTAGCATTCATTTTTTCATTCATTATCATTTACTTTTATTGTTATCATTTATTCGAGAAAGGGGCACGCCCCCCATTTCTTCACAAAGCTATCAAATATATCCTAATATCCTAATCCCCTAAGTCTTAAATGTAGAATTTAAGAGATGGCTTCCCTAATGAAAAATATATTTTACACTTTGGCTGAAACACTTAATTATAACTTAAACCTTCGCTCAATTGAACAATTTGACGATATTCTCCAGCAACCCATACGTTGTCGTTTTCCTTGAATACGGTTTGGGATGGAGGATTCATCATTGACTTTCCGTCTCGTTCAATACCCAAGATCAGACAAGCGTTCTTATCCCGAATGTCAGACTGTTGAATAGATCGCCCGATCAACGGAGAGTCTGGTTCAATATTAAATTGCTCTATTTTGATATTATTATTAAAGCTTTGCGCCAACTGATCTCTATATTCTTTGTCCTGTTTTTGTATTATCTCCTGGAAAAGATCCAATTCCTCATCCGTACCAACAATTATAATCTTATCAAAAGGATAAAGGCGTTCCTCTCCTCTAGGTATATTGATTTGTCGTTCACCTCGAATGATGGAAACGATATTTATTCCATATTTTTGACGGAAGTTGATCTCTTTCAAACTCCGGCCGACAATGGAGGATTCTTGGCCAACAACGAAATCCATCAAGTGCAAATCATTGAAAGGCAAAGATTTCAAGATATTATCAGTCAAAGGACTTCCAATGTTTGAGTCCGTTGTTTTCCCGTTGAAGTTGTCAATAAATCTTTTCTCGATCGAGAGAGAACGCTTTTTCAGTTTTTTGGATAAAATAATCATTAGCAATATCAACAGGGTGATAATAAATCCAACACCAGATGCTACATTAAATATATGGACTATGACTGGCATTAGAATACTTGCGCAAAGGAGCAGCTTTATCGCTATCAAAGAAACCAATGGTCCCCGGTTGAATTTACTATCATTCCATAATTTCAGGAATTCAGGAGAATGATTCTTCTTCATAATGATAGCCCAAAGAAAAGGTAATATAATGGCCAAAATAATAGATAAGCTCAATAGAGCCCCTTTGAAGCCTAATATGTTCTCGCGAATAATTGGATTTACATAAGTGAAAAATATGATAATACTGAATATTGTCAATACTGTATATAGTATTACATCTAGTAACATAGATTTCAACAGCTTATTCCATGTACTTTTATGTTTGACCGTGTTGGATCCGGAAGAATAACGGTTCAACATTAGTTTTATAGATGAAGGCAAATAATTGTCAATCAATTGATAGACCGGGGTCGCCATGCGAATCATATAAGGAGTAAGAAATGTTGTAACGACTGATACAGCGACAATAACAGGATACAGATAATCGTCTGTTACCTTTAAGCTAACTCCCAATGAAGCGATAATAAACGCAAATTCACCTATTTGGGTCAGAGAGAATCCTGATTGTAGAGCTATCTTTAATGGCTGTCCGGACAAGAGGACACCAAGACTCCCAAAAAAGATTTGCCCAATGATAACCAATATGGTTAAGATGCAGATTGGGACAAGGTATTCAATCAATAAATCCGGTTGTATCATCATGCCTACAGAAACAAAAAATATGGCCGCAAACAGGTCTTTTACCGGTTTTACCAATTTTTCTATCTTCTCGGCCTCAATGGTTTCAGCCAATAACGATCCCATAACAAAAGCTCCTAACGCAGAGGAGAATCCCGCTTTAGCCGCAATCATAACCATACCTAAACAGAAGCCTAATGCTATGATTAATAAGGTTTCGTCGTTAAGAAATGGCTTAATCTTTTTAAGAAAACTTGGAATCAGATAGATTCCGAGTAATGACCAAAATATAAGAAACGCTCCTAACTTTAGAATACTTTCCAGCATTTCCATTCCTTCGACTTGCTTGCTGACTGCTAAGGTTGAAAGCAAGACCATCAAAACTACGGCCACTAAATCTTCGACCACCAAGACGCCTAATACTACTCCTGTAAATTTTTGCCCTCTGAGTCCCATGTCATCGAACGCCTTGAATACGATAGCGGTGGATGACATAGAAAGCATACCGCCTAAAAATATACTGCTTAGATGCGAGAAGCCAAGCGCGTTTCCTGCAGTATAGCCTAGAAACATCATTCCGGAGACTATGGTTATAGAGGCGATAACAGCTGTACCTCCTACGGTCATCAACTTCTTGAAAGAGAATTCTAATCCCATAGCAAACAAAAGAAAGATGACGCCTATATCTGCCCATATTTTTATATTGGTAGGATCGGATACCGTTGGTATATAAGGTACGGCGGGCCCGGCAAGAATGCCAGCGACAATATACCCCAAAACGACAGGTTGTTTCAAGCATTTAAAAATCAATGTAATTATTCCCGCCGCAATCAATATAACCGCCAAGTCGGAAATAAGAGGTGCAATTTCAGACATGTTATTCATTATTTTGTGCTCGCAAATTTACATATTAACTTAGAACCATGTTGGGATAAAACAAAAGTACTCTTGTCCTAAAAACATATATGGGAAATATTCCAGGACAACCGCAGCAAATTCCTCCTCCCCCCAAGAGCTTTATCTTAACAGCATGAATACACCAATATCTATAAGCGGCAGTTTACGAGATATAAAAAAAGGGTCTTCATTGCTGAATACCCTTTCTTGGTGATCCAGCTGGGTTATGAACCAAACGTTATTTCTTCCTCAATATCAGTACTTTCAGAAATTTCGGCTTTGCATCCGTCACGCTTTAGTCCTTAAAAACTGTCTGCTGTTGTCCGGTGTCTGTCTGCCAACATCTTGGGTTCAAATGTACGCATTATTTTTGGATTATGCAAACCGTTGAAAATAAACATTCTAAGGTTAGTGCAAGGTGCAAGCTATATATATAGATATATACTTGCACCTTGCACTAAATTTCAATACTTATTTTTCCGTCTATTCTCCATTATCATTTCAAAATTTTCTTGCCCCCATTGTTTCAACTGCTCTAAATGAGGGATTAAAGTTTCTCCAAATTCAGATACATAATATTCCACTTTGGGTGGTACTGTGGGATATATTTTTCTACCTACTAATCCGTCCGTCACCAATGAACGTAAAACAGTAGAAAGCATCTTTTCCGATATAGAGGGAATTGTTTTGTATAGTTCATTGAAACGTATTACTCCATTCTCATGTAGCTTCAATAGGACAACTAAAGCCCATTTGTCACCCAGCCATTCCAGTATAGGGGAAGCAGAACAATAATCGTAATCTAACTTTTTTCGCATTTTTTCGTCCTTAAATACATTGATATTGAGAAAAACTAACTCAAACGTAAGTGGCTGACAGATAGTATAGTTCTTCTTTTCATGAAAAGAACATCCTAACTTTGCAGTACAAAAATATCAAAAATAACTAATTCCAAGTGTTTAATTTATAATTATATGGAACTATTACATTTTACGGGACAAGTATGGCGACCACCATACGAAGCAAGTTCTCAACTCTTACAGGTAACAGCCGGATGCACTCACAACAAGTGTAAATTTTGTAGTTTATATCACGGAACAAAGTTTCGTCTATCTCCCATTACGGAAGTCGAAGAAGATTTGAAAGTGATACAAAGTTACCAGCCCAAAGCCCGGCGAGTATTTTTAACGGGGGCTAATCCATTTGTGCTAAGTTATAACAGGCTGCTGGATTTAGGTCTTCTAATCAGGAAATATCTTCGTCATTGTGAAAGTATCGGTATGTTTGCCCGGATTTCAGATATTAAGCCAAAAACAGTAGAAGAATTGAAGAACCTGCGTCATTTAGGTTTTGACGGTATCAGTATCGGAACAGAATCGGGCGATGATAATACATTGGCAGCAATGAACAAGGGATATACGGCTAATGATATTATCGAGCAATGCAAGAAGCTGGAAGAAGCAAATATCAGATATAACCTCGTGTATCTGACAGGGCTTGCAGGAAAAGGCAAGGGAGAGCGGAACGCTATTAATACTGCCAATGTGTTTAATCAGTTACACCCCTTTACCATAAACTTTGTATCACTGACCGTATTTTCCGAATCAGAATTATACGAGGAAATACAACGTGGTTCTTTTGTAGAAGCTACCGAACACGAAAGGTTGCTGGAACTACGGACTTTTATTTCAAGACTTCATATAAAAACAACTTTATTAGGAAATACGGTATCAAACACTGTCCCGTTTGTCGGAATGATACCTAATGATAGAGTTAGAGTTCTTAATGAACTGGATTCGGCTATAAAAAATGCTGGAGAAAAAGAATTAAGGCGATATAGAGATAGTATTAGGTCTTTATAATCAGCTCAAAGATATTCTATGCAATTTGTAGATAAGATATTGTTCCAAATCAATACAGAGATAGAAAAGCTCGGTATAGATGATTGTATGGGCATTGACAGTGCTTTGCATATGATGCGTTTTATTCAGCCTTTATGTGATGAATTGAGAAAATATATATTAGCTTATCAGTTTGCTGATGAAACGGAAGAAATCTCTTTTTTTAAGGAGTATAAGCCGGAAGTATTGAGCAAGTATTTGTATTACAATAAAATATATGTCATTGAGAGTAAATATCCTACCGGTAGTGATATTGCACAAAGAGAGTATTTATATAAAGAATTGGATAGTTTGACGTTTTATTTCAGTAGGAACTTGGACTTTTATCAGTATTACCGTTCTAAATCTACTTATTTGGATAGGTATTATTTTACCCGAAACCAAAACGATTTACGAATATGTACAGACAGTTCCCATATTGATAAAGACCCTCTATATTCAACCGGATATGATTTTAAAGTGGCTAAAATTATTACCAACGAACTGTTGAAAATCTATTTGACTAACAGATTGCAAGAATTGGAGCGTATTGTACAGCGCAAAGCGGATAACGGACAGATTGTAGAAACTATTTTGCGTTGGACTGGCTCTAAAAGGGCGTTGGTAGAACTGATTTATGCTTTAGAAGCGAATGGGGATTTTAATAAAGGAACGGCTACTTTAAAAGAGATTGCAGGATATTTTGAAAATGTGTTCAGTATAGATATTGGTGATTTATATCATTCTTATTTGGAAATGCGAAGCCGTAAGATAAATAGAACTCGGTATTTGGAAACATTGCAAAAAAGTCTGCTCCGAAGAATGGATGAAAACGATACATGATGCGAGTTTTATTTTCTTTTCGCAAGTAATTATATTCTTGGAAATAAATAAACCATTCAGTATTTCAATCAATATTGAATGGTTTATTGTTTTCATTCAATCCTGCCATATTGAAATCTTGCTTTCAATCAATCAAGCTATCAATATTTCAATAAAACAAGATTGCAGGATTGCAAAATAAACTCATCGGTCGGGGAACGCCCAGCGGCAAGGGAGTGGGACCACCCGTCTCGATGAGTGAAAATCTTTAGCAAAGGATGAAAGTTTTTATATTGGTCAAGAAGGAATAAGTTTCATTTTTTTGCAATTTTCCATCATTGTGTCAATAGCTAAAAGAAATTCTGATGTGTTTAGGAAATAACTAGGATATGCATCTTGTAATTCTTTCATTTTAGGAACTGACACTAAAACAACGGCATTACATTTATCTGTTACTCCTTTTTCTAATTCTGAATATGCCATAGATGCTTCGTTCTCTTTTTCTTTTGAATAGGCGCTGATTTTTACGATTTTTGATTCAAAGTTAATATTTAATATATAATAGCCGTTTTTGAAATTCTCTTTCTTAGCCTGGATACCTGATACATTTAGTACTTTTAATGTGTCACTATGATTATGCTCGACATTGATTGCGTATAGTAGCTTCATCAAGCCATGTACGTCATATCCTTGTTCTCTGTGCACTTTCAGAATAGGCTGCTTTTCTTTAATCGAAAATAGAGAACTTACAATTTTGAAAAAAGTCAGCCAGTCATCTGAACCCATACTAGATTTTAGGGGTGTGCTTGTTATTAAACCAGCAGTTTCAACTGCCATAGCCCAGCTATGTTGCAATTTAGTCCTTATTTGTAATTCAACTTTTGCGCCGTCTGTATTATCGTCAGTGGATTTATACTTGTAAATAAAATGAATGCTACGATATCCGCTTTCTTTAGGTTCTTGAATATAGTCCATGATTTTAACTAAATCAAAGCTTGTAGGAATATTTTCAGATAAAACCTTTTTAGTATTTAGTAAAGCTTCAATATCATTAACCACAATTCTAAAACCACCAATATCTTGCATTCCTCCTAAACGCATTTCTGGATTAATATCGAGTTTGTATAAAATAGAGGTGATTCTTTTTAATCTTCTAGATGTTAAAAAAATATCAGTTTTGTTTGGATTTAACAAAGAGAGTAGTTCTTTTTGTAAAGTGTCTAAAGCAGGAAGATGCAATGTTCTCCATTCATTTATCTTTAACATTGCATTATCATAATCTTCATTGTTTTTTGAGGACATGATAATCTCTCCTGCTTTATCAATTTGATGTCTTCCGTATTTCATGGGTTTAAACTTATTTTAATAGAATCTACAATTATGACTTCAAATATAACTTATTTCATTGAGAAATTATATTGTATGTATGAAAATAAATAAACTGATATTGTGTATTTTATTGTTTCTGACTAGTTAACAACTCATCGGTCGGGGAACGCCCAGCGGCAAGGGGCGGGACCACCCGTCCCGACGAGCGAAAATCTTTAGTTAGGGAATGTCTTTTTTTAATTGGCAACACGACTTCGGAGTGAATTTGCCCAAGGTGTTTTGCGGCACGGAAAATAGATTTGTGTGCCACAAATCACACCTTGCTGTTATCTGACGATAATACGATTTCAACGGCTGGCAGTCCTGTGTGGAACATCCAACTTTTGAGCCAATATTTCCATGTCGCTACTTACCTTCAAATCGGTAATCCTCGCATAAATTTGAGTGGTTCTGATGTTGGTATGACCTAAAATCTTAGATACGGTTTCAATGGGAACACCGTTTGCGAGCAGTACCGAAGTTGCACACGAATGGCGGGCAACATGGTAGGTCAAGGTCTTTTCAATCCCACAAATGGCTGCGATTTCTTTTAAGTAATCATTCATTTTCTGATTGCTGATAACTGGTAAAATCTTACCGTTTGGCAATTTGTCTTTGTACTTTTCCAATATGGCTTTTGGTATATCCAGCAATCGAACGGTAGATGTAACATTTGTTTTGTGTCTTTTCCGTATAATCCACAAATTACCGTCAAATCCGGTGCGAATGTCCTCCTGCTTTAACTCGCATACATCAATGTAGGAAAGTGCCGTGTAACAACTGAAAATGAACAAATCACGTACCTGCTCCAACCGTTTAGAGCTAAACTCGTGGTTGTAAATGGTGGTAATTTCTTCCATAGTCAGATAATCCCTATCGGTACGCTCAAACCTTACCCGATAACTCCCGAAAGGGTCGGCAGTCACTAAACCCGTATTCTTGGCAAAGTTTACTACCGTGCGAAAACGTTGTACGAACTTCATAGCCGTATTATGGCTGCACCCATAGTTATTCTTGATATACAGCAGGAAACCTTCAATGAATACCACATTTATATCTTTAATGAGCATATCGGAAACGGAGTATTTAAACTTCATAAACTCCATAAGCCGTTTCTTTGTCAGTTCATAACGTGAATAGGTCTTGTCTGCGGTATTCATTTTGACCTTTTGCAAATACTGCTCGTTGTGCTGTTTGAAGAACTCTATCAAAGTCCGTTCCCTTGCTATCTTGCCTAAAAAAGCGTTCTTTACCAGTTCTGCGGTTACATATCCGTCTTGCGCCATTAACGCATGGTAATGTTGATGAACTGTGCTACGAATACTTTCCAGCATGGAATTGATGTGTACGGCTTCTGCGGTTCTGCCGGAAGCCTTGCCTAATTCCACGCTCCAGTGAGCCGGATTTATTTCCAACTTGGTGTTAAACTGGGCTACAACTTGGTCGATAGTGATACGTGCGATAATCGGTGCGTTACCATTTTTCTTTACTGCATTTCGTTTGACGAAATAGAGTAGCTTAAAAGTACTTCTCATAATCTCTTTTTTTAGTTACAAACTTAAATTGATAAACTGAAAATGAGATATTTGCAGTACGGACAAATCAAGAC
>ENA-ORUX01002080-ORUX01002080.1-human-gut-metagenome-genome-assembly--contig:-NODE-2080-length-13754-cov-6.850062_pt1 | contig 13754 bp, 8 predicted proteins | sample MGYA00242087_ERZ509225 | MGnify/ENA primary metagenome ERZ509225 (study PRJEB26280, sample SAMEA2338864) | human gut metagenome | biome: human gut; feature: human-associated habitat; material: faeces... | reverse complement strand
ATAGACCTTGCCGGATTGATTCGTCAGGAACCGGGAGCCATTTACCGGGTGATACTCTCTTTCCGCCAGGAATACTCCGCTTATCCATGCGGCGGAGTCGACAATCAGGATATCAAATTCGCTGACAATAATACGCCGGACGATTTGATGAAAGTAAGCGGAAGTGCCTTGTCCGAAGCGGATGAAGCGGTTTGGGATACGCCCGAAGCCTATTATTACTATAACGGCGGAACAATGGACTGGAGTGTATACCGATGGAAAGAACGGGATAATCCCTGTCACCCTTCCTATTATATGAATTCGGATCGGGCTGCCGCCTGCAACGTTTTTGCCTCTAACCTGGGAATGATCGTGAAACGTAATTCTCTGAATAAACTATGGATTGCCGTAAGTAACATATTGGATACAAATCCGGTAGGAAAAGCACAGGTAACGGTTTACAACTTCCAATTGCAACCCATAGGAAAAGGGGAAACGAATGGAGAGGGTTTTGTTGAAATCAGTTCAAAAGGAACACCCTTCATCGTTGTGGCAGAAGCGGAGAAACAAAAGGCTTATGTTCGCGTGGTAGACGGTGAAGAACAGTCTGTCAGCCGGTTCGATGTAGGAGGAAAAGAGATTCAGAAAGGACTGAAAGGATTCATCTATGGTGAAAGAGGCGTATGGCGACCGGGAGATACACTACACATCTCCTTCATATTGGAAGACCGGGAAAAGAGGATACCGGACAAACATCCCGTAGCACTCGAAATCTATAATCCGAAAGGGCAGTTCTATACCAAAATGATTTCCACACAAGGTATGAACGGATTCTACACGTTTGATGTTCCTACGCAAGCCGATGACCCGACCGGTCTTTGGAATGCATATATAAAGGTAGGAGGAACTACTTTCCACAAAGGCCTGCGTATTGAAACGATAAAGCCCAACCGACTGAAAATCAATCTGACGCTACCGAAGATTCTTCAATCAACAGACAAAAATGTCACTGTTCCGCTCGCTTCTGCGTGGCTGACGGGAGCCACTGCCTCCAAATTGAAAGCTAAAGTGGAAATGTCTTTGTCCAAAGTAAACACGCAATTCAAGAACTACGGACAATATATATTCAACGATCCTGCTACGGATTTCACAACCATTAAAACGGATGTGTTCGATGGCATACTTAATGCGGAAGGAAAAGCAGGAGTCACGTTGAAAGTTCCGGCAGCAACAAATGCACCGGGTATGCTGAATGCTACCTTCACCACCCGGGTATTCGAACCGGGAGGAGACGCCAGCATCTATACACAAAGCATTCCGTTCTCCCCATTTGTATCTTACGTAGGAATCAATCTGAATCAACCGAAAGGAAAATATATCGAAACGGATAAAGACCACGTCTTTGATATCGTGACCGTTAATTCGCAAGGACAGCCGGTGAACCGTTCCAACCTGGAATATAAGATATACCGCATCAGTTGGAGCTGGTGGTGGGAAAACAGCGACGAGTCTTTCGGCACTTACATCAACAATAGTTCCATTACCCCCGTAGCCAGTGGTAAATTGCAGACCAGCGGAGGAAAAACAACATTTAAATTCCGTGTCGATTATCCGTCTTGGGGACGCTATCTCGTATATGTAAAAGACAAAGATAGTGGCCACGCCACCGGAGGAACCATCTATGTAGACTGGCCGGAATCACGGGGACGTTCGAACAAGACCGATCCCAGCGGTATCAAGATGCTTGCTTTCTCGCTGAACAAAGATTCTTATGAAATTGGAGAAACAGCCACAGCCATCATTCCTGCGGCAGCGGGAGGACGTGCACTGGTATCCATAGAAAACGGTTCGTCCGTATTACACCGGGAATGGATAGAGGTAACCAACGAGGGAGACACGAAATATACATTTGAGATTACTCCGGAAATGGCTCCGAACGTATATCTGCACATCAGTCTGCTACAACCTCATGCACAGACAATAAATGATTTACCGATCCGTATGTATGGCATTGCTCCGGTATTTGTCACCAACCGCCAGACTGTTCTGCAACCTCAGATACAGATGCCGGAAGTATTGCGACCGGAGACAGACTTCAACGTCACAGTCAGCGAAAAAAGTGGGAAGCAGATGACTTACACATTAGCTATTGTTGATGACGGATTATTGGATCTAACCAATTTCAAGACACCTGATCCCTGGAATGAATTCTATTCACGCGAGGCACTCGGTATCCGCACTTGGGATATGTACGACAATGTATTGGGAGCTTCTGCCGGAGCTTACAGTTCACTTTTCAGCGTTGGTGGAGATGCAACGCTCAAACCTGCCGACGCAAAAGCGAACCGGTTCAAACCCGTAGTGAAGTTTATAGGGCCATTCTATTTGGGAAAGGGCAGGCAGCAGACGCATACATTGAAACTTCCGATGTATGTGGGTTCGGTACGTGCCATGGTAGTGGCAGGACAGGACGGAGCTTACGGGAATGCAGAAAAGACTGCATTTGTACGGACACCATTAATGTTACTCTCCACTTTGCCGCGCGTACTTAGTATTCAGGAAGAAATCACTGTTCCGGTCAATGTCTTCGCTATGGAAAAACAAGTGAAGAATGTGACCGTATCGCTTCAGGCGTCCGGTGGCGGAGTTCAGATAGAAGGTTCCCATCAACAGTCGCTCACCTTCAACCGGCCCGGCGACCAACTTGTGTTCTTTACTTTAAAGACCGGCAACAAAACCGGAAAGGCAACCATCCACCTGACGGCAAGCGGCAACGGACAGCAGACCAAAGAAACGATCGAAATAGAAGTCCGGAATCCGAATCCGGTGGTTACCTTACGCAACAGCCAATGGATAGAAGCCGGTCAGGAGGCCGAACTGTCATACACACTGGCAGGTTCTTCTTCGGCTAACAATCAGGTGCAACTGGAAATCTCCCGCATTCCGTCGGTAGACATCAGCCGTAGATTCGACTTCTTATACAACTATCAACATCATTGCACAGAGCAACTGACTTCCAAAGCATTACCTCTCTTATTCGTCTCCCAGTTCAAGGCAGTGGACGAACAGGAGGCCGAGAAAATAAAGACGAATGTACAGGAAGCTATCCGGCAGATATATGCCCGCCAGCTTCCCAACGGCGGATTTGTATACTGGCCGGGCAACGCCGTCGCCGATGAATGGATCACTTCTTACACGGGTATGTTCCTGACACTGGCACAAGAAAAAGGGTATGCCGTTCATCCGAACGTACTGAACAAATGGAAACGCTTCCAGCGTGCCGCCGCCCAAAACTGGCGTATGCCGCAGGAAGCAAGCAACTGGCAGATATGGCAATCGGAATTGCAGCAGGCCTTCCGCCTCTATACCCTTGCACTGGCCGGTGCACCGGAATACGGAGTCATGAACCGCATGAAGGAACAGCCGGGACTCTCCATCCAAGCCAAATGGAGACTGGCAGCCGCCTACGCGCTGACCGGTAAGATGAAACCTGCCGGAGAATTAGTATACAACGCAGAAACGACCGTCATTCCTTACTCTTCCATGAATCTGATTTACGGTTCGTCCGACCGGGATGAAGCAATGATTCTGGAAACGCTCATTCTGATGAAACGGGATCGGGATGCGTTGCAACAGGCAAAGAAGGTATCACAGAATCTGGCACAGGAAAACTGGTTCAGCACGCAGTCTACCGCCTTTGCCCTGATGGCAATGGGACGACTTGCGGAGCAATTATCCGGTACACTGGATTTCACATGGAGCTGGAACGGCAAGCAACAGCCCGCCGTGAAATCTGCTAAAGCCGTATTTGAGAAGGAGATAGCTACTTCTCCGAAATCGGGAACAGTCTCTGTGAAGAATCAAGGCAAAGGAGCATTGAGCGTAGACCTGATTACACGTACCCAATTGCTGAATGATACGCTGCCAGCCATTGCCGATAATATCCGGCTGGATGTGAAATACACAGATATGGCAGGTTCACCGATTTCCGTGGAAGACATCAGACAGGGAACAGACTTTATGTCTGCGGTCACCCTATCCAATATCAGCGGTACTTCCGATTACGGCAATCTGGCACTGACCCATATTATACCGTCCGGATGGGAAATATATAATGAACGGATGATTGTTCCGGAAGCGTCCTCTTCCAATTCTAATGAAGCGAATACTCCGGAAAGTTCAGCCGATAAGTACACCTATAAAGATATTCGTGACGACCGGGTATTGACTTATTTCGATCTGCGACGGGGTGAATCGAAAACATTTACCGTAAGGTTGCAGGCAACTTATGCAGGTAACTTCATTCTTCCGGCCATTCAGTGCGAAGCTATGTATGATGCAGTGGTACAGGCACGCACCAAAGCGGGAAGAACGACTGTCAGCCGCTGACAAGACTCTGAACAATAAAACAGCATTGACAGATAGCATAAGTGCATGGGAAGCAAAATCTTGAATTTCTTCAAACGATTGTCCGTCACCCAAAAAGTAATACTTTGTATTCTTGCTTTTTTGGTGACAGGATATATCTTTTGTCTTCCCCGCCACCTGTTTCATGTCCCCTACTCCACAGTAGTGACGGACCGGAACGAGGAACTGCTGGGTGCACGCATCGCCTCCGACGGCCAATGGAGATTCCCTCCCCGAAACACGACTCCGGAAAAGATCAAGGAATGCCTCATCACTTTCGAAGACAAACATTTCTACCACCATTGGGGAGTCAATCCGTTCGCTATCGGAAGAGCTTTCTATCAGAATGTGAAGAATAAACGCATCGTAAGCGGAGGCAGCACGCTGACCATGCAGACCATCCGCCTGGCACGAAACGAATCGCGCACCTTCCGTGAGAAACTGATTGAAATGATCTGGGCCACCCGCCTGGAATTTCGCGCTTCCAAAGAGGAGATTCTTTCCATGTATATCTCCCATGCCCCTTTCGGGGGAAATGTAGTGGGACTGGATGCCGCCGCATGGCGCTACTTCGGACATTCTGCCGATGACTTATCGTGGGCGGAGTCTGCCATGCTTGCCGTTCTTCCCAACGCGCCCGCCATGATTCATCTGTCCAAAGGACGGAAAACGTTGCTTGACAAACGAAACCGCCTGCTGAAACAGCTTCTCGAAAAGAAAACCATCGATTCGTCTACCTACGAACTGGCTATCAGCGAGCCACTTCCCGATGAACCTCATGCGCTCCCACAAATCGCACCGTACCTGGTCAGCCGGTTCTATCAGGAACGAAACGGCGAATACTCCCGTTCGACCATCAACAAGGGCATTCAAACCCAAGTAGAAGATCTGGCGGAACGATGGAGCAACGAGTTCGGACGAAGCGATATCCGCAATCTGGCTATTCTGGTGATTGACATTCCGAGCAATCAAGTGGTGGCATACTGCGGCAACGTCCATTTCGACCGGAAACAAGGAGGAAATCAAGTGGACGTCATTCAGGCTCCGAGAAGTACGGGCAGTATTCTCAAACCTTTCTTATATTACGCAATGTTACAAGAAGGAAGTTTACTGCCGGATATGTTGCTGCCGGACGTACCCGTCAATATCAACGGATTTACGCCACAGAATTTCAGTATGCAGTTCGAAGGAGCTGTTCCCGCTTCGGAAGCTCTCGCGCGTTCATTAAATATTCCCGCAGTCACGATGCTGCAAAGATACGGAGTCCCGAAGTTTCATAGCTTCCTGCAACAGATCGGGCTAAAAACCATCAACCGTTCTTCTTCCCACTATGGTTTATCACTTATTCTGGGAGGAGCGGAAGCCACTTTATGGGATGTAACAAACGCATATGCAATGATGGGACGCAGTTTGTTGCAACTGCCGCAAACATCATGCAGCCTGTTGCTCCCGACAAGCCGAATCACAGAATCAACCGATCCTTTTCAGCCAGGCGCCGTATGGCAGACATTCGATGCCTTGAAAGAAGTCAACCGTCCCGAAGAGATTGACTGGAAATCCATTCCTTCCATGCAGACCATTGCATGGAAAACCGGAACAAGCTACGGATTCCGGGATGCTTGGGCGGTGGGTGTTACGCCCCGCTATGCAGTCGGCGTATGGGTAGGAAATGCCACCGGAGAAGGAAAACCCGGGCTGGTAGGTGCACAGACAGCCGGTCCCGTACTATTCGATATTTTTAATCTGCTCCCCTCTTCTTCGTGGTTTACACGTCCTGCGGGCATCTTTGTCGAAGCAGAGGTCTGCCGGAAATCGGGACATCTAAAAGGACGGTTCTGTGATGAAACGGACACACTTCTTGTTTTACCGGCAGGACTGCGGACAGAGGCATGCCCCTATCACCATCTTGTCACTTTATCAGCCGATGAAAGCCAGCGTATTTATGAAAATTGCGCCAACACGGAGCCTACGCTTCGAAAAAGCTGGTTCACACTGCCCCCCGTATGGGAATGGTATTACAAGCAACATCATCCGGAGTATAAACCGCTGCCTCCTTTTAAAGCCGGATGCGGAGAAGATACTTTCCAGCCGATGCAATTTATATATCCTCCGATGAACGCACGCATCAAACTGCCCAAGCAACTGGATGGCAGCAAAGGTTTCCTGACTGTAGAACTGGCGCACAACAATCCTAACGCTACCGTTTTCTGGCATCTTGACGAGACCTACCAAGCGCAGACACAGGACTTTCACAAAATCTCCCTGCAACCCGCCGCCGGCAAACATTCGCTGACGGCAGTAGACGGTGAAGGAAATACCATCTCCACCACTTTCTTTGTTGAGTGATATTCATTATCTTTGCGGCATGAAACAGTCATTGAAAGAAAACGGAGGGCTGCCGGCATCCATCCTGTGGACGCTCGCCATTGTGGCAGGAGTCTCGGTAGCCAACATCTATTATATCCAACCGCTGCTAAATATGATACGCCATGAACTTGGCATATCAGAATTCCGTACCAACCTGATTGCCATGGTCACACAGATAGGCTATGCAGCGGGACTCTTGTTTATCACTCCCTTAGGTGATTTGTATCAGCGGAAAAAGATTATCCTTGTCAATTTCTTTGTCCTGATATTCTCCCTGCTGACGATTGCTTTGGCAGATAATATCCATCTGATACTCCTTGCTTCGTTCTTCACGGGAGCCTGCTCCATGATTCCGCAGATATTCATTCCCATAGCCGCCCAGTTCTCCCGTCCGGAAAACAAAGGCAGGAATGTCGGGATCGTCCTATCGGGCTTGCTGACCGGAATCCTTGCTTCACGGGTGGTCAGCGGATTCGTCGGCGAACTGTTCGGATGGCGCGAAATGTATTACATCGCCGCAGCCATGATGTTCGTCTGCGCGATTGTCGTGCTCAAAGTCCTTCCCGATATTCAGACCAACTTCCGGGGCAAGTACGGCGACCTGATGAAATCCCTGCTGGCTTTGGTGAAAGAGTTTCCGCAGCTACGTATTTATTCCATCCGTGCGGCGTTAAACTTCGGTTCCCTTCTTGCCATGTGGTCCTGCCTTGCCTTCAAGATGGGGCAAGCCCCCTTTCATGCCAACAGCGACATCATCGGTTTGCTGGGATTATGCGGTGTGGCGGGAGCATTAACCGCCTCCTTTGTGGGGAAATACGTAAAGAGAGTGGGTGTCCGCCGCTTCAACTTCATCGGTTGCGGGCTGATCCTCTTTTCATGGCTACTCTTCTTCGTCGGAGAAAACACCTACCTTGGTATCATTCTGGGAATTATCATCATCGACATAGGTATGCAGTGTATCCAGCTCAGTAATCAGACCAGTATCTTCGAACTGTCACCCCGGGCCTCCAACCGCATCAATACAATTTTCATGACGACCTACTTCGTCGGCGGTTCCCTGGGAACCTTCCTCGCGGGTACATTCTGGCAATTGTACGGATGGCATGGTGTTATCGGAATTGGAGCTACACTGACCTGCATTTCTTTACTAATTACAACTTTGTCGAAGAAGTGAGTCAACAAAACGGAGCAGTAAACCGTTTAATACAAAAAAAGGGAAACATGAAATACGGAGTTAACAAAGAAATCTTACTTATCACAGCAGGCACCGTCTGGATTATCGCCGGTGCCAATATCTTGCGAATAGGCATCGTTACATGGCTTAATAACTCCGAAGGCTGGATGTTCAAGATAGGAGAAGCAACCATCGTCTTTCTGCTGTTCTTCGTATTAATCTTCAAAAGACTCTATTACAAGCATACCCAAAGGATCGAACGGAAAAAGGAACAGAAGAGCTGCCCTTTCTCCTTCTTCGATGTCAAAAGCTGGATCGTCATGATCTTTATGATCTGCCTTGGCATCACCATCCGCAGCTTCCACCTGTTGCCCGAAAGTTTTATATCTGTCTTCTACACAGGACTGTCCATCGCACTGATCCTGACCGGCGTACTCTTCATCCGTTACTGGTGGCTGAGGCGCAAGACGAATCCGGTGTAACAGGAGAGCATCTATATTCCAATAAAATATAAACTTATAATAAATTTTATTGTGCTGTCCGGCAAGGTAAAAAGAATTCTGTCTTTTTATTGTATCTTTGCGCGACCAAAAAAATAAAGAAATGATTCCAACCCAACAGGATATTGCCGAATTCACCCGCTTTCAACGAAACGAGATAACAGAAAGCATCTTATATGAACGGCTCGCATCTATCGAAAAAGACGAGAATAACCGCAAAACGCTCCGACTGATAGCAGCAGAAGAAAAGTCGCATTACGCTATCCTCAAGAAATATACAGGAAAAGAAATCGGTCCGGACTATAAGCGTATCGCCCGTTTCTACTTTCTGGCACGCATACTAGGTATCACATTCGCCATCAAATTAATGGAGTCCAGTGAGGAAAATGCCCATAATAATTATGATAAATATGCCCATATACCAGACCTGCAACGTCTGGCACATGAAGAAGAAGTGCACGAACAGAAGTTGATTTCACTTATCAATGAAGAACGGCTGGAATATATGGGATCGGTCGTACTAGGACTTAATGATGCGCTGGTTGAGTTTACAGGTGCACTGGCAGGTTTCACACTTGCCTTGAGTGACAGTAAACTGATAGCACTGACCGGCAGTATCACAGGGATAGCCGCTGCACTGTCAATGGCATCTTCCGAATATCTTTCTACCAAATCGGAAGGGGATGATAAGAAACATCCGGTAAAAGCTGCTGTATATACAGGAATCGCCTATCTGATCACGGTAGTGTCACTGGTTACTCCGTTTATACTGATCAGCAATGTAATCGTAGCTTTGGGAGTGATGCTGACCATGGCACTTATCATCATTGCCCTTTTCAACTACTATTATTCCGTAGCCCGTGGAGAAAGCTTCCGAAAGAGGTTTACGGAAATGGCTGTACTCAGTTTCAGTGTGGCAGGTATCAGTTTCCTGATAGGATACGCTCTAAAGACATTTACCGGAATCGATGCCTGAAATCAATAAAGCATCCGACATCATTGAAGGTCCGGTAGTTACATAATAAAGAAACCTAAACCACCAGATTAAATAATAAAGCGTTATATTTAGAATGAAGAAAGCTCCATCTCCCCTCGTATCACTATTGCCCATTGTCGTATTAGTGATATTACTATTCGCCACCATTCGTGTATTTGGCAGTGATGCCCTCAATGGTGGAAGTCAGGTATCGCTGCTTACTACCACCTCCATTTGTATCCTTATCGGCATGGCTTTCTACAAAATCCCCTGGAAAGACTACGAACTGGCAATCACGAACAATGTGGCAGGAGTGACAACAGCCATCATCATCTTACTGATTATCGGCGCATTAAGCGGTATCTGGATGATTAGCGGAGTAGTGCCCACTTTGATTTATTACGGAATGCAGATTATCCATCCCAGTTTCTTCCTGACATCCGCCTGTATTATTTGCGTATTGATCTCCGTTATGACCGGAAGTTCATGGACAACGATCGCCACCATCGGTATTGCCCTCATGGGCATCGGAAAGGCACAGGGATTTGAAGAAGGCTGGATTGCGGGAGCTATCATCTCCGGTGCCTATTTCGGCGATAAGGTTTCTCCCTTGTCCGAAACGACCATATTGGCGGCATCCGTCACGGACACGCCCCTCTTCCGTCATATCCGCTATATGATGATTACTACGGTGCCCTCACTGATCATTACACTGATTATATTTACGGTAGCAGGTCTGTCTCATGACGCCAGCAACACCCAGCACATCGCGGAAGTGGCAGCTGCCCTGAACGAAAAGTTCCATATCACCCCGTGGCTGCTGATTATACCGATAGCAACAGGCATATTGATTGCACGGAAAGTGCCTTCCATCATTACCCTGTTTCTGTCCACTCTATTGGCGGGCATTTTCGCTCTGATCTTCCAACCGGATTTGTTGCGGGAAATTTCGGGGGCTGCCGTTTCCAACTTCGACTCCCTGTTTAAAGGACTGATGATGACCATCTACGGCAAGACAAGCCTGCAGACCGACAATGCCGTTTTGACAGATTTAATTGCCACCCGTGGTATGTCGGGAATGATGAATACAATCTGGCTGATTTTATGTGCGATGTGTTTCGGCGGAGCTATGACTGCCAGCGGTATGCTGGGAAGCATCACATCGCTCTTCGTACGCTTCATGAAGAAAACGGTCAGCGTCGTATCGGCTACGGTTTGTTCCGGGCTTTTCCTCAACCTGGCAACTGCCGATCAATATATCAGCATTATCCTGACCGGGAATATGTTTCGCGATATTTATGCTAAAAAAGGTTACGAAAGTTGCCTGCTCAGCCGGACCACCGAGGATTCAGTAACCATTACATCCGTACTGATTCCGTGGAATACCTGCGGGATGACACAAGCCACTATTCTGAGCGTGCCTACGCTGGTGTACCTCCCCTATTGCTTTTTCAACATTATCAGTCCTTTAATGAGTATTGCCGTGGCAGCCATCGGATATAAAATTGAAAAACGCTCGTGAACAATCTGGCATACACTTTGTTTTTGCAATAAACGAACAACGTATTAAACCTAAACAAAAAAAAGTTATGAAAAAGTTTATTGCATTATTAGCATTAGTTTTAGTAAGTGCGAGCACAATGATGTATGCACAGGAAAGTAACGCAGCCATCCGCCGCGCAGACAGAAAAGCAGAAAGAGACGCAGAAAGAGCAAAACTTCGCGCAGAAGAACAAGTACAGGACATGGCAGCTTACCAGCAGGCTGTTCAGGCTTTGAAAAACAAACAGTTTGTTCTGGAAGCCAATCAGGTAATCTTCCGTAACGGTATGAGTGCTTTCGTGACTTCCAACACTAACTTCGTCCTGATGAACGGAAACAGAGCCACTGTACAGACAGCTTTCAACACTCCTTATCCCGGCCCTAACGGTATCGGCGGTGTGACTGTAGACGGTAACTCTTCGGACATGAAGATGAACATCGATAAGAAAGGAAATGTAAACTGCTCATTCAGTGTACAGGGTATCGGTATCTCAGCTCAGGTATTTATCAACATGAGCAGCGGTAACAACAATGCTTCGGTATCAATCAGCCCGAACTTCAATAACAACAACCTGACATTGAACGGTAACATCGTCCCACTGGATCAATCCAACATCTTCAAAGGACGCGCCTGGTAATCCGAACAGAAGAATATGATAGCAACTCCGCTACAAATCGCGCAAAATGCGTACATTTGTAGCGGAGTTTTTAATTTATCAATTCTTATGAGGGAATATATCATCGCAGACAACCAGGATATCAGTAAAGCAGGAATGATGTTTCTGCTAAGCCGCCAAAAGGATGTATCTGTTCTTTTAGAAGCCGACAACAAGGCTGAGCTGATTCAGCAACTGCGTCTGTATCCGCAAGCGGTGGTTATTCTGGATTATACTTTATTTGATTTCGCCGGAGCAGACGAACTGATTGTCTTGCAGGAGCGATTCAAAGAAGCCGACTGGATTCTGTTTTCCGATGAGTTGAGCATTCATTTTCTCCGGCAGGTATTGTTCAGCAGTATGGCTTTCGGAGTAGTCATGAAGGACAATTCGAAAGAAGAGATCATGACCGCCCTGCAATGCACTTCACGCAAACAGCGGTATATCTGCAATCATGTCAGCAATCTGCTGCTTTCGGGATCGGTCCCTTCTGCCCCATCCCCTGCCACCACAGAAGATCATCTGCTGACACAAACAGAGAAAAACATCCTCAAAGAGATCGCGTTGGGAAAGACAACCAAAGAAATAGCCGCAGAAAAGAATCTCAGTTTCCATACGATAAACAGCCACCGAAAGAATATCTTCCGGAAGCTGGGAGTCAACAATGTACACGAGGCTACCAAGTATGCGATGCGTGCAGGGATTGTCGACTTGGCGGAATATTATATTTGAGACAGCCGGCTAAAGATCGATCCCGGCGGAAAGCTGCTAACGGACAATCTCACCACTTCCCACACAAACTCCCGCTTCCTGATCATAAACGACCCCGAACTGACCGGGCGCAATGCCCTGCAACTTCTCGGAAGACAAGATACGGAACCGATTACCCTCTTCCTGAATCAGCCTTCCCCTTGTAAATTCGGGAGTGTGACGAATCTTGAACGTAATATCAACCTCCTTTCCCGCATCTTTCCACGGATTATCCGTAATAAAGTGGAAATCATTGATCCGGAATTCATGCCCAAACTGCGTCTCTACTCCATATCCATGAGAGACATAGATGATATTTTCCTGCACATCCTTCTTTATCACAAACCAGGGACCGCCACTCAGTCCAAGACCTTTCCGCTGCCCGATCGTATGAAACCAGTAGCCGCGATGTGTGCCCACTCTCTTTCCGGTCTCCAGTTCTATAATCGCCCCTTCCTGTTCTCCCAAAAAGCGACGCACGAAATCATTATAGTTAATCTTCCCCAAAAAGCAAATCCCCTGACTATCCTTTCTCCGGGCACTGGGCAGTCCTGTATTGCGTGCAATCTCGCGTACTTCCTGCTTCATCAGCCCGCCAACAGGAAACATCAGTTTGGATACTTGCAGATAGTCTATCTGTGCAAGGAAATCTGTCTGGTCTTTAACAGGGTCTTTAGCTGTCCCCAGCCAGGTCTTACCGTCCCGCTGGACGGTAGTGGCATAATGCCCTGTCGCTGTAAAATCGAAATCCTTTCCGACACGCTGCTCAAAACAACCGAACTTGATGAGTTTGTTGCACATCACGTCCGGGTTCGGCGTCAGTCCTTTTCTGATTTTATCAATCGCATAAGCAGCCACGTTCTCCCAGTACTCTTTATGCAAATCAACCACTTCCAACGACAAGCCATACTTACGGGCAATGGCGGCAGACATTTCAATATCTTCTTCAGCCGAGCAATCCATATACTCCGCTCCATCCATACCTATCTTGATATAGAAAAGAGTCGGACGGTATCCTTGCTCACAAAGAAGGTGAACGACGACAGAGCTATCGACACCTCCGGATAATAATGCAGCTATATTCATCATAATTATTCATTTAACACCAAAGAAGTGCTAATATGCCAATGTATTATGATCATAATCATCGACAAATTAGCACACAGGCAAATCTGTTTCATCAAATCTTTGTCAAAGTCAGGTTGTGGTCCATCCAAAAATCATTAACTCTATATCACTCTCTTCGGATTCTAATTATTCTCTTTATTCTCTCTCTATTATATTAATACCTGTCATTCATTTCCGATGTTGCAAAGATAAGGCGGGATTTGCTAACAGCCTATCACATATTGAAGGCATTTTTATACCATAAATGTGGTAGATAAGCAAAGTATTTCCTACAT
>ENA-ORUX01002070-ORUX01002070.1-human-gut-metagenome-genome-assembly--contig:-NODE-2070-length-13772-cov-3.992783_pt1 | contig 13772 bp, 9 predicted proteins | sample MGYA00242087_ERZ509225 | MGnify/ENA primary metagenome ERZ509225 (study PRJEB26280, sample SAMEA2338864) | human gut metagenome | biome: human gut; feature: human-associated habitat; material: faeces... | reverse complement strand
CGGCTTCCAGAGAACGAAATCAAGGGGATCTTCCTTCTGGTCCTCGCCGGACACCTGAAGTGCACGGAATCCGGACTGAAGATCGTCCAGGTTCTTATGGGAAAGCTTGCCGTATTCTTTAAATTTCTTCACACGGAAATACACGGTTCCGTCAGATGCCGCATAAGCGTAGCCCTTGTCCATAAGGGTCTGGATCATGCTGATCATGCCGTCGATTTCCTGGGTTGCCTGAGGATGTGTGGTAGCCGGCTTTACATTCATGCCAGCCATATCTTTCTTACATTCTTCAATGTAACGCTGTGAAATCTCTTCAGCAGTCACACCTTCTTCATTTGCCTTTGCAATAATCTTATCATCTACATCCGTGAAGTTCGATACATAATTTACATCATATCCTTTATATTCGAAATATCTTCTGACAGTGTCAAATACGATCATCGGTCTTGCATTACCAATGTGAATAAAGTTGTATACAGTAGGTCCACATACATACATGCGGACTTTTCCTTCTTCAAGTGGTATAAATTCTTCTTTTTTCTTGGACATTGTATTATAAATCTTCATTTTTATTGCTCCTTCTCTTCTTTTGCACACTGGGCATGCGCAACCATTTTTAACTGATTTTCCAGTTCCATAAGCTTTTTATGCATACGCAGGTTATCAACCTGAAGCTCTTTGATGTCATTGCTGATCGGGTCCGGAAGATCTACCTGGTTCATATCCATACGTGGGATTTTTGCACCATCCTGCTTTACAATTCTTCCAGGGACACCAACAACTGTACAATTAGCCGGCACTTCTTTCAACACAACGGATCCTGCTCCGATTTTTGAATTCTCGCCAATTTTAAATGATCCAAGAACCTTTGCTCCTGCGCTGACCATAACATTATCTCCAAGCGTCGGATGACGTTTTCCCTGTTCTTTTCCTGTACCGCCAAGTGTTACCCCCTGATACAAAGTAATGTTATCACCAAGTTCTGCCGTCTCACCAATGATAACGCCACTTCCGTGGTCAATAAAAAGACCTTTTCCAATGGTCGCACCCGGATGGATTTCAATTCCTGTCTTTCTGACTGCTCTTTGAGAAATCCAGCGCGCCATAACATAATGTCCCTTTTTGTATAATTTATGTGCGACTCTGTAATGAAGAATTGCCTTAAAACTAGGGTATAAAAATACTTCCATATTCGATTTGATTGCAGGATCCCGCTCACGAATCACCTGAATTTCTTCCTTGACATAGGATACAACTCCCATTTTAAGTTCCTCCCTTGACATATAATGATCAAATATATAAAAAAACTTCGTCTCTCATAATAAGAGACGAAGTATATCCGCGGTTCCACTCTTTTAGAGATTCTGTCTTATGATCTTATGCAGACACCAATCTCCACTTTTCATACTTAACGCGTATCCACGTACTGCACTACCAGATTCCGATAAATCCTTCGCCCAGTCAACTCCCGGAGGCACTTCACAGATATTCCTCTTAAGAACGCTTTCAGCCGGTGACGTTCTCTCTCTGTCAGATTCTTATTCTGTTACTCTTTCCGTTCTAGGTCTTTGCCTGTTTAGAATATATAATATGTGAAAAAATACATTTTGTCAATCACAGATTCTACATAATTGCTTTATTAATTGTATCCTGCATCAGACAATAGCTTACAATTCCGAGGCCGAAAATTCCAAGGATCAGATATAAGATTCCTGAACTTCCATTCACGCCCTTGATCTGATCGCATTTTTCACCCATCTTGTACATCCAGTCCCATCCATAGATTCCACATGTAATCAATGTGAACAGAAATACAAGTCCGCCTCCTGTTGCCTGTGTATCGCCACAGATCTGATTAACCTCGTCATTCAGCTTGATCATCCAGTAGATACTGTAGATGCCGCAGGTGAGAAAAGAAAAAACAATTGCAAGTACAAGATTACGTGGCATAATGCCTGCAGTTGTCCCGTTCCGGTAATAATTGTTCTGATTATAGTTGTTCTGGTAATATGCATTCTGCTGGAACTGGCTTTCCTGCTGCTTTTGATTCTCCTGTGTATGAGCATTATCATTAGGAGTGGGAAGCGGAGCACCACATTCCTGACAGAAAGAAGCACTGTCTTCGCAGAGTGAATTACATTTTGGACAGATTTTCATAGAAGATTCTCCTTTGCATGAATTAGTTCGAAAAATGTCAGAAGTTGACAAGATCCTTCTGAAAAGTATCGTAGCATAAAAAGATACAAGTTACAAGAAATGTAGCCAAGTTTTAGGATATCTTAAGATATTCGATAGAAATAAACCCGGAAGATGCATAATATTCTTCCTTTTTCTTTCAAAAAGTTTGTGGTAAAATAGTAATGTTTCTGAAAACAAAACATGAGGAGATGAAAGTATGCCAGTATTTGACTTTAACAGTGCACCGGAAGATAAGAAAGAAGTTCAGTGTACTTATACAACATTTTGTTCCAACGAAGACCATGCGACACCGGAGTGTCCGATTCTTGTTCTGGATAACCAGAACCGGAAGTGGAACCATCATTCCTGCGGTGTATTTACCAATCAGAATAAGCAGACCGCATTTGAGTTTGATGAAAAGGACGGAACATGCAGTGCAGATATCCTGAAAGTGGATGCACGTTTTGTCAGCCTTTTAAAATGGCTTGGAGAAAATCACATTAATGTACGTCTTTCCGGAGAAAATAAGCCGGATGGTTATGCCGTTTACAGAATCCGTGAGATCGCATTTGGAGGCGGAACAAAATTATCTGCTGAGGACGGCTTCCTTCAGTTTATGATCGAGCGGCTGTTTGCAAGTGATGCACCAAAAGAAGAGATCAATGATGACGAGCAGGAAGAGTCCGGAGATGACATGAAGCTTACAAGTATTCAGAGTATTACAGACTTTATGACGTGCGCAGGACGTACACTTCCGGATAACATTCGTCTGTGGGCAAGAAGAAATCTTGCAGTTGCACGTTCTCACGAGGTTTCTCAGGAAGAGCGCCGTCACGCACAGAGAGCACTTTCTATCATGATGAATATTCAGTGGAAGAGTAATTACTTTGAAGCAATCGATCCGGATGAAGCGAGAAGAATTCTGGATGAAGAGCTGTATGGAATGGAGAAAGTAAAGCAGAGAATCATAGAGACGATCATTCAGATCAACCGTACACACACACTTCCGGCGTACGGACTTCTGCTTGTCGGACCGGCCGGAACAGGTAAATCCCAGATTGCTTATGCCGTTGCAAGAATCCTTAAACTTCCTTGGACAACACTGGACATGAGTTCCATTAACGATCCGGAACAGCTGACAGGAAGTTCAAGAATCTATTCAAACGCAAAGCCAGGTATTATCATGGAAGCATTCTCCATGGCAGGGGAATCCAATCTGGTATTCATTATTAATGAGCTGGATAAGGCGGCATCCGGAAAGGGAAACGGAAACCCGGCAGATGTTTTACTTACACTGCTGGACAACCTTGGATTTACAGACAATTACATGGAGTGTATGATCCCTACCGTTGGTGTATATCCAATCGCTACAGCGAATGACAAGGATCAGATCAGTGCACCGCTCATGTCCCGTTTCGCTGTCATTGATATCCCGGATTATACACCAGAAGAGAAGAAAGTAATCTTCTCCAAATTCGCACTTCCGAAGGTGCTGAAACGCATGAGCCTGAAGGCAGAAGAGTGCATTATGACAGATGAGGCACTCAATGAAGTGATTGAACTGTACTCCAATACATCAGGAATCCGAGATCTGGAACAGGCAGCAGAACACATCGCAGCAAATGCGCTGTATCAGATTGAGGTGAACCATGTGGAGAAAGTTGAATTTGATGCAGAGATGGTAAGAGAACTGCTTGGATAAAGTTGGGATTTGCCCTGAAAAAAATGAGCTCTGGAAAGTTTTGGCTTTCCAAAGCTCATTTTTTCAATTCCTACTGTCTATAATACTGCAGGAACTCCCCAATCTTACCAACCGCCTCTTTCAGTACTTCAATACGCGGCAGATAAACCACACGGAAATGATCCGGCTGATGCCAGTTAAATCCACTTCCCTGAACGATCAGGATCTTCTTGTCACGAAGCAGATCAAGAGCAAATTTCTCATCATTCACAATATTGAACTTCTTCGTATCAATCTTCGGGAACATATAAAATGCAGCCTGCGGTTTTACTGCGCTGATTCCTGGAATATCCGTCAGAGCCTTGTAAACATATTCACGCTGCTCGTAAATACGTCCACCCGGAACAATATAATCATTTACACTCTGGTGTCCGCCGAGAGCTGTCTGCACAATGGACTGTGCCGGAACGTTAGAGCAAAGACGCATGTTGGAAAGCATCTTGATTCCTTCAATATAGTCTCTTGCAATATTTTTATTTCCACTTAAGATCATCCATCCGATACGGAATCCGGCGATCATATGGGACTTGGACAGTCCGCTGAATGTCACGCAGAACAGATCCGGTGCGAGAGAAGCGATAGAAACATGCTCTTTTCCATCCATAACAAGACGGTCATAAATCTCATCAGAGAAAATGATCAGCTGGTGCTCTCTTGCGAGATCTACAATCTGCTGCAGTACTTCCTTCGGATAAAGAGCACCGGTCGGATTGTTTGGATTGATGATAACGATCGCTTTTGTACGGTCATTGATCTTCTTACGCATATCTTCGATATCCGGATACCAGTCAGACTGCTCATCACAGATATAATGCACAGGCTTTCCACCGGCAAGTGTAGCACAAGCTGTCCAGAGCGGATAATCCGGAGACGGGATAAGAATTTCATCTCCTGTATCCAAAAGAGCAGACATGGTAAGATTGATCAGTTCACTGACACCATTTCCTGTGTAAATATCGCTCATCGTTACATTCGGCAGGTGCTTTAACTGGGCATACTGCATGATCGCTTTTCGCGCAGAGAACAGACCGGCAGAAGCAGAGTAGCCTTCGCAGTCAGAAAGCTGACGGCTCATGTCATAGATCACCTCATCCGGTGTACGGAAGCCAAACGGAGCCGGATTTCCGATATTAAGCTTCAGTACATGAGTTCCCATCTCTTCCATTCTGGCAGCCTCATCAACAACCGGACCTCTCACATCATATAATACATTATCTAACTTGGATGATTTCTTGAATTCTCTCACTTTCATACCTCCTGAATTATCTGCGGATGTCTGTATCATATCAACATCTGACAGTGTGGAATCATTATCATTATTATTGTTTAACCAGTCAGGATCAACCTGCAGGGCATCTGCCAGAAAATGTAAGATGTCGGTACGCGGGATTGTCTTCCCACTGACATACTGGCTGACATGACTTTTCCCAAGCTTGATCCCTTTCTGCTGGGCAAGACGAACAAGATCAACCTGCTTCAGGCCTTGCTCGTTCATAGCGGCTTTTAATCTGTCTGCAAAGGTTTCCATAAAGCTCCTTTCTGAGGTTATCCTTCCGGGGATCAGACCCCATTAATAAAGTATTAACAAAATACAAAGTTCAATTTAAAATCTGCTTCAATACGAAAATCTCTAAAAGTTCAATTTAAAAGTTCAAAACTTTAGTCAGAGTATACCACGATAAATGAAAAAGTTCAATAAAAAAATTACTGTTATAGAAAATCCGCAAAATCACGGTATCATTAAGAAAATATGATATACTAAAAGTGTTTATTACAACAAAATACAAAGTACACAGAACGAAGGGAAACAGGGAAATGATTCTTGAAAATGAAAAAATAAAACAGGCATTGGAATATATAAAGGAAGAAGATCCGGCAACGACTCAGGACACGCTCAATATGTGTCAGATCCCGGCACCTTCTTATAAGGAAGAGAAAAAAGCGGAGTATATCCGGGAGCGGTTCCGGGAGATCGGGCTTAGGGATGTCAGGATTGACGCTGTTGGAAATGTGCTTGGGATCTGGCCGGGAACAGGTGAAGGACCAAGTGTAATGCTTGCAGCACACACAGACACAGTATTTCCGGAAGGGACAGATCTGTCGATAAGGAAAGAAGGGAATCGTTATTATTGTCCCGGCATTAACGATGACACACATGCAGTGGCGGAGATGATCGCAGTAGCGAAAGCAATGATCCATGCAGATCTTCACACAAAAGGGGACTTGATCTTCTGTGCAAATGTGTGTGAAGAAGGACTTGGAGATCTAAGGGGCGTGAAGTATCTGTTCGGATACGACAACAAAGCTTCAGAAGAATGTCCAGAGGTAGATGCATTTGTCTCGATTGATAACCAGTATACGGGCGGGGTGATCTATACGGCAACAGGAAGTCACCGTTATGAGGTGACATTTACCGGAAGAGGTGGTCACAGTTTCCAGAACTTTGGCATTCCTAATCCAATCCATGCAATGGGACGAGCCATCGCACAGATCGCAGAATTCCAGGTCCCGAATGAGCCGAAGACAACATTTAACGTAGGAGTGATCCAGGGAGGAACTTCTGTAAATACAATTTCAGGTTCTGCATCCATGCTGGTAGACCTCCGTTCGGACAGCGAAGAAGAGCTGAACCGATTGGACAAAGAACTTCATAAAGTGATCAAACAGGCAGTGGAAGAAGAAAATGCAAGATGGGATGCTTCAAAGCCGCAGATCAAAGTGCAGATCGAAGGACGCGGTGTGAGACCGGCGGGTGCACAGCCAAAGGACTGTGCGATCGTGAAAGCAGCATTCCGGGCGGCAGAACTGCTGGGGATTGAACCGGAGTATCGGTATGAGAGCAGTACGGATGCGAATATCCCGATCAGTATGGGAATCCCGGCAATCACTGTTGGAAGAGGTGGAGAAGAAGACGGAATCCATACCCTTCAGGAATGGTATGAGCCAAAAGAAGCATGGCTTGGACCACAGAGAGATTTGCTTCTGATGATTCTGCTTGCCGGGGCAGAAGGAATATGTGAGCCGGTTATAGAAAAAAGATAAAAAATCTTAAGAAAATATCAATGTCTTTTTAGGCACATTTCCTGTATACTGATGGTATGAGAGAATATTTTGTGCAGATTGTACCGGATGTCCCGGAGATTTTATCTTTTGCACAAAAAGAAGTAAAAATAAAACAAAGCAGGAGGGCAAAAGATGCGGGGAATCAGAAAGCAGTCATCCGACACACAGAGCTCCAGTCAGCCGAAAGAAAAAAGAAGATTGGATACAAAACAGAAAAAAGGAATGTTGATCGGCGGAGGTATCTTCCTTGTGGCAGTGATCGCCCTGATTCTTGTGAAGAATCTGACAGGTGGAGGTGGAGCAGATGGAGAGAATGTTCTCTATGCGGATTCCGTCGGAATGATCACAGGGACAGGACTTGGGACACAGAACCGGTTTACAGGAGTGGTTGAAGCACAGGATACGTTGAAACTGACACTGGCAGACAATCAGAAGGTAAAACAGATCTTTGTTGAAAAAGGGCAGGAAGTAGAGCCTGGAACAAAGCTGTTTGAATACGATACAGAAGAGCTTGCCATGACATTAGATCAGGGAAAACTGGAGCTTGAGAAGATCACGAACAACATCAGTAGCCTGAATTCACAGATCGCGACACTTACAACGGAGAAGAAGAGTGCGCCGGCCAGCGAACAGCTTTCCTATACGACACAGATCCAGGAACTTCAGATGGAGATCAAGCAGGAAGAGTACAATTATAAAGTAAAAGAGCTGGAAGTAAACCGTACACAGAAGAGCCTGGAACAGTCTACAGTAACTTCTACAGTTGCCGGAATTGTACAGGAGATCAACGAACAGCAGGGAACAGACCCTTCTACAGGAGAGTCCAAACCGTTTATGAGTATCCTTTCTACAGGAAAATACAGAATCAAAGGAAAGATCAGCGAGCAGAACATCGGAGATCTGACACCGGGCACACAGGTGACGATTCGCTCCAGAGTGAATGAAGATGAGATCTGGACAGGTACAGTAGATAACGTAGACACAGAGAAGCCGGAGAACAGTTCCCAGGATTCTATGAGTTATGGTTCTGAGAACAGCGATAATCAGGCAACAAAGTATCCATTCTATGTCACATTGGATACAGTGGATGGATTGATGCTCGGACAGCATGTCTATATCGAGACAAGTACTTCACTGGAAGCAGACAAGATGTGGCTGATGCGTGACTACATTGTAGACGCAGATTCAGATCATCCATATGTATGGGTAGCAGGAGATAATGACAAGCTGGAGAAGCGTTCTGTTACACTCGGAGAGACGAACGAAGATATGGGAACCTGTGAGATCGTAGACGGACTGAAAGCTTCTGATTACATTGTATGGCCAAGCGAGGAGTGCAAAAAAGGTGCAGCTGTTGTGAAGAACGATTCAGGTACATCAGGCAGTACTTCAGATATGTCAGGAGCCGAGGGCGGTTACGAAGAACCTGTAGAAGAGAATGCAATGCAGGAAGGAGTTCCGGGAACGGAGGAGAGTGTGGATGAATAAAAAGAAAATAATAAAGATCGGCATTCCTGTGGCAGCAGGCTGTATCGTTCTTGCACTTGGAATCGGTTTCGCAGTGAAGAACAGCGGAAAGGCTGTTAAAGTAGCTCCTGTCAGCAGTTTGAATTCCGGCGGCTGGTACGATGATAGTGGGATTGCAAGTTACGGAACCGTCACAACGAACCAGAAGCAGGACATTTACGTGGATGATACTATGCCGATCACACAGGTTTACGTGAAAGCCGGGGATACGGTGAAAGTTGGAGACCGTCTTGTGGCATATGACACGACACTTTCTTCCCTGGAACTTGAGATGAAAGAAATGCAGATTCAGGGGATTGACCTGAACATTCAGAACCTGCAGAAAGAGATCACCCAGCTCAAGGGGACGAAGACCGCGAAGGCAGATACAGGGGTATCCGTCGTGCAGACAAGCACAGATGGAGAACAGCAGCCAACTGTACAGAAGATGAGTGCTGTAAAGACAACCATTCTTAATACATCAAAAGAGGATGAGAATAAAAAACCGGATGGTGATACCTCGAAGGATGATACGACAAAAGACGATGCTTCGAAAGATGATAATGCGAAGGATGACACATCCAAAGATGATAATAAAAAAGACGATGTACCGTCTTCCGCAATTGAGCGTCCATTCCCTGAAGCATTAAAGGGAAAAGAGGTTTACAGTGAGATTACATTAGATTCTGTTCCTTATAATAAAGAAGATGCAGACGGAACAATGGAAAAACCGTATCGTTATCTTTGCGCACCGGGGGCAGCCGTAAATGCACCGTTTATGCTCAAAGTATTAAAAGAGGGTCAAGTGTGTGCCTTTGATGTAGTAGATAACGCAGAAGCGCCGACAAAATTCGTATCCTGTTGGATTCTCGATGGAAAAACAGGACAGGTAGTCATACCGGATTCACAACCAACTCCAGACCCGGAGCCGACTCCAAATCCAGAGCCAACTCCGGAACCAGAACCAACTCCGGAACCAGAGCCAACTCCGGAACCGGATATTTCAGAAGATCCGGTTATCCCAGACACCCCGGACCTCCCGTCAAAGGAAGAAGTGACGAAGCAAATCAAGGAGAAAGAGCAGAAGATCAAAGATCTGGATCTTTCTAAGAGATCCGCTGAACTGGAACTGAAAAAGCTGAAGAAAAAGGTCGGGGACGGCGTGATTAAAAGTACGGTAGAAGGTGTAGTCAAAGAAGCGACTGACGAAGCGTCTGCAAAGAATGAGAACAAACCGGTTGTCAGCGTTGTCGGAGAAGAAGGTTTCTATGTGACCGGAAGAGTCGGAGAGACAATGCTTGATCAGATCAAAGAAGGAATGACTGCGACTGTAATGTCCTGGCAGTCGGGAGAATCCTACGAAGCGACAGTTACAGGTGTTGGCAACTCACCGGTAAGCGATTATTCCACAGGAGAGAACCAGAATCAGTCCTTCTATCCGTTCACGCTCGTGATCCACGGAGACGCAAATCTCTCGAATGGTGAGTCTGTGAATCTGTCGATGAATGGAATTGCAGCAGGTAGTGATGGATCGATCTATCTTGAAAAAATGTTTGTCCGCGAGGAAGGAAACCGCTATTATGTCTACAAGCGGGGCGATAACGGCAGATTAACAAAACAGTATGTAGAGGTTGGCAAAAATATGTACAATTCACTGGAGATCACCTCCGGCCTCACAATGGACGACATGATCGCGTTCCCTTACGGCAGAGATGTTAAAGAAGGCGCAAAGACACAGGAAGCAGATACCCTGTACGACTATTATTAAGAAGACTGAACAGTATCAAAATGAAAGAGAGTGAGGTGCCATTATGTTAGAAGACATCAGACTGGCGTTTCAGGGAATCTGGAATCATAAATTAAGATCTGCGCTCACAATGCTCGGAATCATCATAGGAATCGGTTCCATTATAGCAATTGTGTCCACGATCAAAGGAACGAATGAACAGATTAAGAAGAATCTGGTCGGTGCAGGAAATGACGCGGTAAATGTACAGCTCTATCAGGGTGACTGGCCGATCGATCTGCAGTATCAGTCACTCCCGGACGGAGTGCCGGAGATCTCAGACGAGACATTGCAGGAAGTCGTTGAACTCCCGGAAGTGGAGACAGCGTCTTTATATCATACAAGAAATGAATACGACGCAGTTTACCGCGGCGCAAAGTCATTAAGTAACAGCGTGATTCTTGGAATTGACAGAAATTACCTGGATGTTTACGGATATCAGATAACCAAAGGAAGAGGATTAACAGACAAAGATTATTCCGAAGGACGAAAAGTAGCCTTGATAGACAAGACAACAGCGGCAAGTTTATTCGACAATGCAGATGTGATCGGAAGAACGATCGAGATCAAGGGAGAGCCTTTTGTTGTCGTTGGAATGGTTGCAAAGAAAGCAGAGTCCCAGCCGGTAATCAACTCAATGGAAGATTACTACCGCTACATGTCAGATGACCAGAGTGGAAAGATCATTATTCCGGATAATGTATGGCCGGTCATCTACCAGTATGACGAACCACAGAACCTTGTCGTGCGTGCAAAAAGTACAGATGATATGACAACGGCAGGAGAGAAAGCCGCAGATATTTTAAATGCTATGCTGACAGTTTCAGATGATACCGTGAAATACAAAGGAGAAGATCTGTTAGAACAGGCAACACAGATCCAGGAGATCAGTAACTCGACAAATCAGCAGCTGATCTGGATCGCCAGCATTTCCCTGTTAGTTGGTGGAATCGGAGTTATGAATATCATGCTCGTGTCAGTTACAGAACGTACCGGCGAGATTGGATTAAAGAAAGCACTCGGAGCGAGAAAACGCAGAATTCTGACACAGTTCCTGACAGAGGCGGCGGTGCTGACACTGCTTGGAGGAATTATAGGTGTTCTTGGAGGAATCGCACTTGCGTACATTATATCCAAAGTCTCAGCGGTTCCGGTAGCGATCAGCGGAGTTTCGATTGTGATCGCAGTGCTGTTCTCCACACTGATCGGTATTATCTTCGGACTGATCCCGTCCGTGAAAGCGGCGAACATGAATCCAATCGAGGCACTTAGACATGAATAAAAAAACAGTGGAAAAAGAAAATACTTGTTTCAATTTCCTTCCATATCTGTTATAGTATGTGTTAATTAAAAGAGTCAGGAGAATCTGAGTGATCGGATTCTCCGTCTTTCTATGCAAAGAGAAAATAGCAATTATTAAAAGGAAAAGAGAAAAGGGGCATGTAGATTTGAGCAGCAGTACATTCGAAGGAAAGAAAAAGACAGAGAACGGAACAAAGAGGCTGATCTTCACAGCAGTATCTATCTTGCTGGAGATCGTCTTCCTTCTCTTTCTGTTCACAAAGGTAAGTGAATACGCAACCATTATTGACTGGGCAACAAGAATCGTGGCAATCTTTCTTGTGCTTGGACTTTACAGCATGGATAAGACTTCATCAATGAAAATGCCATGGATCATACTGATGCTTGCATTCCCGATTCTAGGTGTGAGTCTGTATCTTCTCGTAGGTCTGAACGGAAGCACGAAGAAGATGCGGGTGAGATATGAAGAGATTGATAAAAAACTGCTCCCATATCTTCCGGATAACAGACAGATTCTCGAATGGATGAAAAAAGAGAGTCCGCAGGCGGGGGCAATCGCTTCTTATCTGACGAATTACTCTTGTTACCCGGTTTATCAGAACACAGATGTTACATATTATGATGAGGCGATCAAAGGGCTGGATGCACAGCTGGAGGATCTTTCAAAGGCAGAAAAGTTCATCTTTATGGAGTATCATGCCATCGAAGACGAAGAGGCATGGCAGAGGATTCAGACGGTACTTGAAGACCGTGTGAAAGCAGGCGTAGAAGTTCGTATCTTCTATGATGATATGGGATCAATCTGGTTTGTGAACATGGATTTTGCAACAAAACTGAAGTCTTTAGGAATCAAATGTCGTGTATTTAACCCGATTCTGCCGGGACTGAATATGTTCCTGAACAACCGCGATCACCGGAAGATTACTGTAATTGACGGAAAGGTTGCTTACACAGGTGGATACAATCTGGCGAATGAGTATTTCAACATCACACATCCGTATGGAATCTGGAAAGATACCGGGATCCGTATGGAAGGAGATGCGGTCAAGTCTATGACAGTAGCATTTCTGGAAATGTGGAATGCAGCCGGAAATGTAAAGTCAAAAGAACTTGTACCAGAGAAATATGTGATCCACTATGCATACCAGGCACAACAGCGTGGTTATGTCCAGCCATATGCAGACAGTCCGCTCGATGGTGAGCAGGTAGGCGAGGAAGTATATATCAGTATGGCGAATAAAGCAGAGAAATACTGCTGGTTTATCACTCCGTATCTGATCATTACAGACGAGATGACGCATGCACTCACACTGGCAGCAAAGCGTGGTGTTGATGTACGTATCATAACACCGGGTATCCCAGACAAGAAGATGGTCTACAGTGTGACCCGTTCCTTCTATCATAATCTGGTTAAGCATGGAGTCCGTATCTATGAGTGGACACCGGGATTCTGTCATGCGAAGATGAGTGTGGCAGATGATAAAATGGCGACCTGTGGAACGATCAATCTCGATTACCGCAGCCTGTACCATCACTTTGAGGATGCCGTCTGGATGGTGGATGCTCCCTGTATCCGGGACATTGAGCAGGATTTCCAGCACACGCTGGAACAGTGCCGCACGGTGGAAAATACCTCGGCCAGCATCTGGCAGAAGCATTATCTGCTCCGTGCCACCGGAATGCTGCTCAAGGTCATTGCACCGCTGCTGTAACAGCTGAATTACAGAACAACAGCCCCCTCAGGCTTATGGGCCGAGGGGGCTGTTGTTTTGTATGATCCTTATCTGGGGTAGCACAGCGCCAGCTTGGAATAAAAATCTTCCAGTGCAAAACGAACATCCAGATCGTGATAGACACGGATGGTTTTGCGGTCAGAAGCTTCAGCATAGGTCAGGCTGGGCAGGAGCACAGGAGCCGGGCGGAGTGTCCAGTGCCCCCGGAATCCATTCTCCAGCAGGACGGCGGCGGTAGTGTTGTCACCCAAAGTCCAATTGCCCCCGGTGCGCAGAGGAAAACGGGGATCGTATTCGGAGGGGTACTCGTCCATCAGCTGCCGAAATAGATAGGCTCCCACTTCGCCGCAGGGCCGTACCCGAAGCGCCAATTCGGAAAGGGATACCTCGAATCTGGCGTAGACATCCTGTGGGATCTGCCAGACCGTGACAGCGCTGTCCAACAGGACACGGCAGGCGATGGGGT
>ENA-ORUX01002067-ORUX01002067.1-human-gut-metagenome-genome-assembly--contig:-NODE-2067-length-13787-cov-63.534372_pt1 | contig 13787 bp, 9 predicted proteins | sample MGYA00242087_ERZ509225 | MGnify/ENA primary metagenome ERZ509225 (study PRJEB26280, sample SAMEA2338864) | human gut metagenome | biome: human gut; feature: human-associated habitat; material: faeces... | reverse complement strand
CATAAAAGCAAAAAATAATTGTTAGTCTGTCCGACTTCAATAAAGAACAAACTTGCAAAGCTCAACAAAAGCCTTTCAGGTTTGTTCTTTGTGTAATTAGCAACCTAGTAAAAACAAAAAACCAAGTAACAAAGTGACAAGCGAATTAGTAGTAGACGTACAGCCCAAGGAAATCTCTATTGCCCTCATGGAGGACAAGAACCTGGTAGAGTTCCAGAAAGAGGAACGAAACCTCTCCTTTTCCGTAGGCAACATGTACGTAGGTAAAGTCCGGAAACTCATGCCCGGCCTCAACGCCTGCTTTGTAGACGTAGGCTTTGAGAAAGACGCTTTTCTTCACTACCTGGACTTGGGACCACAATTTCATTCTTACCAGAAGTACCTCAAGCAAGTAATCAGCGACCGGAAAAAGCTCTATCCCATGTCGAAAGCTTCCATGCTGCCCGACATTGAAAAGGATGGAACCATTTCCAGCGTGCTCCAGCAGGGACAGGAAGTCATCGTACAGATTGTCAAGGAACCGATTTCCACCAAGGGGCCGCGACTGACCTGCGAATTGTCGTTCGCCGGACGCTATCTGGTACTGATACCTTTCAACGACAAAGTATCCGTTTCACAAAAAATAAAATCCAGCGAGGAAAGAGCACGCCTCAAACAACTGCTGCAGAGCATCAAGCCTAAGAACTTCGGAGTCATTGTACGTACCGTGGCCGAAGGAAAGCGCGTGGCAGAACTGGATGCGGAACTGAAAGTCCTGCTGAAACATTGGGAAGAAACCATCACGAAAGTACAGAAGGCCACCAAACTGCCCTCACTGGTTTATGAGGAAACAAGCCGTACCGTAGCCATGCTGCGCGACTTGTTCAACCCGTCGTATGAAAACATCTATGTGAACGACGAAACCGTTTTCAACGAAGTAAAAGATTATGTAGCACTCATTGCTCCCGAGCGTACGGGTATCGTGAAGCGCTACACCGGCCAGCTCCCTATTTTCGATAACTTCGGCATCACCAAGCAAATCAAATCCTCTTTCGGGAAAACCGTTTCCTACAAGAGCGGAGCTTACCTGATTATCGAACATACGGAAGCACTCCATGTGGTGGACGTAAACAGCGGAAACCGTTCCAAATCAACTAACGGACAAGAAGCGAATGCACTCGACGTAAATTTGGGCGCAGCCGATGAGTTGGCACGCCAGCTTCGTCTAAGGGATATGGGAGGTATCATTGTGGTAGACTTCATCGATATGAACCTGGCTGAAAACCGGCAGAAACTTTACGAACGCATGTGCCAGAACATGCAGAAAGACCGGGCCAAGCACAACATCCTTCCTCTGAGCAAATTCGGACTTATGCAAATCACGCGCCAGCGTGTGCGTCCGGCCATGGATGTCACTACTGATGAGGACTGCCCAGTATGTTTCGGAAAAGGAAAAATCAAACCTTCCATCCTGTTTACCGATACATTGGAAAGTAAGATTGACTATATGGTCAACAAGCTGAAAGTGAAGAAATTCACACTACACATTCATCCTTATGTCGCTGCCTACGTAAATCAGGGACTCATGTCCATGAAGCGCAAATGGCAGATGAAATATGGATTTGGCATCAAAATCGTTCCGAACCAGAACCTGGCGTTCCTGCAATATAAATTCTTTGACGTGAACAACCAGGAAATGGACATGAAGGAAGAATTCGAAATTAAATAATCTGAAGGCCGTCTCCTACCGCAAAACAAGGGAGACGGCCTTTTTTGTCTCCAAAGGCAAAGCCCCTTCCCCCTCTCTTTCCTGATTGAAAAACGTACAGGAAATAAACAAGCTACCGTGCCACACGATTTATGTTTCTCTCCGCAGAAACCTACGTTTTCCACAAGAGAAACATAAGGTTCCGCACCGGGAAACATAGGTTTCGCGGCAAGGAAACATAATTACAGCAAAGGCTTTCGGAACACTCCACACTGATGTTTTCTCTTATTTCACCCCAGCACGTTACGCAACGGAATTCTGTTTTTATCCTTTATGCCTTTGTCGATTTCCTCCTTTTTTTACTACCTTTGCAGAAAGGTATCATTTTAATATAAAATCATGAAAATACGTAGCATTTTATTCGTTATTGGGGTTACATTCTCTCAGTTTTCACTGGCACAACAGACTTTGCCGCGCGATCCGGACTGCTGTACCAGTATCATGGTGGGGAAACTGGCCTCAACTGACGGCTCTGTCATGACAAGCCACACCTGCGACAGCTGGTACCGTACATGGGTAAACGTAGTACCGGCAGCAGATTTTGCCAACGACACAGTGATGAACATTTACGACGGACGCATGCACACGGAATCGGTCAACGACCAGACGAAACTGACCGTGAAAGGACAGATTCCGCAAGCCAAACATACCTACGCTTTTCTGGATACGGCTTATCCATGCCTGAACGAGAAGCAGCTGGCCATGGGAGAAACAACCATCAGCGGACGGGATACCCTGCGGAACCCTAAAGGGATGTTCATGATTGAAGAACTGGCCCGCGTGGCATTGCAACGCTGCACCACGGCCCGCGATGCCATTCAGCTCATGGGCAAGCTGGTGAAGGAATACGGCTACGGCGATTCAGGCGAATGTCTGACCATTGCCGACCCGAAGGAAGTATGGCACTTTGAAATCTTCGGCGAAGGCCCCGACCAGATTGGCGGTGTATGGGCTGCCGTACGTATCCCCGACGATGAAGTGGGCGTATCGGCCAATATCTCACGCATCAGCACACTCAACCTGAAGGATACACGTAACTATATGGCATCTGAAAACGTGTTCAGCGTGGCCAAGAAACTCAAGCTGTGGGATGGCAAGGAACCGTTCAAGTTCTGGAAAGCCTACGGAGGTCCGAACTATTTCGGCAAGATGCAGGCATTCAGCATCCGCGAGTTCTTCATTCTGAGCACACTGGCTCCGTCGCTCAAGCTTAGCATGGACGATGAGGAACTGCCGCTGAGTGTAAAACCGGAAAAGAAAATCAGTAATGCCGACGTGATGGCTTACCTGCGCCAGACGTATGAAGGTACGGAATGGAGCGTAACGAAAAACCTGAAAGTGGCTGTCAAGGACAGAAAAACCGGAAAGACCGATACCATTACCAGCCCGCGTGCCAACCCGTGGATGCGTACCGACGAGGTACAGCTGTTCAATGCACTGCAAAAGGGTGCCGTGACAGCCAACCGCAACGTGGCCGTGCCGCAATGTGCGTACTCTACCGTTATCCAGTTGCGCGACTGGCTTCCGGATGCCGTAGGAGGTGTCTGCTGGTTTGGCATGGACAACCCCGGACAGAGTCCGCGCGTGCCCATCTTCTGTGGTACGACCGACCTGCCGGAAATGTTCAAGATTTGCGGCAACCACCGCTACCGCCTGGATGCTGCCTTGTGGCACTATCGCCAGGCCAACAAGCTGGCTACCGTGAGATGGGGAAATGCCCGGAAGATTTTGGAAAAGAACCTGCTCCATTTTGAAAGAAAAGGACTGGAAGAACTGCCGATGGTGGAACAGCGCTATGCCGAACTGGTCAAGAGTCAGGGAGAAGAAGCTGCCAAGGCTTATCTGACCGACTATACCAAAGACTTTATCGGAGCTACCCTTCTGCGCTGGGACGAAATGACCGCCAAATACTGGAATGACTACCGTTTCGGATTCTGATTCCTCATTTATACACACGTAAAAAACACATAGAAAAAATATGAAAACAGTTACATTTATCTCTGCATTACTTCTTGCTTCGGCCACCGTTCAGGCACAGCCCAAGGCCGAAGGCTACCAGTTTACTACCGTAGTCAACCAGAAAGTGACTCCGGTCAAGAACCAGGTTGCTACCGGTACCTGCTGGTGCTTTGCCACTACCTCTTTCATCGAAGCCGAACTCCTGCGTCAGGGAAAAGGTGAATTCGACCTCTCGGAAATGTACATTGTCCGTCAGAAATACATGAACCAGTTGAACGACAACTACCTGCGCCACGGAAAAGGCAACATCGGTCAGGGAAGTATCTCACCCAGCTGGTTTACGGCTTTCACTCAGGTAGGTATCGTACCGGAAGAAGTGTACAGCGGCATCAACTACAACTCTCCTACACACAACCACAAGGAGCTGGCCTCTTATATGGAAGCCATTGCCGGAAAAGCCATACAGATGCGCCAGCGCAGTCCGGAATACGACAAGCTTATCAAGAGCCTGTTCGACATCTACATGGGCGAACTGCCTGAAAAGTTTACCTACAAAGGCAAGAAATACACCCCGCAGTCCTTCGCACAGAGCCTGGACATCCATCCCGAAGACTACGTCATGCTGACCAGCTTTACTCACAAGCCCTACTATCAGGCATTTGAAGTAGAGATTCCCGACAACTGGGAACATGCCAAGATGTACAACCTTCCGCTGGACGAAATGATGGAAGCTACAGACTATGCGCTGAAAAACGGCTATACCGTATGCTGGGACGGAGATGTCAGCGAAAAAGGTTTCTCTTTCAAGCACGGAGTAGCCATCAATCCGGAAACAGAAAAGACCGAAGACCTGAAGGATACCGATTTTGCCCGCTGGCAAGGCATGGATGCAAAGGAAAGACTCAGCGAAGCCTTCAAGTTTGAATATCCTTGTCCGGAAGTCAAGGTAACTCCCGAAATCCGCCAGAAAGGATACGAATCTTTCGTGACAACCGATGACCACCTGATGCACCTCACCGGCATTGCCAAGGACCAGAACGGCACGAAGTACTACATCACCAAGAACTCTTGGGGAACCGACCGCAATGACTTCGGCGGTTACCTGAACATGTCGGAAAGCTACGTACGTGCCAAAACCATCTATGTGCTTGTACACAAGGATGCCCTGAGCAAGGACATGAAGAAAAAGCTCGGACTGGCCGACTAAAAAACCTGCCTGAAAAACAACCAGGTTACCAAAATGGATGCTTATCTTTACTGCTGTCAACAGATAAGCATCCATTTTTTATGAAAACTGAAGACTATAGTCCCATTTTAGAGTCGGCCGGCATTCGTCCCACCTCTACCCGACTGCTCATCTATGAAGCCATTGCCCGTAACAGTGACACATTCAGCCTGAGTACGTTGGAAAGACAACTCGACAGCATCGACAAGTCGGTCATCTTCCGCACCCTCGTGCTCTTTCACGAGCACCACCTGATACATAGTGTAGACGACGGCAGCGGCTCACACAAATACTGCATCTGTCACAACCACGGACACTGCCACGAAGAAGAGGCTCACTGCCACTTCTATTGCGAAATCTGCCAGAACACCTACTGCCTGAACGAAGACCTGATACCGCACATCGACCTGCCCGAAGGCTTCATTGCCCGAAAAGTAAACTACATCGTGAAGGGTATCTGCGCCAAGTGCGCCGCCAAGCACTCAGTTTAAAGCCGTTTTGTTGATTTACATCAATAAAACACCAGAAAACCAAAATTTCATGTTATAAAACATATATTCTATTCAAAAAAGCCCTATCTTTGCAGCGTAATCAAGAACGAAAGTTCAACGGTTACCAGGAAAAAAGATTGTTATAGGATTTAAAAAGATTGTTTTTACCTCGTCGGGATGACGACGTATTTTTGGATTAGGTTTTAGATTTTAAGGTATTAAAGTTTTTTATTCACTAAAAAGAAAGGGTAACAACATGAAAACGATGAAGAATTTCATTCAGAAGGTCTTCAAGGGAGACCCGATGATTTGGGGTTACGTAATGCTCAGCTAATGAGTGTGTAACCCCTTTGCAGACCGGGGATGTTCGGTCTTTTTGACAGAAAGTTGTAAAGTTTACTGTATACAATACCTTTCAGAGGTATCATAAAAAAACGAGTGTATCCGCTTCGATGCACTCGTTTTTTTGTATTGAAGCCAAAGTCCTGTAAAATAGTTCTTCACATAAGATGATATTGAAAGAAAGTTCCTGAATCTGTCACAAATTATTGCCAGTTCCGAATCTTTTCAATAACTTTCCTGCAAATTTCCAAAAACGATACAGAAATGTCATTAATCAGAGTTATTCTCTCCATTATTTTTCCGCCTCTTGCCGTGATTGATAAAGGCTGCGGCTCAGTACTGATTGTCTTCATTCTCACCCTGTGCGGATGGATTCCGGGAGTTATCGGAGCTTTAATAATCTTGAACAAGCAAGAATAAATCTAATTCAATTACTAAATAAGAAATCACCATGAAAGAATTACATGTACATGAAATTACAGGACATTCACTTGTCCCGGCAAAAGACATTCCGGCATTGCTCGATGAAAACCATATTGAATTTCAGGCTATCGATTGTGTAAACTGGAAGGACTATCCTTACCGTCCTGAAGTGGAATTCCGCATCGCTCACACGGGAGATGCCATTTTGCTGAACTACCGCGTCAAGGAAGAAAGCGTACGTGCCGTAGCAGCAGAAGATAACGGCAGAGTATGGGAAGACTCCTGCTGTGAATTCTTCTTCCAGCTTCCCGAAGACCAGGAAGAAAATATCTACTACAACTTTGAATGCAACTGTGGAGGAACCTTGCTCATCGGCGGTGGAAGACCGGGCGACAGACCTCATGCACCAGTGGAAATCATCCGAAAAGTAGACCGCTGGACCTCGCTCGACAAAGCTCCTTTTGAAGAACGTATGGGAGAATGCGGCTGGCAGCTGGCCCTTTGCATCCCGAAGGAAGCATTCTTCCGTCATCAGCTTAAAGGTTTCAAAGGAATGACTGCTCATGCCAATTTCTACAAATGCGGCGACTTGCAGCACACCCCGCACTTCCTGTCATGGAACAAAATAGACTTGCCGAAGCCCTGCTTCCACTGTCCGGAATTCTTCGGTAAGATTATGTTTGAATAAGAAATTGCACCAATAAAAAACAAGAACAAATGTACTTGACTGTTTTCCTCTCAGGGTATGAATACAAAAATGAATATAAGTATGAGAGAGAAAAGAGGAAAAGCAGTCAAGTAACATTCGCCTGCAAACACAATAGAAACTAAAAAAAGAGAACTAAATATGCTGTCCTCCACCCAGCGCCTGATACAAGTTGATAAGGCTTTGTATCTCCTTGAAACAGTTAGCGGTTTGAGAGAGCTGGGCATTTAACAACGTCTGCCGGGCAGTCAGCACTTCCAGATAGGTCGTGTTGCCATGCTGCATCAGCAGTGACGTACTGGTGAAGGCCTTTTCCAGGGCAGCCACCTGATTTTCGTAATTATCTTTTTTCCTTTTGCTTATCTGATAAGACACCAGCGCTTCGTTCACTTCCGTACCGGCATCCAGCAACTTTTGCTCAAAAGCCAGAAGAGCCTCTTCCTGCTGTGCCTTGGCAATGCGCCGGCAGGCAATCAACGTTCCTCTGTTAAACAGCGGCTGCGCCAGAGAAGCCAGTGCTGAGGTAACAAACTTACCCGGATTGGTAATCAGTCCACCCACTGAATTTGTCCATCCGGCACTTCCACTTAAGGTTATGGACGGATAAAAGGCTGAATTAGCCTGATTGGTCACATAAAACGCTTGTTCCAGGTCACGTTCGGCCATACGAACGTCCGGACGGTTGGAAAGCATCTGAAGTGGAACTCCCACAGACAAACGTGAAGTGAATTGTTGACCAAAAAGTTTTCCTCTCGCAATCTTATGCGGTGTCTCTGCCAGCAGCAAAGACAGACTGTTTTCCACCTGGTTAATCTGTTCTTCCAAATCCATCACCGAGTTCTCTACTTCATAATAAGTAGCTCTCATCTGTGAAACGGCTGCCTCATCGGCCTGTCCCGCATCCATCAGGGCCTGCGTAGACTCCACGATTTCCTTCCACGTATCGGCCGTTTGACGGGAAATCTCCAGTTGCTCATCGAGCATCAATAACGTGTAATATGTATTCGCAATATTGGCTATCAGGCTGGAGTATACTGCCTGCTTATAATCTTCACTTTGCAGATAAGCAGATTTAGCCTGACGCTTGGCATTACGTAGTTTCCCGAAAATGTCCAGTTCCCAACTGGCTGTCACCGGAAGCGTATAGGTGTGTGAAGCCTTGCTGCCTTCCACCGTATTGATACCCCCTTGCGGAGAAAGAGCAAAGGAAGGAAGAAAAGCCAGTTTGGCCGAAAGCAAAGAAGCCTTCGCTTCTTCCACACGCAGACTGGCTGTCTGCACATCTGTATTCTGTGCCAGCCCCTTTTCAATCAGCTCCTGCAAATAAGGGTCTGTAAAGAAATCCCGCCAGTGGATGTTTCCGATACTTGCCGTATCGGAAACTGTGACCTCTTCGCCGTACAAGTTCTCGGGAACCGAGGTCTGCGGTTCATAGCTGGTATATATTCCGCAACTGCTCAGCAAGAGCGTTGCGCCACATGCGATTATCTTTGATGTATTCATATTGTTCATTTACTTTTCTGTGTTAAAGGCACTTTTCTCAATCAAGGTCTGTTCCTTCTCATATAGAATCTGCTGGTCGGGTTCCTTCTGCATAGGGCCACGCAATTTTTCCTGAAGGTATTCGAACACCACAAAGAAAACCGGAACCACAAAGAGCAGGGCCAACGTACCAATCAGCATACCACCTACTACACCCGTAGCCAATGAACTGTTTCCGTTTGCTCCGGCACCGGATGAGAACATCAACGGGAGCATACCGAAAATCATACACAAAACGGTCATGATAATAGGACGGAAACGGGCCTGAGCTGCCGAATAAGCAGAAGAGATAATCCCCATACCCTTACGACGGCGTTCAATGGCATACTCTGTAATCAAGATGGCTGTTTTAGCCAGCAAACCAATCAACATGATGGCACCGGTCTGCAGATAGATGTTGTTCTCCAACCCTGCTACACGGGCAAACAGGAAGCTTCCCATCAATCCGAAAGGAACGGACAGAATCACGGCCAACGGTACCAGGAAACTTTCATACAAGCAGGACAGAATCAGGTAAATCAATACCACACAGAGGGTATAGATGAACACGGTCTGTGCTCCTCCGCTGCTGGCTTCCTCACGTGCCATACCTCCATATTCATAACCATAGCCGGAAGGAAGTACCTGAGCCGCAACCTCCTTAATGGCTTTCTGGACTTCACCGGTAGAATATCCCTCGGCCACGTTCACATTCACATCAATCGTATTATACAAGTTGAAACGCTTAGCAATTTCCGGACCTAAGACAGAACGCAGCGTCACAAACTGGCTGACCGGTGCCATCTCCGTTCCATTACGCACAAACATGTTGTCCAGCGCATGCTGATTCAAACGGGCATCGGGTGAAGCCTGAATCATGACACGGTATACCTTTCCATACTTATTGTAATTAGATACGTACGAACCTCCACAATAGGCTCCCACCACATCGAGCACATCACTCGGACTGATTCCGGCACGCTTGCATTTAGCTGCATCTACATCCACCGCAATCTGAGGGAAGTTCATGGCGTATGAACTATAGGCCATTGCCACTTCCGGACGTTCGTTAAGGGTCATAATAAATTTTTGTACGGACTCATAGAACGGCTGCATGTCGCCTCCCGTTTTATCCTCCATATAAAGTTCCACCGCATTACCGGTACCGTATCCCGGAATCATGGCAGGCTGGAAACAGAATACCTGCGCCTCCTTTATCTCGCTGAACTGAGCATTCAAGCGCTTCATGACAGCTTCCACCGAATGTTCCTTACCTTTTCGTTCATCCCAGTGATACAAGCGGATGATGACTGTACCATATGACGTACCCTGCCCGGAAATCAATCCGTATCCCGTAATACGCGAATAATGCTCTATCTCTGGAGTAGCTTTCAATATATCCTGCACCTTGTCCATCACCTTATTAGTTTCAGCCAAAGAGTTACCAGGTGAGGTACTGATATTAATCATCATGGTTCCCTGGTCTTCCTGAGGCACCAGTCCGGTCTTGGTAGTCGACATCAGATATACCAGCAATACAGTGGCAACACCCAGTGAAGCCCATACAGTCCACCGATGATGGAAGAAGAACATCAGTCCTTTCTTATATTTGCCCAGCATCGTATTAAATGACACGGTGTAAGCCGCACGGATACGACCGCTGAAGCTCTTGATACTTTTCTCCGTGTCAGAAGCTTTCATCATCATGGCGCATAAAGCCGGACAGAGCGTCAAGGCATTAATACAGGAGAGTCCTACAGCCACCGCCATCGTAATACCAAACTGAGTGTAGAACACTCCGGAAGTTCCTCCCATGAAGGTCACCGGAATAAATACAGCCATAAAGACAAAGGTACACGACACAACGGCCATCGTCACATCACTCATGGCATCCTTTGTGGCAAGATAAGACGAGCGATACCCCACATCAAATTTGGCTTGTACGGCTTCCACTACAATAATCGCATCATCCACCACAGTACCAATGGCCAGCACAAGGGCAAACAAGGTCAGGATATTGATACTGAATCCGGCTACCGACAGGAAGGCAAACGTACCAATCAGTGATACAATGATGGAAATGGAAGGAATCAAGGTACTCTTGAAGTCATGCAAAAAGAAGTAAACCACCAACACTACCAGGATAATGGCTATCACCAAGGTTTCAACCACATTGTCGATAGAAGCAAAAAGGAAGTCGTTCACACTCATCATCTGAATAAACTCCGTTCCCTCCGGAAGATCTTTTGAAATATCATCCAGCAAGTCGGAGATTTCCTGGTTTACAGCCGTAGCATTGGCACCAGCCACCTGGAAGACCATGAAAGTAACTCCCGGAACTCCATCTGCTTCGCCATGGAAACTATAGGATTCACGTCCCAGTTCTACCTCCGCAATATCTTTTACCCGAAGCACGGACCCGTCTTTCTGCGAACGTATGACCATGTTTTCAAATTCTTCTACGCTCTTCAGACGACCTTTGTACTTCATGGTGTACTGAAACACATTGTCCGAACTTTCACCCAATGAGCCCGTAGGTGCTTCCGTATTCTGCTCACCCAATACGGCTGTCACATCAGAAGGAACCAGTCCGTATTGTGCCATTTTGTCGGGTTTCATCCAGATACGCATACTGTAAGTATCTCCCATCAGCTGCACGTCGCCTACGCCCTGAATACGTTTTACCTGGGGAATCACATTGATGTCAAGGTAATTGGCCAGGAAGGTTTCATCATAACGCTTGTCGGGGCTGATAAGACTGTTAATCTGAAGGAAGCTGTTCTGGCGTTTCATGGTGCTGACGCCAATAGCGGTTACTTCGGAAGGCAGCAGACCTTGTGCGGCAGACACACGGTTCTGCACATTCACCGCTGCCATATCCGGGTCGGTACCCTGCTTGAAATATACCAGGATTTCGGCTGTACCCGCATTGGTAGCCGTAGAGGTAATGTATATCATGTTTTCTACCCCGTTGATACTTTCTTCCAGCGGCATGATGACACTGTTCATCACCGCATCGGCATTGGCACCAGTATAAGTGGCTTCCACGCGTACGGTAGGCGGAGCAATGTCAGGATATTGTTCCACAGGAAGTGTATAAAGTGATATAAATCCCACTATCAGAATCAGAACCGATATGGAGAGGGCCATCACCGGCCGCTTAATGAATATATTTCCTTTCATAATCGTCTGTTATTTTACTTGCGTTCCTTCACGAATCATTCCGGCTCCGTCGGCCACAATCTCATCTCCAGCTTTCAGTCCATTCAGCACAATGTATTCTTTCCCATCGTTGACCGGAGCTACTTTTATTAAAGTAGATACCGCTTTTCCGTCTACCACCTTATAAGCCAGAATCTTATCCTGCAACTGTACGGTAGCTCCCTGCGGAATCGCAATACATTTCTTATAGACACTTGGAATCAGCACGTTACCCGATGCCCCACTGTGCAGCAAACGGGAAGCATTCGGAAATACCGCACGTACACCTACCGTACCCGTCTCCTTGTCAATCACGCCACTGATAGATTCTATCTTTCCTTTTTCTTCGTACACAGAGCCATCGTTCAACTGAAGCTGAATGGCCGGCATATTTTCTACCGCCTTGTCAATCGTACCGTATTGACGTGCCAAAGCCAAAAGCTGATTTTCAGTCATCGAGAAATAGACATACATCGTGGCATTATCTGACACAGTGGTCAGCGGTTGCGACATATTGGAACTGACCAGTGCTCCTACCCGGTAAGGCAACATGCCAATCACTCCGTTGCTGGGACTTTTTACTTCCGTATAAGAAAGGTCATTCCGTGCATTCACCTCCTGCGCCTTGGCAGTCAGATACTCATTTTCAGTTGTCTGCAAGTTAAAGCTGGAGACTACCTTCTTGGCGTACAGTTCCTTTGTACTTTTATACGTAAGTTCAGCTGTAGCCAGACTGGCTTTCGCTACTTCCACATTGGCAACTGCCGTTTCCAAAGCCGCCTTATAAGGAACCTGGTCAATCACAAACAAGACTTCTCCCTGTCGTACGACATCTCCTTCGGATACATTCAACTTTTCAATATATCCTGACACTTGCGGATAAATGTCAATGTCCTGCATACCTTCAATAGAGGCAGAATACGAAGTCATGATTTCCTTATCCGTATCTGCTGTAAGCGTTACAAGATTATAGCCTTTCTGAGTGTTTTCTTTGGTTTCCGTCTTACAGGAAGTTATCCCCATCGCACAGCTAACTAGCAACATCAGCCATACGTTTAATTTTCCAATCTTTTTCGTCATATTCGTTTCTTTTTTTGTTCGCGCAAAAGTAGCAAGCAAGGGAAAAAGGAAGGCAACCGATTTTCGCACAGAGATGTTCAATTTTCTCCACCCTTCCGTCAAAATCATGAAATATGGAAAATAAGACATTCTTGAGAGAAAATAAGACATAGCACCTTGACCAAAAATCTTCATCTTTGCAAAAAAGAATTATGGAAGAGATTATTAGACATATTCACATAGAAATGCTTCAGGCACATTGCGATGCCCAAAGCTATATTGACGATTACATGTTTCTGACCGAACGCCTGGAGAATGTGTTCCCGGAAAACCGGAATGTCAAACTGGAAGTTTTTCTGATGCTCTATTGTGAGGAAGGAGAAGTAAAATTGGAACTGAACAACGTGGCCCGACACTTACAGGCCAACGACCTGCTGATTAGCCTGCCCAATACTATTATAGGTCAGGTAATGGCCAGTCCCAACCATAAGGTAAAAGTATTCTGTTTCTCCAACCGCTTTATCCAACGGCTGACCCAGACTCAGAAATATAGCTGGAAGTCGATATGTTACATACAGGAAAACCCCATCAAGCATTTTGGAGAAAACCGGAATGAAACGTTTCACCAGTACCTGAAACTGATAGAGGACAAGATACAGACTCCACCCGACAAATACCAGAAAGAGATTCTGCTGCACATTGCTTCAGCTTTTTATGGCGAGATGGTGGCTGAAACCACCCGAAAGTCCATTGAAAAAGAAAAGCAAGGATACCACACTCCTGTCAAACAACCCGACTTCATCTTCAAGCAATTCATGGAAGCGCTGACAGCCGACAATGGCAAACATCGTACACTGACTTACTATGCCGACCTATTCTGTTATTCACCGAAGTACCTGTCGCGCATCGTCAAGCAAATCAGCGGGAAAAATGCATTGACATTGATTCATGAGAATGCCATTGAACATATCATTCCGGAGCTGAGACATTCCAACAAAAGTATTAAGGAAATTTCTGTGGATTTTGAATTCCCCAATGTGTCGTTTTTTGCACAATATGTAAAAAAATACTTAGGAATGACACCTACGGAATATCGCAACAGCAGTCAAGAGA
>ENA-ORUX01002062-ORUX01002062.1-human-gut-metagenome-genome-assembly--contig:-NODE-2062-length-13799-cov-5.077125_pt1 | contig 13799 bp, 12 predicted proteins | sample MGYA00242087_ERZ509225 | MGnify/ENA primary metagenome ERZ509225 (study PRJEB26280, sample SAMEA2338864) | human gut metagenome | biome: human gut; feature: human-associated habitat; material: faeces... | reverse complement strand
ATAAATTCCTGTTTGTAAGCTTCCATTGTTATTCTTCCTCCATATTCTACAGGTGCATATACCTGATACGTTCTTTTATTTCTTTCTATCTTACCATACACTGTAGACATTTTCAAACTGTAACTGTTCCAAAAACTTATCGATTCTTCTCTACAAAAACTGCGTAAGCACTACTGCCAACATGCCTCCTGCCACACTAAACACAATATACAGTAGTCCACTAAGAATATCACCTTTTTGAATCAACGTCACGGACTCTAATGCAAATGTAGAAAATGTAGTAAAGCCTCCACACACACCAGTTTTTAACATCAATGTCATCTCCGGAGAAAGTTTACTGTATTTTCCACTTAGCATCACAATAATTCCAATCAAGAAACAGCCCACAATATTAGTAAGCAATGTTTTTATCGGGAATCCATCACCACACTCCATCGGAAGCATGCTCACTCCATAACGGAGCATAGACCCAACCATACCACCAATACCAACTAAAAATACATTTAACATTTCTTTTGCCTTTCATACAAAATGCCACTGAAAATTACATTCTGCAATCTCAGTGGCATTTTAACACTATTTTTATACCGTTTTTATACTACTCCACAATGCCAACCATGTCAGCCACGTTCTCAAAGCCGTTTTTCTTCATATAAGCTTCGATTCCGTCGATCACTTCCAGTGTCACTGCCGGATTGTGGAAGTTTGCTGTTCCTACAGACACTGCACTTGCACCTGCAAGAAGGAATTCGATTGCATCTTCTGCACAGGAAATTCCACCCATTCCGATGATCGGAATGTTAACAGCCTGTGCCACCTGATAAACCATGCGAACTGCAACTGGTTTCACGATCGGTCCGGATACTCCTCCGGTCTTATTCGCTACCGCAAATGTCTTTCTGTTGATATCAATCTTCATTCCTGTCAGTGTATTGATCAGAGACACAGCATCTGCTCCACCGGCTTCTGCTGCCCTTGCGATCTCTGTGATATCTGTTACATTCGGTGTCAGTTTCATAATGATCGGCTGCTTTGCGATCTTCTTAATCTGCGCTGTCAGCTTTTCCACATTATGTGCATCCTGTCCAAATGCAAGAAATCCTGCATTAACATTCGGACAGGAAATATTAATCTCCATCATATCAATCGGTTCGTCTGCAAGACGCTCTACAACTGCAAGATACTCTTCCGGAGCGTGTCCGCATACATTTACGATGATTTTTGTATCAAAATTCTTCAGATATGGAATATCTCTCTCGCAGAACAAATCGATTCCAGGATTCTGAAGTCCGATGGCGTTCATCATACCGCCATAAACTTCAGCTACACGCGGGGTCGGGTTTCCTTCCCACGGTACATTTGCTACACCTTTCGTTGTCACTGCTCCAAGACAGTTCAGATCTACAAATTCTGAAAATTCTTCTCCTGAACCAAATGTTCCGGATGCAACTGTTACCGGGTTTTTCCATTCTACACCGGCAATATTTACGCTCATGTTCATTAGATTTCCACCTCCGTAGACAAGAATACAGGGCCGTCCTTACAGATACGCTTGTTGTTTACATTGCTATGTGCATCCTTTTCTTTCGATTTACATACACATGCCAGACAGGCACCGATTCCGCATGCCATTCTCTCTTCCAGTGAGATATAACACTCGATTCCGTTCTCTTCTGCGTACTGTTTGATCGCACGGAGCATCGGAGTCGGTCCACAGGCATAGATCATATCTGCTTCCAGAGCATTTTCACGGATTGCGTCCATAACATTTCCCTTTGTTCCGACACTTCCATCTTCTGTGGAAATATAAAGTTCTCCGCTCTGCTCGAACTCTTCCTTAAGGAATGTCTGTGCGTCGCGGTATCCTACTACGATCTGTTTCTTCTCGCAGTCCATCTGTTTCGCCAGTTCAAGGATCGGCGGTACACCGATTCCTCCGCCCATCAGAAATACTTTCTTTCCTTCAGCCTTCTCATATGGGAATCCATTTCCAAGAGGTCCGATCACCGGAATGATATCTCCTGCTTTCAGCTTAGAAAATTCTTCTGTTCCTGTCTTCGGTCCTGTAACACGATAAACAACACGAAGTCTTCCGTTCTCTTTATCAATCTCACAGATACTGATCGGACGCGGAAGTAATTTACTTCCATCTGTTGTATACATAGAAATAAACTGTCCCGGCTTTGCGTCCTTTGCCGCCTCTGTATTGATCCACATGCTGTAGATTCCATCCGCCAGCTGCTCCTGGGAATGTACTACTGCATTTTCTTTCTGCTTTGCCATAAACTTATGCAATTCCTTTCTTGAAATTATGAGAAACACGATCTGCGGATTTCTCAATTTCTATGGTAAATTATTTTGCCGCTGCAAGTGCTCCGCTGATATCAGCTACCATTGCTTCAACTGCTGCTCTTGATGCATCACCGAAATTCTCCGGTCCGAACTTCGCATAAGCTTCCTGTTTGTAAGCTGCAATAATTCCACGGGAAGAGTTTACGATCGCACCAAGTCCGTCTTCGTTAAAGAAATGAACAAGGTCTTTTCCCTGTCCGCCCTGTGCACCGTATCCCGGTACAAGGATGTAAGACTTCGGCATGATCTCTCTTAATACTTTACCCATCTCCGGATAAGTAGCTCCTACAACAGCTCCGATATAGCTGTACTCATCTCCCATGCAGTCAGCTCCCCACTCTGCAACCTTCTCACCTACCCACTCATAAAGCGGTCTTCCATCAATGATTCTGTCCTGGAACTCTCCACTGGACGGATTGGATGTCTTAACAAGGATGAACAGACCTTTCTTCTCTTCCTTGCATACGTCAACAAATGGATTCACTCCGTCAGATCCAAGGTACGGATTCACTGTTGCAAAGTCCTCTCCGAATGGTGTATATTCCTTGCTTCCAACCTTAATCTTTCCAAGATGTGCTGTTGCATAAGCAGCAGATGTAGAACCGATATCTCCACGCTTTACATCTCCGATGATCACAAGGTCTTTAGACTTACAGTAATCTACTGTCTTCTTAAATGCCATCAGTCCAGGAATTCCGAACTGCTCGTACATTGCGATCTGTGGTTTTACTGCCGGAATCAGATCATAAGTCTTGTCAACAATCTCCTTATTGAACTGCCATACTGCCTCTGCTGCTCCTTCCAGAGTCTCACCATACTCTGCATAAGCCTTATCAAGTACGTGCTGTGGGATGTAGTTCAGCATTGGATCGAGTCCAACTACGATCGGTGCACCTGTCTTTTTGATCTTCTCTACCAGTTTATTAATCATTCTTCATTCCTCCATATCCTGTTACTTTTCATCGGATCACCGATGAATGATAACCTTCGGTCTTTCCTTCAGGTTGACGCGTTACTTTTCTTTACGCACAATATATCATTTTTCATAATACCATATTCTTGAGAATTTTCCTAGTCATGCTTTTTAATAAATCAAAAATAAAAACCAATAAAAAACGAAGTTCTTTCTCTGTCACTCATTTAAACAGAATCTGAAAGAACTTCGTTTCTCTGATTTTATTTTTTAATATCCCGCCGGCACAAGCAATGTAAATGGATAAATCGGAATATTTCTCACGATTCCGAACCCCACCACTATAACTAATACCACATATAAGACTTTCTGATTAATCTTCTGATCCACATGATTACCACCGGTCAAAACCCAGTCAATCAATCGTGCTACAATATACACACCAAGAAACGGGAGTAATATCACATAGATCGGATTATACCGGAATGCCATATAAAATCTTCCATGTAAAATAGAATAGCTTGCCCGCCCGGCACCGCACCCCGGACAATACAGTCCGGTAATAATATGAAAGAGGCAGGGCAGCGGATACTGGTACGGATTATGAAAAAAGAGATAACCCGCAGCGGCCACTGCAATCACTGCCCCCGTCAGAACTGCGATGATCCTGGCTGACCTTTTTGTTTGAAATGCTTCACGCATCTTTCTCTTCCAAATCATCATCCGCTCACTTTTTAATAATAGTAATAAGCCGAACCGGAAACTGCCCCTGTCACGATCAGAACCATGTAGATCAACCATGTAAGAAGACCAATTGCAAAGGATACGATAATCCAGATTCTTGCCATCTTCGCATTATTCTGTGCTTCTTCAAGATTTCCTGCCAGCATAGCACTATTGATCTTCGCCGAGAACACGATTCCCACTACACCAAACGGAAGACAGCAACATAATGTTGAAATAATTGATAATATAAGATATGGAACCCAGTTCACTGGCTTCTGTGGCATTCCATTGAAATTATTCTGCTGATAATATCCCTGGTTCTGCTGACCATAGTTTGGAGCTTGCTGAGTATAATTCTGATTCTGCTGGTTATAATTCTGATTTTGCTGACCATACCCCTGTCCATACTCATAGTTGTTTGGTTCACCATAGGAAGTATTCTGCTCCTGATTCACACTTTTGTATGGATCGTTCTGATATGAACCTTCCACATCCTCTGGCTGTGTTGGTTCTGTCGGCTGCACATCTTCTTCTGGCTGCACTTTTTCTTCCGGCAGCACATCTTCTTCTGACTGCACTTTTTCTGTCGGCTGCTGTACCTCTGCTGTATCTTCTGTTATGTTATCTGTTGTCTCTTCCTTCACCTGTGATACAGGTTCCATCTTCTGTACCGGCTGCTTCGCCCCGCAATTCGGGCAAAACTTACAACTATCCGGTATCTCCTGATAACAGTTCATACATCTCATCATCTCTACCTCGCTTTCATAAGTCACAATTCTCACTTTCCCAGAGCACTGACCAATTTGCTCACTTGTTCGTTTTGCGACTTTATTTCTTATATCATAACATTAATATCACCAAAAAACTTGTATCTTCATTAAAAATTAACACTTTTCTTTTCCCAAACGGATTTCTTCCATCTGTTTTGCAGTTTCCTCATCAAGATAATCCAAAAGATAATTTTTCAGATTTACCTGCCTGCCCAGATGCTCTCCTCTGAGTTCTTTTAATGCCAACTCAACCTCTTCTTTCAGACCTGGCGCAGACATTCTGTGAGCCCCCTGCCCCATGATAATCACCTGCTCAAGTCCATCTGATGTGGCTACTGTTACATCTGCATTCTTCGCAATCCTGCGGACTGTCTTCTCAATATATTGATCTGCTGTTTCTGCTTCTTTCGTATAGACGATATAAATGTTATGATATTTCATCACTTCACCCGGATTCCCCTCTACTTTATAAGCATCATACACAAGGATCAGGGTACATTTGCGGAATCCCTGATAGTTGCTTAGAATATCTGCAAGCTTTCCTCTTGCTGCACCAATATCTCTTTCTGAAAGTTCTTTCAGTTCCTCCCATGAAAAAATTATATTATAACCATCTACCAGAAGGTATTCTTCTGTTCCGGCTTTCGCTCTCCGGCGCGCTTCCCACTTCGGATCCTGGTAAGCGCTTCCCGGCTCTCTCGTCTTTTCCTTTGCCCGGACAGTTACAGGACCTGTAGAACGATCCTTCTTCGGATCCGGTGTACGGACATAGATCGCATCCAACTCTTCCTGTGTCAGTTCAATACTGGAGTGCCTGCGTTTTGGAAGTGTCACCTCCATTACATCCATTTCATCATCATTTCCTGATTCCAATGTATGTTCCATATGCATATATTCTTCAACTTCATCCCAATCTACAACAAATCCTGCTCCATGTGCACAGAATACAGAACCTGTCGGATTCGCCAGATCTGCCTCTGAATCATAGGTTGACGCTGCCAGAACTTCTTCCTGATTATGACAAATATCATAACCTTTCAACGAAACTGCCATTCTTCCACGTCCACCTGTATAGGCAGTGAATTCTTTCTGATATCCACGCATCAAGGACACCGGTGCACTTCCTGTCAGCACTGTTGTCTCTTCTTCTATCATCGGTGTTCCGAATTTGCCGGACATATTTTGGATATCTGTCATAGCTCGTCCTACATTTTCTGATGGAAGTTCCATTCGGAATTCATAATATGGCTCCAGAAGAATACTGTCTGCTTTCTTTAATCCCTGACGCACTGCACGATAAGTTGCCTGACGAAAATCTCCGCCTTCCGTATGCTTCTGGTGTGCACGGCCGGAAGTCAGCGTAATCTTCATATCCGTGATCGGTGCACCTGTCAGCACACCTTTGTGTTCCTTCTCTTCCAGATGTGTCAGAACAAGCCGCTGCCAGTTTCTGTCCAGAATATCTTCACTGCACTCTGCTGCAAACTGCATTCCGGATCCACGTTCTCCCGGTTCCAGACGCAGATGCACTTCTGCATAATGACGTAATGGTTCAAAGTGTCCCACACCTTCTACCGATGCTGTGATTGTCTCTTTGTAAACAATACTCCCTTCACCGAATTCTACCAGCACACCAAAACGTTCCTTTATCATCCGCTGTAAAATCTCAATCTGCACATCTCCCATCAACTGTACATGAATCTCAGAAGTCTGTTCTTCCCATACAATATGAAGTTCTGGTTCTTCTTCCTCTAAAATCTTTAGGTTCAAAAGCATCTTATGTACATCACAGTCATCCGGAAGAAGGATCTTGTATGTCAACACCGGCTCTAATACTGGTAAATCTGACTCTTCTTCTGCTCCGATTCCCTGCCCGGGTCTTGTATTTTCCAATCCTGTCACTGCACATACTCTTCCGGCTTCTACTTCCTGGACAGCCTCAAATTTCTCACCGGAGTAGATCCGGATCTGATTGATCTTTTCATTCAGTCCTTCCACTACATCTTTTACTTTCAGTCTTCCACCTGTCACTTTCAGATAGGTCAGACGGTTTCCCTGATTATCCCTTGCAATCTTATAAACCTTTGCCCCAAACTCTGCCGGATAAGTCTTATCTTTTATATACAGATCAAGTCCATCCAAAAGTTCTTCCACGCCTTGAGAATGTAGTGCCGAACCAAAATAACATGGAAACACCTGACGGTCTGCAACTGCTTTTTGTACTTTATCCAGAGAGATTCTTCCATCTTCCAGATATTCTTCCATCATATCATCTTCACAGACAGCCAGCTCTTCCAGCACCTCTTCCACTGCGCCCTCTTTCGTATGTAAATATACTTTTCCACCCGGGCAGTCGGATTCTGTCATGATATCTACAAATGGAACGACATTTTCCCCAAAACGCTTGCGGAGTTCTTTCAGAAGTTTTTCACCATCCGTTCCTTCCTGATCCATTTTATTCACAAAAAGAAAGGTTGGAATGTGATATCTTTTTAATAACTTCCATAATGTCTGTGTATGTCCTTGCACACCATCTGCTCCACTGACAACAAGCACCGCGCAATCCAGAACCTGCAGAACGCGTTCCATCTCCGCAGAAAAGTCCACGTGCCCCGGTGTATCAAGAAGTGTAATCGTGCGATCCTTCCACCGGAATACTGCCTGCTTGGAAAAAATAGTGATCCCACGTTCTCTTTCCATCTGATCTGTATCTAGAAACGCATCTTTATGATCCACTCTGCCAAGCTTCCTAATTGCTCCGGCATGATAGAGCATGCTTTCTGACAATGTCGTCTTTCCGGCATCTACATGCGCTACAATACCTATATTTATATATCTGTCTGGCTTATTTTCTGAGTTATTCCCCATAAAATCTGCCCCTTTCATTGTTTTCTCGTTTTTCAATTATACCATAGGAAAGAAAAGGAGTCGACTGCTCTTCTTTACAGTCAACTCCTGCTTTTCTTATCTTCTAATTATTCACTGAATGATGCACAACCAGGCTTTCCCGATCGATTGCCTTAAAAGAATACCCCAGATTTTTATAGTACTCCATTACCGTCGGAAGTGCCTGGATGGTAGACTCCTTCGCCTCTGTGTCATGGAACAGGAGCATTACTTTGGTATACTCATCCGTTTCTGACTGTGCGATGATCTGATCTGCCGTAACCGTTCCTCCATCTCCACTGCTCACATTCCAGTCATAATACTGGTATCCCTTATCCAACACCTGTTGTGTCAACTGTGTCATGATTCCTACCGAATATTTTTTTGAAATAGAATTCGATGCGCCTCCCGGAAAACGGATAAAGCATGGAACAAATCCAAGCTGTTCCTTTGCCACCTCTCCTATTTTCTCAAGATCATCAAAATAAGCATCCACAGATGCATAGACCTGATCATATTCATGCGTATAGCTGTGAAGTCCAATTGTATGTCCCTCATCATAAACCTTCTTGATCATAGGAAAATAATCCGGCTGCTGGGCTGTAATGAAAAAGGTAGCTTTCGCATCATACTGATCCAGAATATCAAGCACACGCTGCGTATTTGCAGACGGACCATCATCAAATGTCAGATAAACGACTTTCTCATCATCCTGCGGATCCATGGTTCCAACTGCAACTCCCGGCTGAAGAGACATGGACTTATCTCTTTCTGCCTTTGCTGCCTCTTCTGCTTTTTTCGCCTCTTCTTCGGCTTTTTTCTTCTCTTGTGCTTCTTTCTCTTTCTGTATTTCTACCTGACGTAAAGCTGCTGCTTCCCGCGCATTTGCCACCATACATACACCTGTTCCGACAATCGCAAAAAACACAAGACCTATCAGTATGTTGAAATAAATATTGTTCTCCTGACGCATTCTTTTATAACTATGCCAGACACTCACCAGTACATCTTTTATCTTTATCAACATTTCCTTTATCTTTTGCTGCATTCTTTCTCCCATTCCCTTTGCATTACTGCAAAGAGTCCTCTTTTTCTTACGGATATTGCTGACATCACCATTTCCATCATCTTTAGCATACAATATCCATATGGTTATATTTATTATAAACCATACTTCTTAAATATGTAGTAATGATTCATTAAGAATTATTCGAAAAATATTACATTTCTGTTACTTACTATCCTGTACTACTGTTCACACTAACACGAGTTCAACAATGAATCACTCTCATCTGTATTTGACCATTTTCTTTACAGGTGTTAAAATAACTTTACAGATAAGTAATCACAGCATTCGTATGATCTGCCACAGAACACAGAAAGGAGAATATCCGCAATGGAGGATAAGCGTATCACCAAAACAAAACGTGCTTTAAAGTCTGCTCTTTTGGAGCTTTTAACCACACAGGCTTTTGATGTAATTTCAATTACTGAATTATGTAAGATTGCCAATGTCAGCCGGATCACTTTCTACACACATTATAAAGATAAATTTGCCCTCCTTGACGACATTTTCAATGATATGCTGATTATTGGAAAAGAAGGATACCATCGCAGACAAGAGGAAAACAATCCTGAAAACAATCTCACACAGGGATATCTGAACGTTTTGGACAGTATTTTGTCTCTTTACTATGAACGTTATGATTTTTTCCAGCATGTCGTACCGGAAACAAATCCTTACCTGGCTTTTCGATTTTATCGGATCCTCTTAGACACGGTAGAATCTCATACAGATAAGCTGAAAGCTTCTTATTCTTTAAAATATTCTGCAAGACAGATTGCCGGATTCATCTGCTTTGGTCTGTTCGGATTTATCAGTGAGTCTTATACATCAAAAGTACCGTTAGAACAGGTTCAGACCGGAGCAAGACAACTTTTAACAGATCTTCTGCAATCCAAAATTCTTGTATAATGTTTTGCATTTGTAACTGTTCAGAGCCAAGCAAAATTTCAAAAAAGATGTAAAATGCATGCATTTTTAGATTTAAACATGAAAAAGAACATGCCCCACAGTTTCAAGACTTCTTAAACAGAAGCTTTTATTCTCTAGTCATGTTCTTTTTTATTTTTAATAGTTACGCCTCTTTTTCTTTGTAATGATGCGCCTCTTCGAGCATCATATCTTTCACTTTCATCAGTCGGATCTGTGTACTACGCTCATTCTCATCCAGTTTCATCGTAATGTATTTGATACTTTCCTCTGTCTCTGGAATGATAACATGCTCCAGTGCATTTACACGACGTCTTGTCTTCTCAATCTCTGCCGCCATCAGCTGACATGCTTTTTCACATTCTGCAAGTCGGATCATATCTGGGAGGATATCTGATAAAGACTTCACTGCTCCATCAAGATCGCTGGAAGTAAACGCAAATCCATAAGAATAGATATCATTTTCATCCGCTGTTCTTGTTTTGGATGTGAAGGTCGGAATCTCAACGCTCATAACATTCTTCTCATCAACTATAAGTCCAACTTCCTGCTTCGGTGCCATCAATGCAGTATTCAGTGCTGCCTCTGACATTCCGGCCCGGGCAATAACAAAATTACGGTTCGCAGAGAGAATTCCTTCTTCTACACGAAGTCTCACTTCCATATTTTCTCGGACAAGATCCAGATACTGGCGCATCAGCTCATCACGCTTATCTTTCAAAAGCTTGTGACCACGAATGGCTGTAATCCGCTTTTTCTTCAAACGGGTTAGTTCCATACGGGTTGGATTCACTTGTTTCGCAGCCAATACCGCCACCTCCTCTTTCTATCTTCGATCACTCTGTCTGTTCTTACTCTTTGTCGTAATATTCATCCAGATATTTATCGTCAATTCGTTTGAGTTCGGTACGCGGCAGCATGCGAAGCAGCTTCCATCCGATATTCAATGTTTCCTCAATGCTTCGGTCTGTCTGATATCCCTGAGATACATATTCTTTCTCAAATGCATCTGCGAAACGTGCATATTTCAGGTCAATTTCTGTCAGTGCGGCCTCTCCCAGGATAACCATCAGCTCTTTTGCATCTTTACCACGCGCATAAGCGGCAAACAACTGATTCATCGTATTGGCATGATCTGCTCTTGTCTTACCTGCTCCGATTCCTTTATCTTTCAGACGGGACAGAGATGGAAGAACATCAATTGGAGGTGTTACTCCTTTTCTGTAAAGCTCACGGCTTAAGATGATCTGTCCTTCCGTGATATATCCTGTCAGGTCAGGGATTGGATGAGTCTTGTCATCCTCAGGCATTGTCAGGATCGGGATCATTGTGATACTTCCCTTCTTGCCATTCTGACGCCCTGCTCTTTCATACAGTGTTGCAAGGTCTGTATACAGATATCCCGGATATCCACGACGTCCAGGAACTTCCTTTCTGGCTGCGGATACCTCACGCAATGCATCTGCGTAGTTTGTGATATCTGTCAGAATAACAAGGACATGCATATCCTTTTCAAATGCAAGATACTCCGCTGCTGTCAGCGCCATACGTGGTGTTGCGATACGCTCGATTGCCGGGTCATTCGCAAGGTTTACAAACAACACTGTTCTATCGAGTGCTCCTGTCTCACGGAAGCTTTCGATAAAGAAGTTAGACTCCTCGAAAGTAATACCCATAGCAGCAAATACAACCGCAAAGTTTTCATTTGTTCCAAGTACCTTTGCCTGACGGGCAATCTGTGCTGCCAACTGTGCATGCGGCAGACCAGATGCTGAGAAGATTGGAAGCTTCTGTCCACGAACCAGTGTATTCAATCCATCAATTGCAGATACTCCTGTCTGGATAAACTCCTCCGGATAACATCTGGCCGCCGGATTCATCGGAAGACCATTGATATCCATTCTGGCATCCGGAAGGATCTGCGGACCCTCATCAATCGGATTACCAAGTCCATCAAAGACACGTCCAAGCATATCTTCTGATACGCCAAGTTCCATGCTTCGTCCAAGAAATCGGACTTTGCTGTTGGAGAGGTTAATACCTGTTGAACTTTCAAACAGCTGTACAAGGACATCGCTTCCGTTCACTTCCAGAACTTTACATCTTCTAGTCTCTCCGCTCGCCAGCTCGATTTCTCCAAGCTCATCATATGTTACGCCTTCTACCCCATGCACCAGCATCAAAGGTCCGGCCACTTCCTGAATGGTTCTATATTCTTTTGGCATTTAACCTTCCTCCTTTACAAATGCTGCTGCGATCTGAGCACTTAATGTCTCATCAACCTGCTTAAATTCTTCGTCAAGCTTATCTTCTGTCACATATTTAAAACGTCCGATCTGCTCTCTGACCGGCATTGAGATCAGCTTCTGAAGTGATGCACCATCTTTTAATGCATCGGTTGCTCTGTCAAAGAATTCGTTAACGAGAACCATCATCATGTGCTGTTTCTTCAATGACGTATACGTATCTACTTCATGGAAAGAGTTCTGATGCAGGAAGTCCTCACGAATCGATCTTGCAGCTTCCATCTTCAGACGGTCGGACGGTGAAAGTGCGTCCATACCTACCATCTTAACGATCTCTTCCAGTTCTGCTTCTTCCTGAAGCAGTGTCATCATCTTCTGACGGCCTTCCATCCAGTCTTCGGCAACCTGTCCGTTAAACCATTTTTCCATATCATCCAGATACAGGGAGTAACTCTTCAACCAGTTGATTGCCGGGAAATGTCTCTTGTATGCCAGGGAAGCATCCAGTCCCCAGAACACTTTGACGATACGAAGTGTAGCCTGAGATACCGGCTCAGATGTATCACCACCCGGAGGAGATACTGCTCCGATAACGGAAAGTGCTCCTTCTCTTCCTTCTTTTCCAAGAGAAACTACATGTCCGGCACGCTCATAAAACTGAGCCAGACGACTTCCAAGATAAGCCGGATATCCTTCTTCACCTGGCATCTCTTCCAGACGTCCTGACATCTCACGAAGTGCCTCTGCCCAACGGGATGTTGAGTCTGCCATAAGTGCTACAGAATATCCCATATCACGGAAATACTCTGCTATTGTAATTCCTGTGTAAATGGATGCCTCACGAGCTGCAACCGGCATATCCGATGTATTTGCGATCAGAACAGTTCTCTGCATCAAAGGCTGTCCTGTCTTCGGGTCCTTCAGTTCAGGGAACTCGTTCAGAACGTCTGTCATCTCATTTCCACGCTCTCCACATCCGATGTAGACAACAATATCTGCCTCAGCCCATTTTGCAAGCTGATGCTGGATAACCGTCTTGCCGCTTCCGAACGGGCCGGGAACTGCTGCCACACCACCCTTGGCAATAGGGAACATGGTATCAATAACACGCTGTCCTGTTACCAGAGGCTTGGCTGGCGGAAGTTTCTTCTTATATGGACGGCCACGTCGTACCGGCCAGTGCTGCATCAGGGTCAGCTCTTTATCGCCGTCTGCTGTGGAAAGAACTGCAACGGTCTCATCCACGGTAAACTCGCCGGATTTAATTTCCTTCAGAGTACCTTTCATATTGGGAGGTACCATGATCTTCTGTGTAACAACGATAGTCTCCTGAACGGTTCCAAGAACATCGCCGCCCTCCAGCGGATCTCCCACCTTCGCAACCGGAATGAAATTCCATTTTTTGTCCCGCTTCAGGGCAGGAACCTCAACGCCTCGTTTCAGGTTGTTGCTGCCTGCTACCTTCATGATGTCATCCAGCGGACGCTGGATTCCATCGTAAATGCTTGTAATAAGGCCAGGACCAAGCTCCACGGAGAGGGGCACCTCCATGGACTCTACCGGTTCTCCCGGACGAAGTCCTGAAGTCTCCTCATATACCTGTATGGAAGCCTCATCTTCATGCATCTCAATGATCTCACCGATCAGACGCTGGCTACTTACACGAACCACGTCATACATATTTGCATCACGCATACCCTTGGCAATTACCAGAGGTCCTGCCACCTTCTTAATGGTTCCTCTGCTCATCTGAACCAATCACCTGCTTTCTTGTCACTCATTACTGAAAAGAATATCGGAGCCAACTGCCGTCTCCACGGATTTCTTTACATTTTCGATACCTGCACCTGTATTTCCGGAAATTCCGGGAATCTGAATGATCGCAGGCATCAGCTCCTCACTGTATTTACTGA
>ENA-ORUX01002061-ORUX01002061.1-human-gut-metagenome-genome-assembly--contig:-NODE-2061-length-13802-cov-2.083946_pt1 | contig 13802 bp, 12 predicted proteins | sample MGYA00242087_ERZ509225 | MGnify/ENA primary metagenome ERZ509225 (study PRJEB26280, sample SAMEA2338864) | human gut metagenome | biome: human gut; feature: human-associated habitat; material: faeces... | reverse complement strand
CACCCCCTTGTTGTACCAAAGCGGCTATGTCACCATCAAGGGGTACGATGAGATGTTCCAAATCTATACCTTGGACATCCCGAATGCGGAAGTAAGGATAGGTTTGATGCGCAGTCTCATACCTTATTATGTGACACGTGACACGCAGACGACCAATACCACGGTGGTCAATTTAGCCCGAGCCTTGGTGCGCGGTGATATGGACGGGATGTTGCGTCTGCTGCAGACCTTCCTTTCCACCGTCCCTTATTGCGACCGCACGGACTACGAAGGCCATTACCAACAGATGCTCTACATCATCTTCAGTCTCCTTGGCGCGTACGTGGACGTGGAAGTACGTACCCCGATGGGACGGGTGGACATGGTGATGCGCACGGCCACCACGCTCTACATCGTGGAACTGAAACTGAACCAATCCGCCGAGGCTGCCATGCAACAGATCGACTTGAAGAACTATCCCGAACGCTTTGCCTTGTGCGGCCTGCCCGTGGTGAAAGTCGGCATTAACTTTGACATGGAACGGCATACCCTGAAGGATTGGATGATCGGATAAGCCGCCGATGACACGTGCTTTCCGAATGGAAAGCAAGAACTTTCACCTTAACCTATTGAATGATAGACTATAGGAACATTTACGCAAGCTTCAGAAGTGAAAGACTTGTGAAGGCTTTTTTATGACAGGGTTCACCTTAATACGCTGATATACAAAAAGTATGAAGGATGCGAACCCTTTTCCCGACAAAACTCCTTGTAGAGGAGAAAAGAGGCATGTTTGTCTGGAACCAAAAGAATAAATGAAACATTGTAACCTTACTTTGTGAACGAGCAAAGCAAGGTAATAAATCTATACTTATCAAATGAATAAGGATATGAAAATAGCCGTAGCCGGTACAGGCTATGTCGGCTTAAGCATTGCCACGCTTTTAAGCCAACATCATCAAGTAACGGCCGTAGATGTCATCCCCGAAAAAGTGGATTTAATCAACAGCCGGAAGTCACCCATTCAGGACGAATACATCGAGAAGTATCTGGCCGAAAAGGAACTGAACCTGACCGCCACGCTCGACGGAGCTAAAGCCTATGCCGATGCGGATTTCGTGGTCATCGCCGCACCGACAAACTACGACCCGGTGAAGAACTACTTCGATACCAGTCACGTGGAGGAAGTCATCGAATTAGTGAAGAAAGTCAATCCCCATGCGATAATGGTCATCAAAAGCACCATTCCCGTGGGGTACACGGAAAGCGTACGCAAAAAGTTGGGTACGGAGAACGTCATCTTCTCGCCCGAATTCCTGCGCGAGAGCAAAGCCCTGTACGACAACCTCTACCCCAGCCGTATCATCGTAGGCCGTCCCGAAGGGGATGCCCGGTTGGACAAGGCCGCACACGACTTTGCTGCCCTCCTGCAGGAAGGAGCCATCAAAGAAAACATCGACACGCTGTTCATGGGTCTGACCGAAGCCGAGGCCGTGAAACTCTTTGCCAACACCTACCTGGCCTTGCGGGTATCCTACTTCAACGAACTGGACACGTACGCCGAAATGAAGGGGCTGGACACGAAAGCCATCATCGACGGTGTGAGCCTCGACCCACGCATCGGGAGCCATTACAACAACCCCTCGTTCGGTTACGGAGGCTACTGCCTGCCCAAAGACACCAAACAACTGTTGGCCAACTATCAAGACGTTCCTGAAAACCTTATCGAGGCCATAGTGGAAAGCAACCGCACGCGCAAGGATTTCATTGCCGACCGCGTACTGCACACGGCCGGTTACTACGACTATTACAACCGTGGAGACTTCAATCCTTCCGAGGAGCGGAAGTGTGTCATCGGTGTGTATCGCCTGACGATGAAATCGAACTCGGACAACTTCCGCCAGTCGAGCATTCAGGGTGTGATGAAGCGCATCAAGGCCAAAGGTGCGGAGATCGTCATCTATGAACCCACGTTAGAAGATGGCAGCACGTTCTTCGGCAGCAAGGTGGTGAATGACTTGGATGCTTTCAAGAGCCAAAGCCATGCCATCATTGCCAATCGGTATGATGCTTGCCTGGACGATGTGGAAGAAAAAGTTTATACGAGGGATATTTTCAGGAGGGATTGAAATTAAATCAAATGCAGCTTTAACAACCAGAAAGGTTATTGTTTTTAGAAATGCTGACAACGCCTAATAATAAACGTATTGCAAAAAATACAGCATTGCTTTATTTTCGCATGTTACTGACCATCATTATTGGCTTGTATACAAGTCGCGTAGTACTCAATACATTGGGAGTAAGTGATTATGGCGTTTATAATATCGTAGGTGGTATCGTAGCAATGCTTGCTTTCCTTAACGCAGCAATGGTAGCTTCATCTCAACGATTTATATCATTCGAGTTGGGAATTGGAAATTTGGAAAAACTAAAAACGGTTTTCTGTACTTCTGTTTCTATACATGTATTACTGGCTGGAATTATCCTCCTCGTGGCAGAAACGGTTGGTCTATGGTTTGTCAATACCCGTCTGAATATCCCTTCCGAGAGAATGGAAGCTGCAAATTGGGTATACCAATACTCTATCCTGACATTGATTCTGACCATAATAAGTGTTCCCTATAATTCATGTATTGTCGCCCACGAGCACATGAAAGCGTACGCTTATGTCAGTATCGTTGAGGTTTTCCTGAAATTGTTAGTTGTTTACTTATTGCAATTAGGTTGTTTCGATAAATTGGTATTATATGCCATGTTGATGACAATCGTAGCCTTTATTGTCCGGTTCATCTACGTTTTTTATTGTAAACGGCACTTTAGTGAATGTATTTACCATTTCATTTTTAATAAAGATTTATTTAAAGAAATGTTTGCTTTCGCAGGTTGGAGCATAATAGGAAACTTAGGTTTTTCTTTCAAAGATCAAGGTTCCAACATCATCCTGAACCTATTTTTTGGAACTGCTGTCAATGCAGCACGGGGCATAGCCTTACAAGTAAATGGAATAGTCAGTAACTTCTCATACAATTTCACGATGGCACTGAATCCACAAATTACCAAACAATATGCGGCAGGCAATGTGGAGGAATCAGCCAAGCTTGTATATGCAGGATGTAGGTACTCGTTTTATTTATTACTGCTTATCGCTGTCCCTGTCATGATAAATATAGATTACTTGCTGCAATTATGGTTGGGCACAGTTCCTGAATATACCTCCCAATTCTTAGTTTTGGCACTTATAGCAGCTTTAATAAATGTAATGGCTCCTCCTATCGTGACAGCTTTGCAGGCGACTGGTAAAATCAAAGTATTTCAAATTGTGATATGTATCATAATGCTATTGGAATTGCCCTTGGCTTACTCCATATTGTATTATGGAGGGAAACCTTACATGGCAATGTATCCTACAATACTAGTAATGTTTATCGGCCTCTTTGCACGTTTTATCATTCTGAGAAGATTAATCCCCGTTTATCGGTTACGCTATTTCATCATCAATATTGTTGTCCGGAATTTACTAATAGGCATGATTTGTTTCCTTCTATCCTTGTGGATAGGCAAATGCTTTCAACAAGACTTCATACACTTCTTGTTGACAAGCTTGTTGACGGTTGTTTTGTCAGGTTTCACAATTTACATCCTAGGACTTTCCAGGAAAGAACGGACTAAAATTTTAATCAAGAATAAAATATTTATAAAGCATGATAAATAAATTAAAATTAGGCTTCTTTAAAAAGACAGTAGTGTTCTGGTGGATGAAAATACTAAGGGATAGTTTGCTTAAAATAAAGTACATGGATGTGTTCCACACTCGATGTAAAATAGAAAACCATGGAACATATAGTGTTAATAAACATATAAAAGGGGGGGGGGTAAACTGTATATCGGCCATGGGGGGAAGCTGTCTATCAGATCAGGTAGCATGTTAGACCATGTGGAAATACGTATCGTAGGACAAAACAATTCTATCAGCATAGGTAAAGGATGTTATTTGGGAAAAAGATGCAGTCTTTGGCTAGAAGGCAATAATATTTCCATAACCATCGGGGATAGATGCACGTTCACCCATGACACTCAACTTTGCGCACAAGAAGATAATTGCAGAATAGAAATTGGTAACGATTGCATGTTCTCGCATCATATTAATGTACGCACAAGTGATTCACATTTAATCTTTGATACTCATATTGGCGAACGTGTAAATTATCCTAAAAATGTGATTATAGGTGCACACGTATGGATTGCCCCAGAAGCAAAAATCATGAAAGGTTGCACTATTGGTAGAGGGGCAATAATTGGTTCAAACACGATTGTTACCAAAGATATCCCACCAAATTCACTAGCCGTAGGGATGCCTGCAAAAGTAGTAAAAAGTAATGTAAGTTGGTCAAGGGATAAACTGTTTTAATCTTATTACAATTTATGTCAAATATCAAATACTCAATCATAATTCCTCATTATAATACTCCGGAACTGTTGTTGCGCTGTGTAACATCCATACCAGAACGGAATGATATACAAATAATAGTTGTAGATGACAACAGCCCAGATGCAATAGATTATCAAAACCTATTTCCTGCAGTGTTCAGAAATAATGTTCAATTTCATTTTATGAAAGAAAGTAAAGGAGCAGGAGCGGCACGAAATGAAGGCCTTAAATATATTTTAGGAAAGTGGGTACTGTTTGCTGATGCAGACGATTTTTATGTTGACGGTTTCGTTGATATGCTTGAAGAACATTATGCTTGTAAAGAAGATATAGTTTATTTCAATATAAGAAGTGTCATGTCGGACGATTTGACAAAACCTGCATATAGGAACGATGCTAAAAACAAATTGTTCGAGAAATATGCCAAAACAAAAGATAGTGCATTGTTTCGGTGCAATTACTGTGAACCATGGGGCAAAATGATAAGATACAGGCTAATAAAAGATAACAATATCAGATTTGATGAAACAAGAGTTGACAACGACCACTATTTCTCTGTAGTTAGTGGTATTTTGGCTCATCAGATCAGGGTTGTTAATAAGCCTCTTTATGTAGTTACGCTCAGGAAGGCCTCTTTAAGTTTTAACTATGCAGACAACATGGATAAGTTGTTGATAAGATTGGGTGTCGAAACACGTGTGCAAATCTTTGAAAAAGAGCATGGTTATAATGTAAAGCCAATGCCCGTGCGTGGATTAATGGTACTGCTGTTGAAAAAAAAGCCAAGAATATTTATTCAGCAATTATTTAAATTAAAACAGAAAGGGATACCAACAGTAAAACTCCTGTTTCAGATGTTTAATCCCAAATACATGAAGTGACGTTTGCTCTTATGGAAGAAAGTAGAGTGGTATTAGTGAACATGTGTCTCTACATGGCACTATTTGTTTTTTGTTGGTATAGATTTAAATTTAAAAATCTAACTACATTCTTGGCTTTATTATATATGTTTTCAGCCATTTCGTCTTATTTGCTGTATAATTTTCCCTTATATAGAATGTCTTTTACGGCAGTGGGGAGCATAACTTTGGAGGCTTCTATTTATTTGTTTCTCCTTAACATGATTCTTATTACAACATTCTCCAATGCAAAGTTGGAAAATCTGCGCATTCTGACATTATATAATGGAAGTTTGATACTAAAATGGCAAAAATTTTTAGTCATATCCCTATCCATATATGCTTTAGCTTGTTTTCCTTCATCTGTCACGGCTTTTTTTGGAGGTAGTGACTTGGCAGATCTGCGAAACGAGCAATATGGAGACAATACGGCTGCTTCTCCCTTTTTTGCAGTGAATATCATTTCTAGAATATTCGGTGCTTTGACCCTCGCATTATTATGCATACCGTTCATCAATTATTTTATATTGAAGAAAACTTCCAGATGGGACAAATATGCCTTATATGTTTATGCAATTACTAAAATTAATACAATATTAGCTGCCGTATCGCGGGCTACTATTGTATTTTCATTGTTGGAGGTTTTTGTCGTATTATTGCTCTTCTTACCATTCATTGGTAAGAAAATGAAAAAAATAATATTTAGATGGTTGGTAATTATGTTAACAGGTACATATTTGATTTTCTCAGTCATTACGTATGCGAGGTTCGAAAGTTCTGGCGATGAAGTACTGCCTGTATATTCAACTTTAAGGTATTCAGGGGAAGCACAATTGAATTTCATGGCTTTGGTATATCCGGATTTGGAGAAACCGTGGTGCGGATTTCGCCAACTGGCTTTGTTTAGAAGGATCATTGGCTTGCCATATGATGATGGGACAACAAGGAATGGAGAAACTATTTATGACGATTATATCGAACTCACGTACCATTGGCCACATCCTGTTTATGTGTTTTATTCTTTAGCGGGTTTTTGGGTAATAAATATGGGGTTTGTATTGCCATATATAGTTGCCATATTGGTACATTGTATGTTTAAAAGGAAGTATATGAAAAGTCGGGGGCGAATTTCTTATATGCTGATATTTTTAACAGTAGTTTTTGCTTCGTATTATGGAAAGGGTATTTTTTATTCTGACTACCAAAGCGAACCCGGTAATATGCTGATTTTATTTTTAATTTATGCCTTTTGGGCTTTAAAAAGGAACGGACATGCCATTACCATTTCCAATAACCCTTACAAATAAAGACTTTTATGAATAAATTGCAAGTTTCCATCGTGATTGTTTGCATGAACAATCTCAAAAACCTATATCCTTGTTTGAACAGCATCAGGAAATATACCACCGTTTCCTATGAAACTCTTGTTGTGGCTTATATGTTCTCGAAAGGAAACTTAGAGAAGGTCAAACAGGATTTCCCATGGGTGACATTTATCGAGAGCCGTGAAATCCGTGGCTTTTCGGAAAACAACAATTTAGCATTAAGGCAGGCTCGTGGGAGATATTGTTTTGTGGTGAATGACGACACTTATATGGATATGCCCGTTATTGACGAACTTGTATCGACATTTGAAAAGTTGACGGGAAGAGTTGCCATAGTAAGTCCGAACATCAAGTATCCTGATGGAAGGCCGCAGTATTGTGGGCGGAATAAGGCTACGTTTTGGACTTTCCTCGCATCGTCCGTCGGTATCAGACACAAAGATTCGCAGTACAAAGAAAAGGCAGGTGTTTTCAAGACATTCAATGTCATGGGGGCTGCCTTTTTAATAAGAACCAATGTATTCAAGTCTGTAGGCTGGTTCGATGAATATTATTTCTTCTGCCCAGAAGACATTGCACTTTCAACGACTCTCATAAAATTAGGATACACATGTTTTGTCAACGGAGATGTCACGCTATACCATATCCAACGGCTGCTCCACGGTCACCCCCCGGCAGAATAAAAGCATTCCAAGGAGGAAGTTCATTGTCACTGATGCAGACGGCCACGGAACCAGCGCATGTGAAAGGAAGCATATCTTTTTATTCGGGAAAATCCGTTTTTAAAAAGTATGTGTTAGCGACCTGTTATATCGTACGCTCATTAGTACGCGCTTTAATTTGGCAACTGATATACTACATAAAAAAAAGAGAGAAAGCTAAAATAAAATATTGTGTATATATGAACGTCATTGCAGGGCTTTTGTCTTCAAAGTCGCCTAAAGAACTATTTATAAAATATTACATGAGAATCAAAGGTGGGGAATAACAGCCGACAAATCATATAAAATTAAATATATGGAAACACTTAATAATCCATTGGTAACAATAGCTACCTCCATGTACAATGTGGAAGAGTATGTGGTACAAAATATAGAATCGCTGCTTGCACAAACATACAAGAATCTTGAAATTATACTTGTTGACGACGGTTCGCCAGACAAATCAGGTGAAATAGCTGACTTTTATGCCTCCAAAGACAGCAGGATCAAAGTCGTTCATCAGAATAACACGGGCTTAGGGGGAGGGCGTAATACCGCAATAGACATTGCTACAGGCGATTATATTACATTCGTGGATGCTGACGATTATCTATGTCCGGATTTTGTAGAATATATGTTAAGCCTGATTATTACGCAAAATGCAGATATGGCCATATCGAAGAATTGCTTCACAACCTCCGACATGGAACAAGTGAAAACGTTAATTACCGAAACATACACGCCGGAAAAAGCTATGGAAGAGTTTTTCTTTCCCAACATACGGCTTGGAGCATGGAACAAGATATACAGTATGGAGTTTCTGCATAAGTACAGCATCCGCTTTGTTCCCGAACTGAAAACCGGTGAGGGGCTTGAATTTATCACAAGAGCCGCATCCAAGGCCAACAAAATTGCCGTCGGAAACAAGAAAGCGTATGTGTATCGATTAAACAATGCCAATTCCGCCACGACAAAGGCCAACGTGGAACGGCAAGGTATCGGCTCATTGGAAACCATGGCATACATAGGCCGCAACTTAAGCATGCCTTATCCTAACGTCCAACTGGCCTATCGTTGGCATTTGTGGAATTGCTACCGTTATTGCTTGCGTCAAATCGTTGATTCATCCACAAAGAAAGAGTATGCAAGCTTATATAAAGAATGTATCAGCTATTTACGCCATAATGCCCCTTCAATCATGTTATCGAAAGTGAGGTTCCGGTTGAAGGTAGAAGCTGTTGCAGTATTATTTTCCCCTGTTCTTTATGCCCGGCTACAAATAGCCCAAAAGAAACACAGATTGAATAAATGATGGATTTAAAAATTATAACACGCCATGCACCATCGAACTACGGTTCGTTGCTCCAATCAATAGCTACGATCAAGATTCTGAAAGGGATGGGGCATCAGGCACAAATTATCGACTACTTGCGTCCTGATGAAAGGGGGCTACAAGCGGTGCTTACTTCATTGGCTAGCAAACGTTCGTGGAATAATAACCTATTGAAAAAGTGGTTTTACGTGGGCGTACGCTATCCTGAAGAAAGGTGCGCAGAAGTACGATTCAACCAAATGCGTCGCCGTTATTTGGTGCTGTCCCATCGGTGTTCATCCGTTTCGGACTTGCAGAAGTTAGATGCAGACGTGTTCATAACTGGAAGTGACCAAGTGTGGGGACCGATGCTAAATGACCATTACGATGAAAACTATTTTCTTTCATTTGTTGTTGATAAACCCAAAATAGCATACGCAGCAAGTTTCGGTAAGACCGAATTTACTCCAGCCATCATCGAAAACTATAAACAGATGCTCTCACAGTATAACGCCATAACGGTACGTGAGGATTCCGCAGTAAAAATGCTGAATAACTGGAAGACGGATTGTGTAGGACAGGTATTAGACCCCACGCTGATGCTTACTTTAGATGAATGGAATCAATATACAGGTAAAGAAATTAAGAAAAAGTACGTACTGGTCTATCAAATCCACAATGATAGAAATTTAGGTCTTTATGCAAAACATTTTGCCAAAAGCATTGGCTTACCATTAATACGCATATCTCCTTATTTACATCAAATATCACGTGAGGGCAAACTCGTATGGCTACCGGAGCTTGGCGAGTTTCTTTCATATATTAAACATTGCTCATATTTCATCACAGATTCTTTTCATGGAACAGCATTCGCTTTGATATTCAACAAACAGTTCTTTGAAATATTGCCAAATAACAATACTGGTAGTCGTAATTTAAGCATACTGAGATTGACTGGACTTGAAAATAGAATTGTTTCGAATTACAACGATTTTGATATTATTAAAAAGAGAATTGATTACAATAAAGTGAATGCCATATTGGCAGAAGAACGGTTAAAATCCATAAAGATATTAAAAGACATACTACATATTTATGAAAATTCTTCTTATTGATGTCTACAACTTCAACAAAGGTGGTGCAGAAAGTGTATGTTTCAATACTGGAAAAATGTTGGAAGAGCATGGGAATGAAGTTGTTTATTTCACATTAAAGTGGAAACAAAATAGCCCCTCACCATTTGAGAAGTATTTCCCAAAATCAAAAGAAACACGCAGCGGACCTTTACGAACGGTAAAAAATATAATAAACTATTTCTACCATTTTGAGGCTGCAAACAAAATAGAACAACTAATAATTGAAGAAAAACCTGATATCGCCCATATCCACTTGTTATGGGGGCAAATAACTCCATCCATATTTCCTGTTTTACGCAAATACAAAATTCCAATACTTTTCACGGTACATGATTATCGTATTGTTTGTCCTGCATATACTTTCAGGGATGGTAATGGACGGATATGTGAAGCTTGCCGTGGCAAATTCTTCTATAGATGTGTTACACATACATGTTGTAAGAATAGTAAGCTGATGAGTATTGTCATGGCTGGAGAGCAATATTTTCGCAATACTTTCTTTAATCCTTTGAAATATATTGATGGTTTTATTTATGTAAGCAACTTTGCAAAAGGCATACAAGAAAAACATATGCCTTTGATTAAGGCAAAACCGAGTATTATATTGTACAATTTCTCAGAATCAATTGCAAGTTGCCCCAAAATACTCCAAGAAGACAAATATTACCTATACTTTGGACGTTTGTCATACGAAAAAGGCATAAACACATTATTAGAAGCATTCAAAATGCTACCCAACTGTAAATTGAAAGTGGTTGGCAAAGGGCCAAAAGAAAATGAATTGAAAGATTTTGTCTGTAAAAGCAACATGCAAAATGTTGAGTTTTTAGGATATAAACAAGGCGAAGAGTTGACGAGTTTGGTAAGTGGTGCATATTTTGTTATTGTCCCTTCTGAATGGTATGAGAACAATCCTATGACGATTATAGAGGCTTATTCTGTCGGTACCCCCGTTTTAGGTGCTAGGATTGGTGGTATACCGGAAATCATTATTGAAGATGAAAATGGTTATCAGTTTGAAAGTGCAAATATCAATGACTTAAAAGAAAAAATAATTAAAGTAGACTCTTTGCCTGTAGAAAAATATGAGGCTTTAAGTTGGGGAACACTAGTTTTTGCAAACAAATACCTTAATCCTGAAAACTATTACTTGGAACTGATAGCCTTTTACAAGCAGTTTTTAAAGTAATTATTTAACCTCAAGAACCTTACTTATTAAACTATTAAGTCACTGATGCCATGGTTTGAGATATAAGTTTTCATTGTCCGGCCATGAGTTTCTTTTATTTTTTCCTTTGCCCTGTCAGCCAAAGCCAAAGGGCAGAAAGGCACGTCAACGATAGGATGCCGACATATTGGAGTGTTTCTTTGATTCGGGTAGCAAATGCTCTCATGAGTTCTCGAAGTTGTGGTATTTGAGTGTAAAAGTAATGAATTATTTTCAATGCGGATGATAAAATGAAGAAAATAGTGGTAACCGGCACTCGCGGCATTCCCGGTGTCATGGGTGGGGTAGAGACGCATTGTGAGGAATTGTTCCCGCGCTTGGCGGAACGAGGATGGGACGTGACAGTGGTGCGACGCTCCAATTATGTGGAGGATGGCCTGAAAGAGTGGAAGGGTGTTCGGCTCGTCACGCTTCCTTCTCCCAAGAAAAAGTCGTTCGAGGCCATCATCCATACTTTCCGTGCCATCAACGAAGCCCGGAGGTTGGGGGCGGACATCTTGCATATCCACGCCATCGGTCCTGCCTTGCTCGTACCTTATGCCAAAGTATTGGGCATGAAGGTGGTCTTTACTCATCATGGGCCGGACTACGACCGCGACAAGTGGGGGCTTGCCGCCAAAACGATGCTGAAACTCGGTGAACGCATGGGCTACATGTTTGCAGACGATGTCATCGTCATATCCGATGTGATTCGTAACCTGATAAGTCGAAAGTACGGGCGTACAAACCGTGTACACCTTATATATAATGGAGTGTCGCGACCGGAAGTGTGCGATTTTTCTGAATATTTCGAGGAACTAGGTATCGAGCAAGGAAGGTACATTTTGGGCATGTGCCGCTTCGTCCCCGAAAAGAACTTGCATCATCTTGTGCAAGCATTTGCCCGGATGAAAAATGCCCGGGGGATTAAACTGGTTCTTGCCGGTGATACGGATTTTGAAGACGACTATTCCCGGTCGTTGAAAGAAGCGGCCAAAGCAAATGGGGTAGTGTTGACCGGTTTTGTCAAAGGGCGCAAGCTCCATTCTCTGTTGACCCACTGTCGTTGCTACTGTTTGCCGTCAAGTCACGAAGGCCTTCCGATAGCTTTGCTTGAAGCTATGAGTTATGGCGTAGAGGTCGTAGTCAGTGACATCCCTGCAAACCTTGAAGTAGGCTTGGACAAGGACTGCTATTTTCCGGTAGGAGACATAGAAGCATTAGCGCAAAAGTTGGACGAGATAGCTGCTTTGCCTTTAAAACATACAGACTACGACATGTCGAAATACGATTGGAACCGGATTGCCACACAAGTAGCGGAAGTCTATCTTACCTTGACAACAGGAAACTCAGGAACGCGCCCATGACCTTATCCCTGTCGGCAGCATATTTGATACACTCGAAAGGGAATCCCAACGTAATCGCACGGTAGTCTTCCCCTTGATAAGCCACGGCTGCCGAATAATTGGTAGGTGTATATAATAAGGTGGAAAACGCTTCAGGAAGAGGAATGAGGCAATCTGCATGCGTAACGGCATAGTGTTGGGGATTGAGTTCCGTGTACAAATGAAGGGTGGTATTCATTCCCGTGGCTTGAGAATAGGCATCCAGGGTGACTGGAGCGTATGCGTCTACTTTCAGCGTATTGCGCAGGAAGTCTGCATTTTCCTTTTGCTTCTGATCCCGGGCTACATAGGCACCGCTCACCAACAGGCTGCCGCGCATACGGGTAAATTCTTGTAACGCACTACATAAAGCAGGTGTCAATGACGGATACGGTCGGGTACTGTATCCGTCATTTTTTTGCAATCCCAAAATCAAATCCACGATGTTGTATTCGTTTAAGTCCACAGACTGCGCCTCTACCGCCGCACGGGAAACAGATGCAAACGAATATCCGCCAGCAGTGGCTATGGCTTCACCATGCATGCGGCTATGGTCGAATGTATTTCCCGCTATCATCTTGCCTTCAAGTTCATTCCCGCTGAACCCCCACGCGCTCTTGGGGTTCAGTTCTGTGTTGAATACGATTTGCCGACCGCAGAATCCGGGAGAACACATGTAAGGGACACCGGGATCCGCTGACAGGTCAAATCCCCGGGTCGAATCCGTCAGAATAACCTGTGGTCCGGCCACCCTCTGAAAGCCGTCGATAATCAGGACTTTGGCAAAGGCATTTTTGGCTATCATGGCCGACAGTTCCTCCGAAGGAAAACTCTCTCCACCGTCGTTCACGGCTGTCACTTTGAACGAGTAAATCACATTCTCCTCCGCACGGAACGAGAACCGAGGCTCATGTACAAATATACCATTGTCATAACCATTCTCTCCCTGCTTGGTGTACACGATATATCCTTTGGGAGTGGCAGAAGGTTCCAACGTATCTTGTCCGGGTGTCCAGGTTAATGTTATTTCTTTTTCATCCGGGTTCAAACGGGTCTGGAAACAAGTGATGGGAAGGGGCTGTACGACATAATCTGCCTCATGTTGATAGGATGTATATTTCAGAACCCCTTTATATATGGCTCGTGCCAAATTGAATTTGAATGCAGGATCGTGCCCCAAGGCCATATCCCGGAAATTCTGGTGGGACAACATTTCCAATATCATGGCCGGAACTTGGGGCTCGCGCGTTTCACTGTAATTCCGGTCGAACATTTGGCGTCTTTTCCATTGTCCGTAAAGTCGGTTCAAATCCTCGTCCACTTGCGTCATGACCACATCGCATAGCTCACGTGATGCCAATCGCGACATTCCGGTCGCAAACGTCCCTTCATTAAAATCCGTGGTATAAATGCCTAATGTACCGACAAA
>ENA-ORUX01002057-ORUX01002057.1-human-gut-metagenome-genome-assembly--contig:-NODE-2057-length-13808-cov-2.950484_pt1 | contig 13808 bp, 11 predicted proteins | sample MGYA00242087_ERZ509225 | MGnify/ENA primary metagenome ERZ509225 (study PRJEB26280, sample SAMEA2338864) | human gut metagenome | biome: human gut; feature: human-associated habitat; material: faeces... | reverse complement strand
TTCAGCCAGCCGCAGGACGGCGCGAACGGCATGAAGTTATTCGTCGCCAGCACGGACATCTGGATATCGCCGTGCTGGAGCGCGCGGACGGTCTTCTGTTCGTCCCCAAGCCGCATGTCGGGATACAGCTGAAATTCGAAGGCGCCGCCCGAATATTTCTGGGCCAGTTCGACCAGCTTCCCGTAGGTCACGTTGACGTAGTTCTGTTCGCTCGTGCCGACCGAGGAAGCCACCTTGACCGGAATGGCGGCCCCGGCCCGCCCCGATACAAGGCCGGCCAGCGCCGCGCAGGCAAGAAGGACCATCGCGCATCGTTTCATAACATACTCTCCCCAAGGGTTGTCCCGTCCCGCCGGACGGAGGGCCCGTTTCTCCAAGATCCGGGAACGCCCGCAGTGCCGGGGTGTCCCTTCCAAAGCTAGGGCCTATCGTTTCATGAGATGATGGGCGCTTTTGGCGTAGAACTCGATGCCCGAGGGATCGAAATGCTCAAACTTCTTCATGCACTCTTCAGCCAGTTCGGGATAGGGGCCGTCGATCACGATGTCCTTGTTGCCCCGCCGCAGGATTTCCAGCGGAGACAGCCCGAGATAAGGCAGATCCATCACAGTGTAGTCCTGCTTGTCGTAGATGCTCGTGGCATGAACGATGCGCCCGATATTCGTGTAGAAAATGGCGCAGGTACACATGCTGCACGGGCTGCCGGGCACGTAGATCGAGCACTGCCACAGGAATTCGGGATCGTATTTTTGGGCGGCCTCGCGGCACAGGTTCATTTCGCCGTGCGCAAGCGGGTCGTGCTCCGTGAGGCAGGTGTTCAGCCCTTCAAGAAGCAGCTCCCCCGAAGGCCCCGCCAGCACGCAGCCGTAAGGCTCGTTGCCGTAGGCCAGCGACTTGAACCCGGCCTGAATGCCCTTCCGGAGCAGTTCGATGTCCTTCTCGGGGGTTACCCATGCAAAACGCCCGTCGGTCACTTCGTTGCCGTGCACAGTCAGTCTTTTCTTTTCCATGACGAATCCTTTTCAAAGAGGGGAATCCCCCCGTTTACGCGCAATCCCGATTCCGGCGCGGGCCGCCGTCAGACCTTCCACTCCCCGCCCCGCTGATGCGGGCCGAGCCCGTCCCTGACCAGATGGCAAGCCACGAAATGGTTGTCCCCGATATTCCTGAGTTCCGGCTCCTCATGGCGGCAGACGTCCTCGGCAAAGGGACAGCGGGTGTTGAACCGGCAGCCGGGCTTGAGATCGATGGGGCTCGGGGGATCGCCGAGCAGCTTCACGCGGCCGCCCTTGGGAGAACGCGACACCTGCGGGACGACCGACAGCAGCGAATAGGTGTAGGGATGGGCGGGGGACGTGAACAGGGACACCTTGTCCGCCACCTCCGCGAACCGGCCAAGGTACATGACCCCGATGTCGTCGCACATGTGCTGCACGACGCCGAGGTCATGCGAAATGAACAAATACGTGAGGTTGTTCTTTTCCTGGAGGTCCATAAACAGATTGAGTATCTGCGCCTGGATGGCCACGTCGAGCGCGCTGACGGGCTCGTCGCAGATGATCAGTTCGGGATAGCTCGCCAGCGCCCGGCCAATGCTGATGCGCTGGCGCTGCCCTCCGGAAAACTGGTGCGGGAACAGCGCCCGCTGCGCCTGATGCAGCCCGATCTGCTCGAAAACCTCCTTTTCCCGCTCCTCGCGTTCCTCGTGGCTGCCTAGGTCCATAAGATTCAGAGGGTCCTGCACGATCTTGCCCACGCGCATACGCGGGTTGAGCGAGGAATACGGGTCCTGAAAGACGATCTGGTACTTGGGGCGCAGAGCCTTGAGCCGATCCTCCGGGATGCCCACAAGCTCGTTGCCCTCCAGCCTGATGGAACCGCCCGAGACGCCCACCAGCCCCATGACAGCCTTGGCTATGGTTGTCTTCCCGGAACCGCTTTCGCCCACGATGCCGAACGTGGTGCCCTTGCGCACGCGGAACGACACGCCGTCCACAGCCTTCACGTAGGAACGTTCCCCGAACAGCGACTTTTTCGGGAGCGGAAAGTGAACCTTCAGGTCCCTGACCTCAAGGAGGCCCTCATTTTCAGTGCTCATGGCTCACCCTTTGGTAAACGGTGTTCTCTTCACGGGCCAACGTCAGCTGTAGAGCCAGCAGGCCACTTCATGTCCGGCGTCGATCGCCTTTGCGGGCGGGTTGTGCTCCATGCATTCCGGCTTCCCGCACGGACAGCGCTCGTAGAACGAACAGCGGTCCTTGCCGAGTTCGGCCATGCCGAGCACCATGCCGGGGATTTCGTGCAAGCGGTGCCGCCCGCTTGTGGGCGTCCGCTGGAGGTGCGGAATACAGCCCTTGAGCGCTTTCGTATACGGATGCTGCGGGTTGAACAGAATCTGCTCGACCGAGCCTTCCTCGACCTTGCGGCCCGCGTACATCACGGCGACCTTGTCGGACACCTCCGCGACCACGCCCAGATCGTGGGTGATGAGAACGATGGTCAGGTTGTACTTGACCTGCATCTCCTTGAGCAGCTGCAGGATCTGGGCCTGAATGGTCACATCCAGTGCGGTGGTGGGCTCGTCGCAGATCAGGATCTGCGGGTTGCAGGCTACCGCGATGGCAATGACCACGCGCTGGCGCATACCGCCGGAGAACTCATGCGGGTACTGGTCAAAACGCTTCTCGGCGTCGGTGATGCCCACATCCCGCAGGTATTCCAACGTCTTCTCTTTGGCGGCCTTGCCCTTGAGGCCCTGATGTAGCTCCACGGCCTCCATGATCTGGTCGCCGATGGTCTTCAGGGGGTTGAGGCTGGTCATGGGGTCCTGCATGATCATGGCAATCTCGTGGCCGCGCACCTTGAGCCAGTCTTTTTCTTTGGTCAGCTCGGAGAGGCGGATGGGCTTGCCGTCGTCGGCACCGTAGTAATCAATGGTGCCGCTGGAAATGGAGCCGTTGGCGTCCAGCAGGCCCATGAACGATTTGGTGAACACGCTCTTGCCGGAGCCGGACTCGCCCACGATGGCGAGGACTTCGCCGTGGTAGACGTCCAGGTCGATGCCGCGGATGGCATGGAGGACTTTTCCACGGAGGTTGAATTTGATGTTGAGATCTTTGACCGAGAGGATCAGCTGATTTTTCTGCATCGTCTGTCCCTCCTTTTTATTGCAGGTGGTTCTTCGGGTCGGCAGCGTCCGAGAAAGCGTTGCCGATCAGATAGAACGCGATGGTGACGAAGCTGAGGATGATGGTGGGGTAGAGCAGCTGGTAGCGCAGGCCTGCCTGCATCATCACCTTGCGTCCATCGTTGATGAGGTTGCCCAGCGAGGGCGTCTCCACCGAGAGGCCCAGGCCGATGTAGGTGATGAACACCTCACTGCCGATGGCGGCGGGGATGGTCAAAGCCATCCGCAGCATGATGACGCTGACCAGATAGGGCAGCAGGTTGCGCAGCACGATCCGGCTGGTGGGGGTGCCGATGCAGCGGGAGGCCACATTGTAATCCCGGTCGCGGATGATGAGGATCTGGTTGCGGATAAAGCGCGCCATCTCGATCCAGCCCGTGATGGACATGCCCAGGATCAGCGTTTTGATGCTGGGGGAAGCCACATAGGAGATCAGGATCAGGATGATGGTGGAGGGAACGTTATCGCAGATGTTGTACAGCTCGGTAAAGAAGAAATCCAGCTGGCGGACATAGCCCCACAGCACACCGGCGGTGATGCCCACCACGGCCTCGATGAGGGCCACGAAGAACGCGATGATCAGACTGGTGCGGGCACCGGCCCAGATGCGGGCCCATAGATCCTGGCCGATGGCGTTGGAGCCCCAGATAAAGCCCATCTCACCGGGGGCAATGTTGCGGTACTGCACGCCGGTGGCAGGATCCACCTCGCAGAGGTTGGGGTCTACCTGGCCGGGCAGGTGGGGCTGGAAGAAGGCAAACGCCACCACGGCGATGAGGGCCACCAGCAGGACCACGGCCAGCTTGTTCTTAAAGAACGCGCGGAACGTGCTGCCCCAGTAGCTGTAGTTGGAGTAGCCCGTGGCTTCGGCCTGCTCGGAACGGAACCCGGCGGGGGTGAACAGCTCGTCATCCGGCAGCTTGGCCCAGGCAGCGGGACCGTCTTTCTGCAGTTTGTTCAGCTGGGCTTCCAGCTTCTTTGCTTTTTCGTCTTTGATGCGGAACAGCATTATCGGCCACCTTCTTTCTTGCCAAGGCTGATGCGGGAATCAATGAGCACCATGAGCAGGTCGCCCAGGATCAGGCCGATGATGCCCACGCAGGCGTACAGCAGCACGATGCCCTGCACCAGGGTGTTGTCATGGCGCTGCACACAGGTGACCAGCAGGCCGCCCATGCCGGGAATGCTGTACAGGCTCTCGATGTAGATGGAGCCGACGACGGTGTTCAGGAATGCGGAGGGAATGTACTGCACCAGCGGGACCATGGCGTTGCGGAAGATATGCTTCAGCGCGATCTTATTCTCGCTCACGCCCTTGGCGCGTGCCAGGCGGACGTAGTCCTTGTTGCTCTCGTCCACCATGTAGCGGCGGAGCCACATGGCGTAGAACGCAATGTTGCCCAGGCTCATGGAACAGACCGGCAGCACCCAGTATTTCCAGTTGGAGGCGTCAAACAGCAGGCCCACGCCCAGTGCCGTGGTGCCATACATCTGGATGTACAGGTAGTACACGGCGCTGGGCACTGCCTGGATGAGCACGATGATGGCGGTGCCGATCTTATCCGGCCAGCGGGATTTAAAACGCCCCATGAACGTGCCCATGGGGATGCCGATGACAAGGCTCAGCAGCATGGCGTATACACCCATCTGCACCGAGATGGGCAGCTTCTTGGCCAGGATGCCGGTGACGGAAGCGTTGACCTTATAAATATGGCTCACGCCCAGGTCGCCATGCAGGGCATCTTTCCAGAAACGGACGATCTGCACCGGGAGCGGGTCCAGCAGGCCCATGGACTGCAGGCCGGCCTGGATCTGCACCTCGGTCATTTTTTCATAGTTCGCAAAATAGCCCTCCACCGGCATCAGCCGCAGAAGACAGAACACGAGCGTGACGATGATGAACAGTGTCAAAATCGAGCGCCCGACACGTTTCGCCAGATATTTGAGCATATCTGCGCGCACCCCTCTCTCTTTGTTTTGTAATAACGGATAGGAATAGAATACAACAAAAAACTACTTTTGGAAAGTGATTTGCCCATTTTTGTTGAAAAATTAATCAGAAAAGGCGATAAAAAAGACCCTGTACGGCCAAAACCATACAGGGCTTTTGAAAATATTACAAGATGGTCAGTTCAAAATGAAATTTGCTTCATGTAAAACTCAGCGGGCGTCGCGGTTGGCCTCGTACTCGGCCATGGAAACGTAGTGATCCAGCACATGGATGCCCTTGAGGCGCTTGTTGGAGAAGCCGGTGGAAGCGTACTGGCCCTCCCAGTAGTTCAGGCGGGTAGCCAGATACGCGGGCACGCTCATGCCCATGGGAACGACCAGAGCGTTGTTGATGAGGGAAGCCTCGGCGTTGGCAAAGGCGTCATAGCGGGCGTCGATGTCCTCGGTGATGGCGGTGGCCTCCTCAATGGCATTCATGTAGTTCAGCACGGCATCAGCAGTCTCGCCGGTAATGTAGCCATCCTCCACGCCGGTGCGCAGGAATGCGTAGCGGCTGCCGCGGTCGCCCGCGGCCTGATAGAACGGGTCGGACTCGGTCTGGGGGTCAGAGTAGTCGGCACCCCAGTTGCACAGCAGGAAGCAGAACTTGCCGTTGCGGCGGACGGTGGACAGGAAGCCGTCGGACGGGCCGGCGGTGATGATGATGTCGATGAAGTTGAAGCCGTCGTTCAGCACGCTCTCCAGCTGCTGCTTGAGCACCTGGCACTGCTTGTCCCAGTCCACAGAGGAGGGGTTGTAGGGCAGCTGCACCTTGATGGGGAACGTCGCACCAGCCGCAGTCAGCTCCTCCACGGCGGCATCGCGGTACTCCTTGGCCTTGGCCTCGTCAAAGAACTCGGTGATGTTGGCCAGGTCGCCGCACTGCAGGTAATCCACGCCCTCGCTGTTGGCGCAGAAGCTGGGCGGGGTAACGGTGTTCAGCTTATAGTTCTCGTAGCCCTCGGGAGCCTTGACAGCCAGCGTGACGGCGTTGTTGATGCCGTACAGGAATGCTTTGCGGAAGTTGGTGCTGTTGATGGCCTTGGCCCAGTTCTCGGGTTCGTACTCTGCATCCAGGCCGTCCACGGTGGCGTTGGAGAAATTGTGGGGCAGCGGGCAGAAGTTGAACATGTAGAAGTAGGTGTAGTTGGTGTTGGGACGATCCATGGAGACCATGTCCTTGGTGGTATCGTCGGCCAGCCAGCTGTCCAGGATGTCGGAGCCGATGGTAGCCTCGTCGATCTCGCCGCGCTTGATCATCTCGGGGCCGTTGACGTTGGCCTCAGCGTTGTAGATGCGGCTGACCGTCTCGATGAAGACGTTGTCAGCGTCGTAGTTCTCCGGATTCTTCTTCATGATCCAGGTCTCCAGAGACTCGTACTCGGCCAGGTAGTAAGCGCCGCAGCTGTAAGTGGTCTCTGCACTGGTGGCGAACTGGTCACCGACCTCTTCCAGCAGGGGGCCGTAAGCGGGCTCATAGGGCAGGAAGCACAGCAGGCTCAGGAAGCCAGGGAAATCGTAGGTCAGGGTGTAGGTCAGGGTGTGCTCATCCACAGCGTGGACGCCTACGTCCTCAAAATCAACGGGAGCGTAGGTGGTGGTGCCGTCCGGGCCTGCCACGGTGACCACGCCGGAAGCATCCACGGTGTAGGTGGTGCCGTCATCGTCCACGATGCCGCCGTTGGCGTTGGCCAGGTAGACGTAGTAGTTGTAGTAATCGTCAGCGCCTGCAATGTAGGAGGTGACGAGGTCCACGTTGGAGGAAGCGTAGTCCGGGGTCAGGACGTACTTCAGGGCGTCCACAAAGTCCTGCGCGGTCACAGGAGCAACGACTTCGCCGTTGCAGTCCACCCAGTTCTCGTCACGCAGGTGGAACGTCCAGGTCAGGGTGTCCACATCCCAGTCCCAGTTGGTGGCCAGGCCCTCTTTCATCACACCCTTGTTGTCGTACTCCACCAGGGTGTCCACGCAGTTGGCGCCCACCTGCATCTCCAGGTCGGAAGAGGTGGTCAGATAGTTCAGAGTGGAAGGCTGGCTGTCGTACAGGATGGTATAGCTGCTGCCGCCTGCAGAAGCAGTACCGGAAGCCGCGGAGCTGCCAGCGGAAGAACTGCCGCCGCAGCTGCTCAGCAGACCAGCTGCACAGGTGCCAACGGCTGCCAGACCGCTGGCCTTGAGGAACTGACGACGGGTGATCGAATGAGTCATGATGATTCCCTCTTTTCTTCGGTTTTGCATTTTGCGTTCGTGTTGTTTTGCCCGCTGTTTCCCAGCAGCGGGGGAGGTGCCGCCAACTGCCCCGCGGGCAGCCTATGAAAAAAGAGCAACGGAAATACATCCGTTACTCCTTTGTAACAGTCCTCCGGCCACACAGGTGGTTAGCCAAAGTATAGCATTGATTGGCTCCGGCGTCAATTGTTTTTTGCCGCATTGCGGCCCATTTTGCATTCCAGCGATCAGATACTGGCGGTGGGGGCGGCGGCCTCCGGGGCCGCTGCCGGGGCAGCAGGAACCGCGGTTTCGGCGGAAGCGGCGGCATTTTCAGCGGCCAGCTCCTGAGCCGCTGCCTTGGCGGACTCCTCCGCGGCGGTTTTGGCTGCTTCCTCGGCAGCGCGTTTGGCCTCCCGCTCTGCCGCGCGCTCCTTGGCGCGGGCGGCGGCCTCCTCCTGCCGCTTTTTGGTGCGGCGTTTGATCCGGCAGACCGAGCAGATGCCATCCACGGAGTCCGGTGCAATGGGCTTGCCGCAGTCGGCGCAGAGGGTCTTGGTGCACTTGTAAATGCTCACGGGGCCCAGCGTGGTCAGCTGGCGGAGCTTCATCCCGTCGATGCCGTGGTTGGAGCAGGACGCCACGCAGATGCCGCACTCCCCGCATTTCCAGGGGGTGACCACGATGCGGGTCTGGCCGTCGGGCAGGTCTTCCACCTTGAGGGCGTTGGCCCGGCAGGATTTTTCGCACTTGCCGCAGCCAAAGCACTTGTCCGTCACATTGGGCAGGTAATAGCCGTAGCGCAGGGGTGTTTCCATGGCGGCCTTGAGCTGTTTGGTGCGCTGGTGGAGCAGCAGGCGGAAATCCATGCCGGCGTCCTCCTCGTCCCGCAGGCCGGGCAGCTTTTGCAGCAGCTTTTTGGTGCCGGATTTGGAGCCCTCGGTCAGCTGTTCCATCATCTCCCGGCGGGACAGCTCCTTGACGTGATAGGGAGCGTCCTCCAGCTCATAGGCCAGGGTGAACCGGGCCTCGAACACGGTAGGGCCAAAGAATTCCACCAGCCGGGTGAGCTCCTTGCGCAGCTGCTCGGCGCACAGATCGTTCTCGCACTCGCCGCAGGGGGTCAGATCCAGCACGATCTTCTTGCTCAGGGCCAGGTAGGCCAGCGCCTCCCAGGAGAGAGCCGAGATGCAGAGCCGGGTGATGGTATTTTTGCGGGTGCTCTTCTCGCACCCGATCCAGATGGTATCGTTATCGTTATCTGCCGGGGTGGTGTCCCGCTGCACCTGCTCCGGCGAGGGGGCGATGCAGCCGCTGCGGCAGGCCGAAACACAGAGCCCGCAGTCGGTGCAGGGATCCCAGTCTTTGACAAGGTTTGGGCGGGTGAAGATCTGGTCGCCGTAGGGGCAGATGTCCTTACAGGTGGTGCAGGGCGTGCGGTGGGGGTGCAGGTTCCAGCACTGCTTGCGGTTCACTTCGGGGTGGGTGGTCTTCATCAGCGCATCCATGGCGTAGCGCGTAAAGATACTCATAGGATCACTCCTTTTCAGGGTCCATCACCGTGGTGATGTCGGCGTTGTCCAGCAGGAAGCGCTGGACTTTCTGTGCAACCAGTGCGGCGGCAAGGGTGTCCGGGCTCAGCACCCGGCGGATGGCGGCCTCCGGGGTGTCCTGCAGCTGGGACAGGCGGCGGTACTCGTTGTTGACCTCCAGCGTGCTCACGGTGATGTTCTCGGCCTCGGCCTCGTCAGCCTTCTTTGCGGCCTTCTTGGTGGTTTTCTTGGCGGCAGCCTTCTTGGCAGGCTTCTTCTCCTCGCCGTCCTCGTCCGCCTTCTTGCGGGTGGTCTTCTTGGCAGGCTTTTCCTCAGCGGCCTCCTCACCCTCGGCGTCCTCTGCCTTCTTGGCAGTCTTCTTGGCGGGCTTCTTCTCCGCCTTCACGGCGGTGGCGCTGTCCACCACCACGGCGATGGCCTTCTGGCTCTTCAGCTGGTCCTTTACCTGCTCAGCCTGGAGATACTTCTTCACGGTCTCCAGATCCATGCCGTACTGGTCGGCCATCCGCTGGAACTCGGCCTCCACCTCTTCATCGGTGGCGTCGATGTTCTCCTCCTTGATGATGGCGGCCATGGCCAGATCCATGCGGACCTGCTTGAGAGCGGGCTCCTTGGCGTCGGCCAGCAGCTGGGCCTCATCCATGCCGGTGGCCTTCATGTACTGGTCGTACTGGAGACCCTGCTGGGCCAGCTGCATCTTGAAGTTGTCCAGGAACTGGCGGGACTGGGCCTCCACCATGGCGTCGGGCACATCGGCGGTGATGTTCTCAGCCACCTGCTCCATCAGGGCGTCCTCGAAGGCGCGCTTCACGGTCTCCTCCCGCTCGGCGGCGATCTTCTTCTTCAGATCAGCCTTCAGGTCCTTCAGAGTGTCGAACTCGCTGACGTCCTTGGCGAACTCATCGTCCAGGGCGGGGATCTCCTTCTCCTTCACCTCATGGACCTTCACCTTGAACACCACTGCCTTGCCGGCCAGGTCCTTGTGATAGTCCTCCGGGAATGTGATGTCCAGGTCCTTCTCATCGCCGGCCTTCACGCCGACAAGCTGCTCCTCAAAGCCGGGCACAAAGGTGTGGGAACCCAGCTCCAGGCTGAAATTCTCGCCCTTGCCGCCCTCAAAAGGCTTGCCCTCCAGGAAGCCCTCGAAGTCGATGACGACCGTGTCGCCCTCCTTGGCCTCCCGGTCCACGCTCACCAGACGGGTGTTGCGGTCGGTCAGAGCCTTCAGGCGCTCGTCCACATCCGCAGCGGAGACCTTGACCTCCTCCTTGGGGGCGGACAGTCCCTTGTACTGACCCAGGGTCACTTCGGGATACACGGGGGCGGTGGCCTTGAAGGTGAAGCCGTCGCGGGTCACCTGGCCCTCGATCTCCACAGAGGGATAGCCCACCACCTGGAGCTCCTGCTCCTTCACGGCAGCCTCATAGGCCTCGGGGAACGCGATATTGATTGCCTCTTCGAAAAACACCTCTGCGCCGTACATCCCCTCGATGATCTTCCGGGGGGCCTTGCCAGGGCGGAAGCCCGGCACGTTGATCTTCTTGCGCATCTTCTGATATGCCTTTTCGATGGCAGCTTCAAACTCCGGTGCACCGACCTCGATGGTCAGAACGACCTGGCTCTTTTCGATCTTTTCGCAGCTTTTCACACTCATCTTGTTTATTCCTCCGTTCATCGCCGGTCATAAGCCGGTGCGAAATGGTATTTTACCATACAAAACCTGAAAATGCTATACTTTTTTCCGTTATTCACAAATTTTTTTTGGAACAAATCCCAGATAGTCGGCGGAGATCAGGGAGAAGTCCGTCCCATTCCACCCGCCCTCCAGCCGCCGTTTGATGGCGTAGCCGTGGAGGTGGCCGTAGCAGCACCGCTCCACGGGGTAGGCCGAGAGCAGCCGCAGGATCTCCGGGCACTCGTAGCCCTGATACAGCGGCGGATAGTGAAGGAAGCAGAAGATGGACCGTCCCTCCGCCGCCTTCAGGGAAGTCTCCAGTCTTCCCACCTCCCGGTTGAGGACCTTGGCGTTGTGGGGCTTCTGGTCCTCCTCAAAGAACCATCCCCGGGTCCCGCACAGGGCGTAGTCTCCATACAGGGCGCAGTTGTTATGGAGAAAGTCCAGGGTGGTAAGGCCCTTCTCCGTGAAGAAGTTCTTCATTTTGGACACCGTGGACCACCAGTAGTCGTGGTTCCCCTTCACCAGATACTTTTTGCAGGGGAACTGGTCCAGAAAGCGGAAGTCCGCCTCCGCCTCATTCAGGTCGATGCCCCAGGAGGTGTCCCCCGCCAGGACCAGCACATCGCCGGCGGTCAGCCGGCTCAAAGCATCGCCGATGCGCTCCGTGTAATTCTCCCAGGCGGGGCCGAACACCTCCATAGGCTTGTCCGCTGTCAGGGAGAGGTGCAGGTCCCCGATGGCGTAGAGGGCCATGCGGCACCCCTCCTTTCTCTGTGTCCCGTGAGGCGGAGTCAGCCGTCCTCTTCGGCGGCTCCAACTCCCCGGAACTCTGTTGATCTATCTTGATCTGTGTCCATCTCGATTTTCACGCTGCTGACCTTTCCCCAAACGCGTCCGCCCACCTTCCGGACGCCTGTCTTGGTCAGCAGAATGCCGGGCAGCTTGCTGCCCTCCGGGAGCCAGAGGGACCCTTTGTAGCCTTCGCCCCGGATCCGCCCGGCGCCAATTCGCCGCCGCAATAGGGACAGCGCCGCTCCTGTGCTATGGTGCTCTACTCCCCTTTGCGTTTTTCGGTTGGGTCCTCCGGGTCATCAAAGACAATTTCCCTGCCGCACCTGTCACAGAAGTGCTTTTCCCCCTTCCGCCACCATGGCATGGCATACCCACGGCCGCAGTATGGGCAGCGGAGGTTTCGGACCCACTGGATGCCTCCGTTGACCAGCAGCACGATTCCTGTGATCCGCAGGGTGTTTTTGATCCAATAGGCCGTGTCCATCACCCGGTACCGGTCTCCCAGGGTCCGGTAGGGAATCAGCTCGTTGACAGCCAGGAAGAAAATTCCCAAAGCAAAGAACAGCAGCACCAATCGGGCAAATGCCCGGCTCAAAGGCTTCACGCAATAGCCTCCCTGCCCTCTTTCGGGTTTCCAAAATCCAAAGGCAACAGATTTACAGTCTGCCGCATTAAGCCGTTTCCCGCGTTGCTTTGTTGCAGCGCGATTTACTTCAAAAACTCCAGCACCACGCTGTCCATACCGGGCTTCTCACAGGTGAGGTCGAACCGCCGGGCCTTGCCCTTCAGGGCCGCCAGGCGCCGGGGAATCGCCGTGCCGGTGGTTTCATGCAGCTGGTCCAGCAGCTCCACGCCGTCGCCCGCCGGGGTCTCCCCGATGGCCCGCAGCACGTGGTCGCAGAACTTGTAGGGGGAGGCGGTGGAGACGAACACCGTCACCGTCTTGTCGCCGGTGGCCTTGCGGTACTGTTCCATGACGCTGGCGGCCACGGCGGTGTGGGTATCGATCAGATACCCGTTCTCCTTGTAATACTTGGCGATGGCAGCGGAGGTGCCCGCCTCGCCGCAGAAGCCGCCCCAGAACTGGTCCGCCAGAGCCGCCTTGATGGCGTCGGACACTTCGTACTTGCCGGTCTTGGCGAGGGCATCCATGTAGCCCTTCACCTCCGCATCGTTTTCGCCGGAGAGGTCGAACAGCAGCCGCTCCAGGTTGCTGGACACCAGAATGTCCATAGAGGGACTCATGGTGGTATGGAATGGACGGTTCTTGTCGTACACGCCGGTGCGGAGGAAGTCCGTCAGCACATCGTTGCAGTTGGAGGCGCAGATCAGCTTACCAACCGGCAGTCCCATGCGCTTTGCGTAGTAGGCCGCCAGGATGTCGCCGAAGTTGCCGGTGGGCACACAGAAGTTCACCTTGTCGCCCATGCTGAGCTTCCCGTCCCGGACCAGGTCGCAGTAGGCGGAGATATAGTAGACCACCTGGGGCAGGATGCGGCCCCAGTTGATGGAGTTGGCGGAGGACAGGAAGTAACCCCGGTCCGCCAGGGTGGCCCGGATGGCCTCATCGGAGAAAATGCGCTTTACACCGGCCTGGGCGTCGTCGAAGTTGCCCTCCACGGCGCAGACGCCCACATTGGCGCCGTCCTGAGTGACCATCTGGGTCTCCTGGACCTTGGACACGCCGTCCTTGGGGTAGAATACTAGGATCTTCGTCTGCGGCACGTCGGCAAAGCCCTCCATCGCAGCCTTGCCGGTGTCGCCGGAAGTAGCCACCAGGATGCATACCGTCTTGGACTCTCCGGTCTTGCGGAGGGCGGCGGAGAGCAGCTGGGGCAGCATCTGCAGGGCCATGTCCTTGAAGGCGCTGGTGGGGCCGTGCCACAGCTCCAGGCAGTGGGTGGTCTCGTCCACCGTGCGGACAGGGGCCACGGCGTCGCAGTCGAACTTCTCAGGGCCGTAGGCGTTCTCCGCAAATCCGGACAGCTCCTCATAGGTGTAGTCGGTCAGGTACAGGCCCATGACCTTGGCAGCCCGCTCCTGGTACCGGACATTCACCAGGCTCTCCAAAAAAGCCCGGTCGATCTGCGGGATCCCGCAGGGGGTCAGCAGGCCGCCGTCCCGGCTCAGGCCCATCTTGATGGCCTCCGCTGCGTCCATGCGGACGGCGGCGTCCCGTGTGCTGTAATACTTCATGTCGCTCTCTCCTTCTGACTGTTTTTCAAAACGCATTTTCCAAATATTCCAGCCGGAGGGGGCGGTGAACCCCATCCGTATAAACCTCCGCCACATCGAACCGGGCGGGAGCGTCCAGGTCGTGCTGACTGAGATAGCAGGCCGCTGCGGCCCGGAGCCGTTCCTGCTTCCGCCGGTCCACCGCCTCCCGCGGCAGGCAGGAGGG
>ENA-ORUX01002055-ORUX01002055.1-human-gut-metagenome-genome-assembly--contig:-NODE-2055-length-13824-cov-56.880747_pt1 | contig 13824 bp, 6 predicted proteins | sample MGYA00242087_ERZ509225 | MGnify/ENA primary metagenome ERZ509225 (study PRJEB26280, sample SAMEA2338864) | human gut metagenome | biome: human gut; feature: human-associated habitat; material: faeces... | reverse complement strand
TGGACGAGAACAATGTACAGATGGGCGAGTTCTCTGCCAAAGACATTGCTGTGGCTGGCTATCCTTTGCCATGGGCTAAGAGCTTCTGCCCTTTCAGGGCGTGCTGCTTGTATCCATTGCTCTGGGCTAAGAGCTTTTGGGCCTTCAGCTCGTACATAAACCACTTGCGAAACTTGAGTAAACAGTATGTTCGCTGGACTCCTTAGGAAGCTATCCCTCCCAAATCTCATAAGAGAACGGAAAGGCAAGGGCATCCGCCTGCACCTGAGAAGCATCCCCCTGCACCTGAGAAGCATCCCCCTGCACCTGAGAAGCATCCCCCTGCATCTGAGAAACATCCGCCTGCACCTGAGAAGCATCCGCATTCCATACTGCCGAGGCGCAGCCCCCCTTCAAGAAATGAACCCGGGCGGAGAGCACCTTGCGGAACACACGATAACTCTTGAGACTACGGTCGGCATCGGCTTGCTGGATGAAGAAAACATATCTGTTGAGAGGATGGGCAGCCATGACGGAAGCGATGCGTGTAGCCAACTTCTCGGCTGAATAGGGACCGATTTTCGCAAAGATGTACGAGAAATGGAAGAAGATGACCGTAGGAACGCTGGACAAAGCATTCCAATCATCGTCATTCAACTCCTCAAAATGGCTCAGCTTGTGATAAACCACCCGGTCGGCGTAAGCGGCATGAAGCATCCGCTCGCCCATCTGATGCATGCTCTCCGAGATGTCGACTGCCTCGTACTCCAAACATCCTATCCTGTCGCCGAAAACCTGCATGAAAGCCAGGGCATTGGTGGCCGGTCCGCAACCCAGATGCACCGAGATGGTGCGCAGGGAGGTGGAGGAAAGCCTCTCCTCCACCCACTCCCGAACCGAGCCGTACATCAGCTTGGCGCAGGCATAGTGGGCTGGCATCATGTTGTGACAGTAAACGAGCACCTGGTCGGCGGGCGTGAAAGTGCGCATCCGGTTTCTGACCGAGGTGTCCTTGAGGTCGGTCTGAATGATTTTGGATTGCACGAAATGACTCCTGCCATAGTCGATGAGCGCCTGGTTGGTGGCAAACTCGTTGCCCAGAACATACTGGGGCCAACGGGTCATCGCATCGCCCTTGACGGGCTCTTCGACGACCGTACGAAACGTACGGTCAAAGGTTTCATCGGATGATAATTCCCCGACCGGGAAAACCGCATTTCTCTGCCCATCGCAAGAGCCGAGCGAATCGAGCGAGCCGACAGAGCCGACAGAATCGAGCGCCCCTGCTTCCCCAACGACAAAGTTTCCGCTCACATAGTCGCTGGGCGAGATGTCGAAATAGCTCTGCCTGTTACGGGCAAACTCCATGAGCTTGAAGAAGATGACGTTCTCGCGCAGGAGTCTGGCGTTGCCGATCATGATGAGATGTTTCATGGCACGGGTCATCGCCACGTTGAGCTTGCGGTCGATGATTTCGCCCGACGCACGGTCCACATACTGGTTGCCGGTGAGGAATCCCAACTGATAGAATTTCCTGATGGTGAAGCCGTAGATGATGTTCTCGCACTGGCTTCCCTGATAGCGCTCCACGGTGTCTATCATGATGTCGTGGAGCGGTTCGATGTGGTAGCTGTCTATCTCGTTGCGTATGGTGGAGATCTGATTGCGATAGGGCACGATGATGCCCACCGTGCGGTCTTTGTCGAAGCTCTCTGGATTCATGAGGTAGATGCGATGCACCGTGGCGGCGATCATCCTGGCCTCGATGAGATTCACCTTGTCGGAGGTCTCCTGCTGCCATGGGTCGAGTCCTGTCTGTCGTGGCTCGGGATAGGTGACGAAGGCGATGCGGCGGGTGGTGAGCAATGCCTCCAGCCCGTCGTGGCTCTCAGAGGTGAGCGGCGTGAGCTCCTCCTGATAAGGCAGGGGCACGGGGATGAGCTTGTTCTGATAGAAGGCATAGTTGGGAAAGATGGCTATCTCGCGGTGCATACGTCCCTGGCGGGTGAGCATGTAGCTGTACTCATTGTTGACACCCTCGGAGCGATAAGCCTTGATGAGGCGCTCGAAGAGCGAGAGCCGGCAGTCGGTGAGGTGGATGGCCCGCAGGTTGGGTTCCTGCACCATGGATTCCGACTCCTGTTGCTGCACAACGGCTGGCAACTGTTTCTCGTCGCCTATGAGCACAAACTTGGCGATGGCATGCTCGCCCGTGCGTGCATTCTTCGCCGAGAGCAGACCTACGATCTGTGGCTCAAGTATCTGGGAGGCCTCGTCGACAATAGCCAGGTCGAAATGCTTGATCGACAGGAGGGCTATCTGACTGTTGAAGGCTGTGGTGGTGCCGCAGAACACACGGCAACGCTCTATCATCTGCCTGATCTCACGGCCGTCGCGGCACGCCTCTGACCGCTTGCCGAGCAGGTGGGAGCGGTAAGCCTCATGACAGCCCAGCTCGCTGCCCAAGCGCACGAAATCGATGCCCTCGCCTACCAGTTTGCTGCACATCTCGTCCACAGCCCTGTTGGTGAACGAGAGCAGCAGTACCGACGTGCCTTCCTCCAAGAGCTGTTCCTTCAGCACGTTGACCATGCCGAAGGAGGTCTTACCCGTGCCGGGAGGTCCGATGATGAGGAAGAGGTCCCGGGCCTGCTTCACGCGCAGCACCAGGTCGTTGAACTCCGTGTTGCCCTGGCTGGCGTAGTCGCCCTGGAGTGTAAGCGTGGTGTCGACCCTCGGCTTGCGCTGCAACAGGAGCAAGTCCTTGCGTTCCTGACGGGCTTCGAGGAAGAGTTGAAGACCCTGATAAAGAGCACGGTACGACGATTCCATAAAGTCATGCTCTATCGCCCACACCTCGCCATCGAACACCTCGCGCTGGGTCTGCGGATTGCGGAGCGACACCTCTACCCTCGTCTCGTGAATGTCGACGATCGACCCACGGAACACATAGTGGCGCGTGGCGTTGGGCTCGCCCTCAAGGGTGGGATTGTAGGCATAGAAGAAGACGATATCGCCCTTGCGGAAGTTGGACACGTCCTTGTCCTGTCCGTCGGCGAAGGCGAACTCCACCCGCTCGATGGGCATTCCCTTGACCTGTCGGAGGGGCATCATGCGCAGGTCGCAATAGATGTTGCCGGCGTTGCGTCGCTCGTCGAGTGTGGAGTTCCATACCGAGGCGAATCCCGACTCCTCCTTGGTTCGGTTGCCCACCTTGGAGAGCATCTGCTCGTTTTCCACAAAGGTGAGGAAGCGGTAGTAATAGTCTTTCTCCAAGGGTGTGGACGTGCGCACCCGGTCGAGCAGCGCCTGAAGCTGTGGCCGCTTGTAGCGTTCCCACAACGTTCCGCTCTCGCCCGGACATACGAGCTCGGGGGTGAGCGACTCGAGAATACGGAAGCCGCCACGCGTGAGGAGCAGTTCGAGCCAGGCCACCTGGTTGCGCAACCTGAGCGCCTTGAAGAGCAGGTCGGGTGCCGAGGCGATGTCGAGCAGGCTGTTGGCGTACTTCGAGTAGAGCATATAGGAATGGAAGTCCTTGTAGGCCACGCCGTAGTTGTATCTGAAGATGGCACGATAGAGCAGCGCCTGCACATAGTGGTCGGGGCGAATGCGGGGTGTCTCGGGGCTCGACTTATAGGACGCCTTGCCCGATTTCTGCTCCACCATGAGCGTGAGGTCTTTCTGAATGAAGTCCATACGGGCCTGCAGTCCGAGTGTGGGCGAGAAGAAGGAAGGCTCCAAGATGGTGTTCTTGCCGTCGCGCCTGAAGGCTACCGACGAGGCCTCGGCCAGGGCTCCCTGCACGGCACGGCGAATGTGCTGGCGCTGCAGTTCGGCATCGGCACGGAAATGGTCTGAGAGGGGTGTCACGGCGAGGCTCACGGCATTGCGGGCGCAGAAGTCGGCCATGCTCTTCTCGTAGGGGCGGTCTACGTGGTAAACCTCCTCGTCGAGCAGCTGTCCGGCAAAGTTACCCAGCATGATGGCCTCGTTGCTGAAGGCGGGCGCCAGCTTCCTGAGCATGTAGGCGTAGGGGGTGGCGGTCTCCTGCTCGGAGAAGCATCCTGCCAGCGAGGTGACGTCTATCAGATAGTCGGGGTTGTAGATGATGATGGCAGGATAGATGATGCCTGCCTCCTCGCGGGGCAGGATGAGGTTGAGCTGTTCGCCCTTGAGCAGGATGTCGGCCAGATAGGCTCGGTCGCCCAGCGCATACGGGTTGTCGGCCTTGCGATAGTAGATGCGGCACGACTCGCCCGTCTCGCTGTCGGTGGCTGTGATGAGGGTGTCGTCCCAGGTGTCGATGATGACCCGCATCTCGCTACCCTTGCGATAGAGCGGACGGTAATAGGAAGCCACGACATAGGGGAAGCGCTGGTCGAGACTGGCGGGCACGGGAATGTCGTAAACGAGAGCGATAAACTTGCACAGGGCGGCTGTGTCGTGGGCGACAGACTGGCGCAGCTCTTCATCGGTCAGTACGGCTTCGGGGGCGTTCTGTGGGTTTCGGGGGGCATTCAAAGCTTGAAGGGGCGCATTCTGAAGACGGCGCAAGCGGATGCGGAAGGCGTTGACCGAAGCCGAGAGAGAGGCGTCGCGCATCTTGTCGCGGTTCTCGGTGAGCAGATAGTCCACCTTGGCGAAGAAGCCGGCAAACTTGGTCTTCGACTGCTGCAACTTTCCCTCCACGGCCTGATGGAAAACCTCGCTGAGCAGACGGTAGCGCAGACGGATGTCAATGTCGGCGGGTATCTGGTCGACCTGTTCGAAGAGGTCGGTCGCCACACTCTCCACGTGCAGCCCTGCCAGCCCCTCGCCTGCCGTCTGCACATCGTAGGCCTCTATCCTGAGCCGTCGGGGGATGTCGCGCATCTGCTCGGCCGAAAAGATCTGTGCGCCCTGATTTCTGCTGCTGAGGGTTGTGCCCTGACTTCTGCTACTGAGGACAGCTCCCAGGTGACGGTTGTCGCACACGGAGAGCCACTTCCCTACACTCTCCGAGAGGCCCGAGGCGTCGATCTCCGCATCCCGGCTGAACACGACCACCACTCCCACTTCGAGGCGCTCACATCCGAGATATTTGCGCAGTCCTGCGGCAGTTCGGCTTCGGTTGAGCCGTGCCTGTGCGAAGGGACTTTTGCCGTAGGCTCCACCTGCTATCGTCCTGCCGTCGCTGGTCCAGGGTCCGTTCTCGCCTGCCACGATGCTGCCGCCCCAGTTCTTGAACTCTATCACCATTGCCGCCTGCGGTGTGAAGAGCAGCGCATCGAGCTCCACGCCCTCGATGTTGTAGTTGCCCACGAGCACATACTCCCCACCCGTCTGCGCCTCCAACTCGCCCAGGATTCGGCAAAGTGCATCAAACTGCCTGATCTCGGCCGCATGCTCATACTCAGAAATCTTGTATATTCTCACCCCCATGTGTCGTTTTTTATTTTGCTCACAAAATTACAAAATATTTTCGATACCACCAAATTTTTGCCTGCGTCAACAGGCGAAAATGGACAGAAGCGCTGACACTGACACTGACAGTCCAAAATTCCGCAACTCCCCCCTTGAGGGAAAAGGGTGAAAGAGAAAGTTTATATTTATATATATATATAAATATATATATAAATATAAAAATATATTATTAACATTTCTTTACTTTTCCGTTCTCATTTCATCAAAGACAGGGTGCGGAAAATCGGACTGTCAGTGTCAGTGTCAGCAGAGGGATGGTTTAAAATGATATTTTTTTGACAATGCGCTGACACTGACACTGACAGTCCAAAATTATGTCTCCTACAGGAGAAAACTTAGTTTTCATACACGCAAAACTAAGTTTATGCATGGCAAAACTTCTATAATTTTATAACTCAAGTGGTTTAAGTTGTGGTTTGACGATTTTAGTTGACCACTCGTACGGGCTGAAGGCCCAAAAGTTCCAGAAGCAGCACGCCCTGAAAGGGCAGAAGCTCTTAGCCCAGGGCAGCGCCCTGGGTATAATGCCAATCTGCAAGGCGCCCTGTAAGGGCAAAAGCTTTATAAATTGCCACAAGTTTTAAAGCTTTTGCCCTTACAGGGCGACAGGTTTGCGAACAAAATAACCCAGGGCGCTGCCCTGGGCTAGGAGCTTCTGCCCTTTCAGGGCGTGCTGATTGTGTACATTGCCCTGGGCTAAGAGCTTCTGCCCCTTCAGGGCGTGTGGGATAAAACTTGCGAAACTTGAGTTTAGAGCCCACTTGAAAAAGTCAATTTTACAAAAAATCAGCTATTGATTATCAATAAGTTACAAAGAAAAAAAATGTGATTTTCGACTTTTTAAAGTGGGCTCAGTTTATAACTTCTGAACACGCAAAACTTGAAGTCATTAGAAATGATATTTCGAACCCACGCTGAGACGCAGTTCCACCTCGGCAGGATTGCACCAGTGGGGAGCCTCCAGGTTTTTGGTAGAAAGCGTGGCGGAAGGTTCAAGATACAGTTCCACACGAGGCGACACGCGCAGGCCAGCCTGCATGGCTGCATGAAGACCCGGAGCATAGTTGGGCGTGCGGTGCTCCTTGGTGCTTACTGCCACCTGGGCACCCAGCAGACCCGTGATCTGCACCAGTTCGTCGTCGGAAGGCTCGCCCGTAACGGCACTCTTCAGGTTCATCATGTAGTCGGCACGAAGGGCTGTGAGCGTCTTGCTGCCCAGGTTGGGCGAAGGCACGAGGGTGTTGCCCAAAGCCACCTGGATGCCGCTCAGAGAGCTGAACCAATGGCCGTAACCGATGTCGGTGGGAAGAGTGAGACGGCGACCGATGCTTCCTCCGTCGCCCATGTTGCCGGTATAGACACCCGTTCCGGCACTCAGGAAGACGTAATTTCTGCGGGATGGAGCCTCGTCGAGGTCCTTGTTGCGGGAGCTGCGCTGCACGTTGTACTCCACACCCAACTGCACCTGGGGCTGCAGACGATGCGAACGGAAGCCCTTGTAGCGCGAGGTGAACTCATAGCCCAACTGTGCCTCGCCCAGCAGGTTGACGTGCGATGAGAGGCGCAGGGCAAGCTGTCCGCCGGCATGAAGGTCGGAGTTGAGACGGGTGTACTCGGAGTGGTCGGCACCAAGATTGAAGCCCAGCACGGAGCGCAGGGAGAGCACACGCGAGTTGTCGCAACCATAGCTGACGGCCGTGAGGTCGGTCATCCAGTCGAAACCGCCCGTTGCCGCACCGTAGTAGCGCTCGTTGATGGGGCGTCCGAACATGCCCTGGAAACTGTAGCGGAAGCCTGCCATCGGAGCCGACCAGTGGGTGTAGCTGATGCGTGCCACTGGCATGTAGCGCTTCCACTCGTCGTACTGGAAGAGGCGCACCGCCATACCTCCCGTGAGGGCGAAGCTGTTGCGTCGCATCTTCATGTTGTCCTCTGCCTGATGGGCCTTACGCGACATTTCCTCGTGATAGGTGTAGACGAATCCAGCCATGAGCGAACTGGTCACGTCGAGCTTGTCAACCGTATAGGCATTGGGCGCCCAACGGCTGTTGTAGAGGTCGAAACGTGGCTCGAGCACGAAGTCGATGTCGCGCGAGAGGCGGACATTGGCCTGCAGACCGGCTCCTACGTTCAGACTGTAGCGCGACTCGGTGTACCAGTCGCGCGAGTAGTTGAAGCCAATTCCCGCCAGGGCGTTGACCCAGAAGCGTCGCTCGGGCTTGAGTCCGCCGAAGGCATTGTGCAGGTTGAGCATATAGTCGAGACGGGCACCTATGGCACGCATACGAGTCGCGTCGTTCTGCATGAAGGTGGTGGTGTTGAGGTTCAGACGAAGTGCGTTGCAGGGGTCGATCCACTTGCCGAGCGACACAGCCACGCTCATGCCCGTATTGTCGTGCCAGTCGCTGACGTGGGCGCTGCCCAGGAACATGGGTCCTGCCTGCACGCCGGCAAAGAGTCCGTCGGCAAAGCTGTGGGGCGTGGAGAAATAGGAACGCATGTTGCCCCTGCGCACGTCGGGCATACGGACGCCCAGACCCATAGTGAGGCTTGCCATAGGGCGAAGATTGCGCCAGGTCTGCACCTGCGACACGTTGTCCTGCGTCACGCCCACACGTGTCTCTGCATAGACGTAGGTGATGGGCGAGAAAGCATACTGTCCGCGCAGACCCATGTGAGCGCCGAAGCCGTGGTCGTTGTGCTTGTTCTCACGCGAATACGACAGGTCGACGCCGGCAATGCCGTACACCTCGAAGGGATGCTGGCTGTAGTGAGTGCCGGGCTGGGCGATGGCGGTGATGTTGAGCAGATAGTCGAGGCCCACGGAGGCGTATTTCGTCTCCTTGCCGCTGATCTTGTAGGCTCCGCCATAGAAGTTGAGCCTTACTCCGTGTTCGGGCGAGATCCAGTCGCCCAAGCCCATCTCGGCGATGGGACCCAGCTTGACGTTGTGGCGGCCCATGAGATTGCCTCCGAAACCGAAATCCATGAACAGATGGTCCATGAACTTCTTGTCCTTGTACGACTTGGTGACCTGTGGGCGTTGCAACATATAGTCGAGAGCGCTCTTCGAGAGCTGCGCCTTACCGGTGAGGGGTGCGCCCGCCATGATGAGGGCGCTTATGAGGATGAAATCTTTTCTTTTCATGATGATCTGTGTGTGTGTTTATTGTTGTTTATCCGTAGACAGGAGGTCGGTCACGTCGCCGTCGGTCTTGGCGATTTCCTTGAGCGAGGGGTCCATGGCGAAGGCTCGTTTCAGCTCCTCGTAGGCCTCGATGGGGTCGTCGGTACGGTTCAGACAGATGGCACGGAGATAGTGACTCACAGCCTCGTTGTCGGGCAACTGACGGCTCATGCGCAGGGCTGCGTCGTCGAGCTTCATGGCAAGGAGCATCACCACCTCGTTGCGCTTGCCGGTCTTGGCGATGGTGGCGTAGTTTTTGGCATCGTAACGGCTGTTGAGAACGGCGTTGACGGCCAGTATGGTGTGGGTCGACTCGTTGTCGTTGACGAAATGGGCCACGGAGTCGGCAGAGGCAAAAAGGCCCTCGTTGAGCAGGGTGATGAGCTGGTTGACGTTGACTTCCTGAGGGGCACCCGCTCCGGCGAAGGGGCGCAACAGGGAGGCGTCGTACTGACGATGGTTGATGAGCTGCACAGAGAGGTCGTTGGCTGCTGCCATGAACGAGGGGTACACCTCGAGTGCCTGGCGCATCATGGCGACGCGCTTCGCTGTGTCGGCCTCGGCACGGTAGAGCTTGAAGAACTCATACTTCGACAGCTGGCTGTAGTCCTGGGCGTAGAGCTGGGCAATCTCGTCGATGGTGAGGGTTCGGTAAACGTTGTAGTGCAGGGTGTAGTCCACACGGCGCAACTGGGGCAGACAGCGGGTGGCGATGATCTTGTGATAGAAAGGCAGACGCTGGATGGCTCTGCCCTGAGCCTCGATATTGCCAGGATGAGCAGCCAGGATGGCCTCTACCCTGTCGGCCTCGCTGGCAAGAGTGTCCTTGCGGAGTATCTCGGCCACACGCGACCAGGGAGCCACCGTGGCGTCGGACGTGAAGGTCATTCCCTGGGTCATGTCGGCAGGAAGGGTGCGCTTCAGGAAGCCGAGGGCGTAGTCCATACGCATCTTGGCCAGACTCATGTTGCGGGAGTAGCGTCCCTCAGGCGACGACTGACCTCGGAGCTCGAGCGAGCTGAGCGAGGCGCCCTTCGACTGGGATATGGTCTCTATCTGCTGACGGAGCTTGTCGATCTCAGAGGCGTTCTGAGGGTCGCTGCTGTCGAAGACGGCCATGCCCACGGGGAAACGGAGGTTCACCTTGCCCTGACTGTCGCGAAGCTGCACCTCCTTCTTGGGGAAGTAGGCTGAGTCGGTAAGTTCGTGGGCGGCAAAGCTGTAGTCGAGGAAGCGCAGGGGGTTGACGGTTCCACGGGCGATGATGGTGGTGTCGCGGTAGAGGATGCGGTTGTAGTTCTCGATGGCCATATAGACGTCGCAGGAGAAGTCGTCCTTCACGTGCTCCACGTAGATGGAATCGTTGTAGCCTATGATGTCGTTGGGGCGGCCTTTCTCACGTGTCTGCTCGCTCTTCACGGTGATGTAGCGTGACAGAGGGTCGCCGGCAAGCGAGTCGTTGAGGTCGAAGTTGTAGAGTCGGTCCTGCGTCTCGTTATACTCGCGTGCGTCGTACACCATCGGTTTCATGAGGGTCACCTGCTTGCGGGTGGCGTTGTTGAGCACGGGCTGAACCACGAGTCGGGTGTTGTGCGAAAACATCTCGCGGGGCACACGCACACGGGTCTTCACATGGAAATAGTTGCCTCTGACCTCGATGTCGGTTGGCTCGGGCAGGATCTTGTCGGTAATGCGTTTCTGCGAGATGGTCACCTCCTTGAGCGAGACACTCTCCTCTTCGAGCACCACGCGCAGTCGCGACTTGCCCTTCACGTCCACTTCCTTGGTCTTCATACCCACCATGGAGAAACGCAGACGGGCATTGGAACGCACGTTGACGGCAAAGGTTCCGTCGACATCGGTCATGGCAAGCACACGGCGTGTGGAGGCGTCGGAAACGTTGACACCGATACAGGGTGAGCCATCCGACTTGACAACTACCGTACCCAGCACTCGCATCACCTCCTGTGCAGAGACGTCCGACACGGTGAGCAAGAAGAGGGCGACAAGAAAAGTAATGGAGCGAAGAGGCTTCATGAATAATAAGTTATGAGTAGTCATAAATTGCATTCTTATCTTATTTTTTGTATGTATATATAAGTATGTTCATGCATACGTTTTGCAAATACGTTTTTGTGAAATCTTATGCTGATAAATTTTGTGAAACCTTATGCTGATAAATTTTTGTGAAATCTTATGCTGATAAAAAAGAGAACTATACACGTGAAAGTCTTCGTATGTGTGTGGCTTCCAGGGGAATTGTGCTTTTTACTTGATCAGATACACGAAGGTTACACCAGCCTTGATGGGGATAGGTCGCCACCCTTTCACATTGGCCTCGCCGGGCTCATACTCGTCCTTGTCCCAACTCATCTCCTGCACGTGAGCCATTCCCACTCCAAGGGTCGTCTCAAGACTCCATCGTCGCGACAGCACGAAACTGTAGCCGTAGGTAACGCCTCCACCATAGAGGTCGCCCTTATGGCGATTGCCCCCACGCACGTAGTTGTAGTGGCATCCTATGCCGGCAATTCCGACAAAATGACCTGTCTGCGGACGGGCGCTGAACCAGTAACGCACCTCTGGCGTGATCATGGCGCCACGGGTGTCGATGTTAAAGACCTTGATGCGGTTGTAAGCTGCCTCGAAATTGAAGGTGACATGGCGATTGACCCTGAACTCTGCTCCGAGGTTGGGAGTCGAGGCCGCCCAGTAGAGGGCATTGGTCTTGACAGCCACTCGCTGGGCCTTCGTCTGCATGGGAGCCAGTAGGCTGGCTGAAAGGACGGCCAGCGTGAACCATGCTTTTGCTTTCTTTAAGTGATAGATAACCATATATATTTATAAATGTGATTCTTATTTTTAAGTTTACTTTTTTAAGAAGGCAAGGGAAGGCAAGGGAAGTTATCACTCCCTTCGGTCGTTCGGGAAGTTAAGGGACAACGACCTTTTTTGGTTGAATATTCAGCTGCAAAGCATTTGTCTTAACTCCTTAACTCCTTTAACTCCTTTAACTCCTTTAACTCCTTAACTCTTTAACTCCTTAACTTCTTAACTCCTCTAACTCCCCTACTTCTGCTTGTTGAGTCGCTTGATGACGGCGTAAGCATCGTAGAGTCCCAGCTCGCCAGCCTTGGAAAGATCCTGGATGGCGGCTTGCTTGTTGCCAGATTTCGAACGGGCAATGCCTCGGTTGTAGTAAGCCTCGGCAAGGTTGGAGTCGATACGGATGGCAATGGAATAGTCGTCGATGGCCTTGGACAGCTCGTTGCGCCCTGCATGCAGGTTGCCACGGTTGTAATACACATAGGCGTTGTTGCCGTTCTGACGGATGGCGTCGCTGAAGTCGGCCTCGGCAGAATGGAGATTGGTAATGCCCTTGCCCTCGGAGAGGTTGAACTCGTCGAGCTCGGTCTGACAGACGGCACGTTGCCAGTAGGCTATGGAGCTCTTGCCTCCACAACCCACGTACTCGGTAAAGTCGGCTATGGCCGCCTCGAAATCGCGCAACACGGAATGGGCCACGGCACGAAGCAACAGCAAGTGGGTTTTCTCGGCGTCGCTCTTTGCCACGCTGAGCTCGGCCGACAGGCGATCGATCATGGAGAAGAGCTCCATCGACTCGGCCTCGTTGAGCTGGTCCTTGCTGCACACGATGTAGAGCTTGTGCTTGGCTTTCTTGTCGAGGGTCATGTTGAAGGCGTCCACCTCCTTGTCGTAAGCCTGAATGGTGCTCAGACTCTTGTTGTTGGGGAAGTAAGACAGCTGATACATAGGCAGATAGCCGGCTTCGACCACACGGTTCTGCACCTTTCCACGATACTCGCTCTTGTACTCATGCTCGTACTTGGGCGCATCTTCGACCACGAGCGAGGCGTACTTGTTGGGGTCTATCTCCGAACGCTTGCGCATGGCCCTCTTGGTCTTCGCGCTCCATCGGGGCTGAATGCCTAAGTGCTTGTTCATCTGAGCCTTGAAGATGCGGAACTCGTCGAGCTCGGCCTTGGCTGTCATTCCCAACCGACGGTAACAGCCTGCACGATACGACAGACCCGTCCAGAAGTTGGGGAACTGGTTGATGACCGTCGGGTAGTCGCGGATAGCCGCCTTCAGGTCGCCCACTTTATCGTGTAGCAAAGCTCGGTTGAAGATGGCCATGAAGTTCTTGGGCTCCATCTTGATGACAAAGTCGAAATCTTCGATGGCTCGGTTGTTGTCACCCAACTGCACGCGCATCAGTCCACGGTTGTAGTGGGCCAGGAAGTTGTTGGGGTCTATGTCGAGGGCATTGTCGTAATCGCTCATCGCTCCTCGGAGGTTGTTGATATTGATGCGTGCCAGGGCGCGGTTGATGTAACTGTTCACGTTGTTGGGCTTGAAGTGCAAAGACTTGGTAAGCGCCTCGTCGGCAGTCTTCCATTCCTTGCGCGCCAATGCCACATAGGCACGCGTAGTCCAGGCCTCGCCATCGTAAGGGTCGAGCACCAGACTCTTGTCGAGCCATTTCTCGGCGTTGAGCGTGTCCTTTTTCTGCAGATAGACCTCGGCTTTGAGCGAATAGGCCTTCGAGAACTTGTCCCATCGGGTGATGATGGAATCGAGCTGAGCGAGGGCGTCGTCATACTTGCCGTCCTCCATCTTGCAAAGGGCTCGGTTGAACCAATAGTTGCGGTTGCGGGGCTCTAAACGGATAGCTGCATCATAGTCGGAAATGGCCTCGTCGTAACGTCCCTGTCGGATGCGGGTAATCGCACGCAGGTCGTAAATATCATTAATGTAGGGATTGAGTTTCAAAGCCTCATTGGCGTCGCCCTCCGCCCCAACGAAATCGTCGAGGTTGAACTTCGCCACACTTCTGTAATACCAAGGCTCGTAGAGATAAGGTTTGGCGCCAATGGCAAGGTTGAAGTACTTGATGGAGAGTACATAGTCTTCATAATAAAGCGCACTTCGTCCGGCCGTAATGAGTCGGTCGACACGATATTGTGCTGATGCCGTGCCAACAAAAAGCATAAAAACTAAACCAGTCAACAATCTCCTTATCATAAGAACGTCTGCCTATCTTGTATGTTTTGTACGATGAAAAATATGTACGATGAATGTAAGTTAATTGAACTTTCGGAAGTTTGCTCCACATGCCCTGAACCAACGGTCACCGGCGCGTAGCGGAATTGAAAATCGCTGGCCGAAGG
>ENA-ORUX01002053-ORUX01002053.1-human-gut-metagenome-genome-assembly--contig:-NODE-2053-length-13837-cov-6.129880_pt1 | contig 13837 bp, 8 predicted proteins | sample MGYA00242087_ERZ509225 | MGnify/ENA primary metagenome ERZ509225 (study PRJEB26280, sample SAMEA2338864) | human gut metagenome | biome: human gut; feature: human-associated habitat; material: faeces... | reverse complement strand
ATTGCAGCTCTTCGAGCTGCTCGCTTGCAATGGGAAACGCCTTTCTTTTGGACGGTCACACCGCCCGTTTTCTTTCCACGGAAAGAAAATGGGGGGTGTGATCTTGCGGCGCGCACGCCGCATAACCCCGCGCGCCCAGGGGCGCGCAAGAAACTCCCCCTTACGGGGAAAGTGAGGAACATTTTCATGATTTTCAAAAAATCCGGCCCGCCGGAATGGCTGCTCGTCTGTTTGGGCAACTACGGCAAGCAGTATGAAAACACCCGCCACAACATCGGCTTCATGGCCGCGGAGCGTCTGATCGACAAGCGCGATCTGCGCTGCAACCGCCTGCGCTTCCGCGCGCTGACGGAAGTCATCGAATTTGGCGGGGCGAATGTGCTTTTGATGATGCCGCAGACCTACATGAACCTCTCCGGCGAGGCTGTGGGCGAGGCGGCGCGGTTCTATAAAATTCCCGCCGACCACGTCATCGTCATCTCCGACGATATTTCGCTCCCGCTCGGCAAGCTCCGCGTGCGCGGCAGCGGCAGCGCGGGCGGACACAACGGCCTCAAGAACATCATCGCGCACCTCGGCACCGACGCTTTCCCGCGCGTCAAGGTCGGTGTCGGCGCGCCGGAGCACGACATTGTCGACTGGGTCATCGGCCCGTTCACGGCCAGCGAGCGCAAGGTCATCGACGGTGTGCTCGACCGCGCGCTCGGCGCGGCGGAGTGCATCATCACCGACGGCGTGAGCGCCGCGCAGAACCGCTACAACGGCTGAACGCTTTTTGCCGCCAAAATTTAAAAAATCGACATAGACTTTTTGCCAAAAGCCTATATAATAAAATGACTGACGACCACGGGCATGACCCGCCGCGGCTGCGGCGGATCTGCCCTTTTGCGCGCTGCGGGAGGAGGGATACGGCATGGCGCAGGGGATGAACAAACTCAATGAAGCGCTCGCATCTCTTCCCGAGGTGCGCGAGCTACTGCTCTCGCTCGACGCGGGCACGTCGCCCATCGCCGTGTCGGGCCTTTCGGGTGTGCACCGCGCGCAGCTCACCGCTGCCGTGCGGCACAAGACACAGCGCCCGCTTTTGATCGTCTGCGCGGATGAAAACGAGGCAAACCGCATAGCAGGCGACCTGCACGAGCTACTCGGTGAGGACGTGAGCCTGCTGTTCGCGCGCGAATGGCAGCTGCGCGACCGCGTGTTCGCATCCCACGGCTGGGAGCAGCAGCGCATCGGCTCGCTGTGCAGCCTTGCCGCCGGAAAAGCGCCGATCCTGGTCGCGACGGTCGACGGCCTGATGCAGCGAACGCTCCCGCCCGACGCGCTGCGCGGCGCGGTGACGGACATTTCGCTCGGCGACCGCTTTGACCTGAACGCGCTCTCGAAAAAGCTTGTCGAAAGCGGCTACACGCGCGCGGAAACGGTCGAGGGCGCCGGCCAGTTCGCGCTGCGCGGCGGCATTCTCGACGTCTGGTCGCCGCTGAGCGCGCCCGTGCGCGTCGAGTTTTTCGACGACGAGGTCGACGCGATGGGCGAATTCGACGTGACGACCCAGCGCCGCACGCAGAACGTCAAATCCCTGACCGTCCTGCCCGCGGCAGAGGTGCTGCCCGCCCTCTCGAACGGCGGACGCGAAAAAATGCTCGAGCGCCTTGGGCGCGCCGCGCAGAAAATTGCGAAAAAGGCCGAGGACAGCCCCATCGTCCAAACGCTGCGCAGCGACATCGAGAGGCTTCGTAACGACCTGCCGCTCGGCGGCATGGACCGGTATCTCGCCGCGTGCTACCCCGACGAAGTCTGCGCGCTCGACTATCTTTCGCCCGACACGCTGATTGCCGTCAGCGACGGCATGCGCGTTTTGGAACGCAGCAAGAACTACCACTGGGAGCTCTCCGAGGACGTGAAGCCCCTCATTGAAGAGGGCATTTTGTGCGGCGAATTTGCCGCGCTCGCGCTCAGTCAGGAGGCATTGAGCCACCGCATGAGCGCGTTCCCCGTGCTGCTGCTCGATTCGCTCCCCACGTCGCGCAATCTGCTGCCGCCGAGGGCCATCCTCAGCATGAACGCGCGCTCGCTGCCGTCGTATGGCGGCAGCCTGGAGACCGCCGCGGGCGACATGGAGCGCTATCTTGGCGCAGGCTGCGGCGTGCTCGTTCTCTGCGGCAACGAAACGCGCGCGAAGAATTTCCGGCGCCTTTTGGAAGAGCGCAACATCCGCGCGCAGCTCAACTTGAAAAACGACCGCCTCCCCGCCCCGCACGAGACCGTCATCGGCCTCGGCGCGCTGAGCGCGGGCAGCGAATATCCACAATTAAAGCTCGTCATCCTGACCGAGGGCCAGCTGACCGCTCCCCTCTCCGGCAAGCGCGCAAAGGCGCGGCCAAAGAAAGAGACGTCGGCCCGCGCCGCGCTGCGCTCCTATGAAGACCTCTCCCCCGGCGATCTCGTCGTGCATGTCCACCACGGCATCGGCCGCTTTGCGGGCATCGAGCGCATGCGCGTCGACGGCGTGGACAAGGACTATATCAAGATCTGCTACGCGGGCAACGACAGCTTATACGTCCCCGCGACGCAGCTCGACATGGTGTCGAAATACATCGGCGGCCATGGCGAGGACGAGGACGGCCAAATACGTACGAAGCTCTCAAAGCTCGGCGGTACGGACTGGTCGCGCGCGAAGACGAAGGCGCGCGCCGCGGCAAAGGACCTCGCCAAAGGGCTCATCGCGCTCTATGCCGAGCGCCAGCGCCGTCCTGGCTTCGCCTTCTCGCCCGACTCCCCGTGGCAGAAGGAATTTGAAGAAGCCTTCGACTACGAAGAGACCGACGATCAGCTCCGCGCCATCGCCGAGATCAAGGCCGACATGGAGCGCAGTACGCCGATGGACCGCCTGCTCTGCGGCGACGTCGGCTACGGCAAGACTGAGGTCGCGCTGCGCGCCGTGATGAAGTGCGTGCTCGACGGCAAGCAGGCGGCCATCTTAGTGCCGACCACCGTGCTCGCCCAGCAGCACTACGCGACGGCGCTGAACCGCTTCCGCTCGTTCCCCGTGCGCATCGAAGTGCTCTCGCGCTTCAAAACGCCGGCGCAGAAGAAACAAATTTTACAGGACGCCGCCGCAGGAAAGATCGACCTTTTGATCGGCACGCACTCGCTGCTGCAAAAGAGTTTGCACTTCAAGGACCTTGGCCTTCTCATCATCGACGAGGAGCAGCGCTTCGGCGTAACGCACAAGGAAAAGCTCAAGGAGCTCTCGCGTCAGGTCGACACGCTGACGCTCTCGGCAACGCCCATCCCCAGAACGCTCAACATGGCGCTCTCGGGCATCCGCGACATGTCGACCATCGAGGTTCCGCCCGTCGACCGCCAGCCGGTGCAGACATATGTGCTCGAGCATAACTGGAGCGTCATCGCCGACGCCATCCGGCGCGAGCTCGCGCGCGGCGGGCAGGTCTACTACATGCACAACCGCGTCGAGACCATCGACCGCTGCGCCGCCCAGCTCAAAAAGCTCCTCGGCGACGACGTCGCTATCGGCGTCGCGCACGGCAAGATGGACGAAAAGGGCCTGTCATCCGTGATGCAGCAACTCTCGGACGGAGAAATTCAGGTGCTCGTCTGCACGACGATCATCGAGACGGGCATCGACATTCCGAATGTCAACACCCTCATCATCGAGGACGCCGACCGCCTCGGCCTCGCTCAGCTGCACCAGATACGCGGCCGCATCGGCCGCAGCGCGCGCCGGGCGTATGCCTATATGACCTACCGCGCGGGCAAGATCCTCACCGAGGTTGCGGCCAAGCGCCTGACGGCCATCCGCGAATACGCGGAGTTCGGCTCGGGCTTCCGCATCGCGATGCGCGACCTTGAGATTCGCGGCGCGGGCAATTTGCTCGGCCCCGAGCAGTCGGGCTACATGATGAGCGTCGGCTACGATATGTACTTGCAGCTCCTGGAAGAGGCCGTACTCGAGCAGCGCGGTGAAAAGGCGCCGCAGCGCACCGAATGCTCGGCAGACCTCACAGTCTCGGCCAACCTGCCGGAGAGCTACATTCCCTCGGGCGAGCAGCGCATGGATATCTACCGCCGCATCGCGGCGCTGCGCACCGCCGAGCAGTCGCAGGAGCTGCTCGACGAGCTCATCGACCGCTACGGCGAGCCGCCCCAGCCGGTCCTCAAGCTCATGGACGTCGCGCTTTTGCGCGCGGAGGCCGTGCAGATCGGTGTGAGCGATATCTCGCAGCGCGGCAGCGAGATCACCTTCACCTTTGCCGCGTCCGAGGCAGTCCCCGTGGAGGCCGTGATGGCCCTCTGCTCACTGCCGAAGAACCGCCGTCGGCTCACGCTCTCCGCCACGGGGACGGAGCCGAAGCTCCTGCTGCGTCTTACGCCAAACGAGGACGCATTGGATACAGCCTTGACGCTGGTCGGAGACCTGCGTGTGAATAAGGAAGAAAACGAAAAAGAGGTAACATTATGATCAAGAAGAGATTGCTTTCGTTCCTTGGCGCGGCGGCCATCACCGCGGCGCTCACCTTTGCCGTCGTGTCGCTCTCGCCCTCGAACGGCTTCACCTCCGGCACGATGCAGGAGGGTCTCTGCTACGAAGCGACCGGCGTCGCGCCCGACGCGATCGTCGCAAGCCTGAACGGCAACGGCGCGAGCGCCGACCTTGTCGCATACTGGATCGGCTACGACGTGTCGTATCTCAACAGCTACATGCAGTATTACACCGGCTCGTCCATCAACTGGGACGACACCCTCTCCGACGGTATGAGTGTCGCCGACTATGTGAAAGCAAGCGTGCTCTCGTCCGTCAAGCAGCACTTGGTGCTTGAAAATCTCGCCAGCAAGTACGGCGTGACGCTTACCGACGAGCAGGAGGCCGCCATGGCCGAGAGCGACCAGGGCTACATTGACCAGTACGGCAGCGAGGAAGCTTTTGAGGCCGAGATCGCCAAGCTCGGCATGCGCCGCGAGACCTATGACCGCGTCGCGCGCTCGAACTACCTGTATCAGAATCTCTATGAGCTCTACAATACCAAGGGCAGCGCGCTCTACGCCTCCGACGAGGACCTCGCCGTCTACGCCGCCGAGCAGGGCTACATCACGGCGGACCACATCCTGCTTGCGACGAAGAACATGACGACCGGCGAAGCCCTCACCGACGAGCAGAAGGCCGAAAAGAAAGCGCTCGCTGAGGAGCTCGTCGAAAAGCTCAATTCCTACACCGGCGACGACATCGCCTCCTACTTTGCCGAGCTCGCCGACGAGTACAGCGAGGATCCCGGCCGCGAGAGCCATCCCACGGGCTACACCTTCACGACCGGCTCGATGGTGCAGGAGTTTGAAGACGCCGCCTACGCGCTTTCCGAGGGCGAGGTGAGTGAAGTCGTCGAATCCAGCCTCGGCTATCACATCCTGCTCCGCCTGCCGCTCGACAAGGCCGCAGCCGCCGATGAGGTGCGCGACGATTACTTCACGAACTTCATCGCCGAGCAGGTCGACGCCGCCGCGATGGCGACGAGCGCGGACTATGATAAGCTCGACCCGCAGACGATCTACGAGGCGATCGTCGCCGCGCAGGCGGAGGGTTAAATCGCAGCGCGGCGCACTGTACGGCGCTTGCGCCCGCGAGGGCGCGTGAGGGGCAGCCCGAAAGGGCTGCTTCCTTTTTGCGTCTCGGCAGGGGCACTGCATTTTTCCCTGCACCGTGCAGAGGACAAAATAAAAAGGAGACCTCTTTCGAGGTCTCCTTTTATTTTCAGGGGTTAGCGGTGCTTTAGCACTTCTCGAAGATGGTGGCAACGCCCTGGCCGCCGCCGATGCAGAGGGTGGCAAGACCCTTCTTGGCGTCGTCGCGCTTGAGCATTTCGTGCAGCAGGGTGACGATGATACGAGCGCCGGAAGCGCCGACGGGGTGGCCGATGGAGATCGCGCCGCCGTTGACGTTGACCTTGCTCATGTCGAAGCCGAGCTCACGGGCAACAGCGATGGACTGGGCCGCGAAGGCTTCGTTGGCCTCGACGAGGTCGATATCGTCGATGGTCAGGCCGGCCTTCTCCATGGCCTGACGGGAAGCGGGCACGGGGCCGACGCCCATGATCTTCGGGTCGACGCCGCCCTGGCCCCAGCTGACGAGCTTGGCCATGGGCTTGAGGTTGTACTTCTTCACGGCCTCGCCGGAAGCGAGGACGATGGCGGCAGCGCCGTCGTTGATGCCGGAGGCGTTACCGGCGGTGACGCGCTGGACGTGCTTCTTGGTATCGGCTTCGTGGATGCCGGTGGGCTCGAAGGTGTGGACGATCTCGTCCTCAACGCCCTCGGGGCCGACGGGGAACGCGCCGCGCAGCTTAGCAAGACCCTCGACGGTGGAACCGGCGCGGGGGAACTCATCCTTCTTGAACTCGACGATCTCCTTCTTGACCTTCACGGGGACGGGGACGATCTCGTCGTCGAAACGGCCGGCCTTCTGCGCGGCCTCGGTCTTCTGCTGGGAGGCGGCGCCGAAGGCGTCGAGCTCTTCGCGGGTGATGCCCCAAACATCGCAGATGTTCTCGGCGGTGGTGCCCATGTGGTAGTTGTTGAACGCATCCCACAGGCCGTCCTTGATCATGGTGTCGACAAGCTTCTTGTCGCCCATGCGGGCGCCCCAGCGGGCGTCGGGAGCGGCATAAGGAGCGGCGCTCATGTTCTCGGTGCCGCCGCAGACGACGATATCGGCGTCGCCGGCGAGGATGGCGCGGCCAGCCTCAATGACGGACTTCATACCGGAGCCGCAGACCATACCGACGGTATAGGCGGGGACGGAATAGGGGAGACCGGCGCCCACGCCGACCTGACGGGCGACGTTCTGACCAAGACCGGCGGTCAGGATGCAGCCGAACATCAGCTCATCGACATTCTCGGGAGCGACATTCGCGCGCTTGAGGGCTTCCTTCACGACGATGGAGCCGAGCTGAGCGGCAGGGGTGTTCTTCAGGGAACCGCCGAAGGAACCGACAGCGGTACGGCAGCAGTTGACGACGTACAATTCTTTCATTTGACTTCTCCTTTAAAATTTGTGAATCCGGAATGAGATCCGATTTTCTTCGATTTTGATTATACACACAGAAAAATGAAAAATCAACTGCAAAGTTGCGAAAAATATAGGCAATTTTGATTTTTTTCTTTCATTTCGTTAACTATTTAACAAGAATGAAGAATATCTTGCACCAAGGGATCGTTTTGCACCCAAAGGCGCAGGGAAAGCAGCACCGCTGGAGCTGCATGGGATAAGGGGGCCATTCTCTCGTGTGAGACAATGGCCCCCTTTCCCGCGTCTCCACACGCTGTTGGAATAAAAAGCAGCAGCTCTGCCCGGCTGTCCCCCCGCGCCCAAGGGCGCAAAAAAGGGACGCCTCTTTCGAGGCGTCCCTTTTAATAAGTAGTTTCTACGAAACAGAAATAACTTAGAACTTGGGCTTCTGGGCCTTGACCTTGGGCTCCTGGCCGTTGCAGACGGCGACGATGTCGTTGGCAACGCTGGTGCAGCAGTTGAGAACGCTCTGCTCGGTGGTGGCGGCCATGTGCGGGGTCATGATGACGTTGTCGAGGTTGAACAGCTCGCGGCTGGACTCCTGGATGGGCTCATGCTCGAACACGTCGAGACCGGCCTGGAACAGCGTGCCGTCCTTCAGGCACTCGACAAGCTCGTTCTCCTTGATCAGAGCACCACGCGCGCAGTTGATGAAGGAAGCGGTGGGCTTCATCCAGCTGAACTGCTCACGGCCGATGGAGTGCTCGGTGGAGGGAACGACAGGCAGATGCACGGACACGAAGTCGGCCTGCTCCCAGACCTCCTTGGCGGTGGCCTTCAGCTCGCACAGATCGCCGATCTTGTCCTGCGTGAGGTACGGATCGTAGCCGATGACGTTCATGCCGAAGCCGTACTTGCACTTCTGCATGGCGAGCTGGGAGATACGGCCGCAGCCGATCATACCGAGGGTCTTGCCGCCGAGCTCATAGGTGTGCTCCATGCCCATACGGACGAGGAAGTTGCCGCTGCGGAACTGACGGTCGACATAGGTGAAACGCTTGGCGCACATGAGCATCAGCATGACGGCGTGCTCGGCGACGGCGTTGGCGTTGCCGGCAGGCGCGTAGACAACGGTGATGTCCTTGGCGTGGGCGTGGTCCATGTCGATGTTATCGAGGCCGGCGCCCTGCTTGCCGATGACCTTGAGGTTCTTGCAGGTGTCCATCATCTTGGCGGTGATGGGCTCGGTGCGGCACATGATGGCGTCGGGCTGGAACTCGGCGAGCTCCTTGACGTAGGTCTCCTCGTCGTTATGGCTGCACAGCTTCACTTCAAAGTCGTTGGACTCGAAGATGTGCGTGGCCACCTCGTTGAGCTCGATGGTGTAGTAAACTTTGAACTTTGCCATGATAAAGATCTCCTCTCAAATTTTTATTTATTGAATTGCCAAATGATTTCATACGGTTTCTTCATTATACCTTGCGCTTTGCACAAAAGCAAGCGATTTTCAGAAAGATTTGCAAGAACTTATTCAAATAATTGAACAGTATCTTTCATTTTGACGATTTGCCGTCATGTCTTTCCCCTGTTTTCTGCAATTTTCGCTGCAAAACAAAAAAGGACATAAAAGGCGCTTGACAAACTACTACATATGTAGTATATAGTTATCAACGACAAATGTAGTAGATCATCTAAGGAGGTCAACCCATGGACGATAAGAAGAGACTGCCCGACGCGGAGCTTGCCGTGATGCAGGCCATCTGGGCCGTCGGCGGCGAGGTCAGCCGCGGCGATCTCGACGGCGCGCTCGCGAGCCACGGCTGGAGCGCCAACACCGTCAACACCTACCTTACTCGCCTGTGCGAAAAAAGATTCCTCTCGAGCCGCCGCGAGGGGCGGAACAATTTGTACACGCCGCTCGTCTCAAAGGACAGATACCTCGAATTTGAGAGCCGCAGCGTCCTGAAGCGGCTCTACGGCGGGTCGCTCGGCAGCTTTGTCGCGGCGCTGAACGCCGAAAAGCCGCTCGAGCAGAGCGAGATCGATGAGCTGCGGCAGTTTTTGGACGATATGAGCCGGTAAACGGCGATAAAAAGGAGGATGCACCATGGAAACATTTCTGCTGAATCTGTTGAAAACTTCCCTGTTAGGTTCCCTCGCCATTCTGGCGATGCTGGTACTCAAACCCCTCTGGCGTGAGCGCTACCGCGCGATAACGCGCTGCTGGCTGTGGCTGGCGCTGGCGGTCTTTTTGCTGCTGCCGGTCGATTTTTCGGTGAAAAACGCGCCGGTGCAGGCCGCGCCGCCGAAAGACTACACCCTCTTTGTCGGCACGGATAAGACGACCATCCAATCAACCGACAACCTGTTTGGCGACATGGCCGAAAAAAGCGGCCAGTCCCCCGCCGCGGTGCGCGACACGATCATCCAGCGCCCTGTGACGAATCCCAAGCAGAAGACGACGCGCTACATCCCCGTGACGACGATCCTGTTCTACGGCTATCTCGCGGGCGCGGCGGCCTTCCTGCTGTATCAGGGTGTCTCCTACGCCCTCTTCCGCCGCACGGTGCGCCGCTGGAAGAGAGACGTCGCCCGCGCGGACTACGCCGCGATGCTCTCTGACACGGCGCGCGACTTAGGCGTGAGCGCGCCGGAGATGATCGTCTGCGAGGCCATCTCCACCCCCGCGGTGACAGGTCTTCTTCGCCCGCGGCTGCTCCTTCCCCACGAGCACTACGACGTGCAGGAGCTGCGCTACATCCTGCGCCATGAGCTGTGCCATTTGAAGCGGCGCGACATGCTCTTAAAGCTCGTGCTGCTTGCGGCGAACGCGATGCACTGGTTCAATCCCGTGGTGTATCTGATGCTCCGTCAGGCGGACGAGGACATTGAGCTCGCCTGCGACAGCGCGGCGACCGACGGGCTCGAACTCCCCGAGCGCGCGGCTTACAGCCGGACACTGCTCGCCGCCGTGCAGTCCAGCGTGCGGGCGCTGCCCGCGACGACGTGCTTCGGCGGCACGGTCGAGCGTCTGAAGCGCCGCATCACGAACGTGCTGGGCGCGCAGAAAAAGCGCGGGCTCGGCGTTGTCGCCCTCGTGCTGGCGCTGACGCTCACGGCGGGCTGCGCCGTCAGCTGGGGCGAGCGCGCGCAGAAAAATGACGACCTGTTTGCCGACAAGAGCTATACGGTCGACACGCTCTTATATGAAGCGCCCGGCTTTACGGATGGCTTTACGGATGGCGCATACCCCACCTTCCGCACCGCCACGAATCCCGCAGGGGAGAAATACGTCACGATGTTCAACGATCTGGGCTATGCCCTTATCTACGGCCCGATGGAGGAATACAAGCTGGAAAAGCAGTCTTTCTACGCACTCTTCGGCAACACCAGAGACGCTTCTCCGGTCGACGACCTTATGCAGCACAACAAATCCGCATGGACCGGCTACTGCGAAGAGGCAAAGGACTCTCAGCCGTATCAGACCTATCTTCTTGAGCAGGAAGACGGCACAATCTATCTCGGCCTTTCCGCCGACTATGCGGAAGACGGCAGTGAATGCTTCTGCATGGTCTACCGGCTGGAAAAGGAGGACGACACGATCTACGCCTCGATGGACGACTATGCCGCCGAGCGCGTGGCGGAGCTCAAAAAAGGCACGATGACCTATTCCGTGTCGGAAAATAATGAATATGCGTCCCGCTCGATCGAAGACACGGTCGCCGACGTGCGCGTGACGCAGCTGGAGCAGGCAGATTCGCTCGGCAACCTTTCCCCCGACGGCACGGTGCTGGAGCTGTGGTACTTCCAGTATGAGATGAAGCCCACGAACGAGGCGGGCATGCAGATCGACGTCATCGGCGGGCAGGAGCTGACGGATGACGGATATCTCAACGAGAACTGGACGCACTATCTCACCGTCCTGCACTACACCAGCGGCGAGCAGACCGGCTATCAGGTCATCGGCACCTATACCGGCAACGACGGGCTGTGGTACAACGGATGCAGCTACAGCGGAGAGGAAAAGTATTACCTGCACGACTTCTATGTCGACTACGCGGGGCTTGATCTGCCGAAGATGTTCATTCCCAACCTGCTGAACGACACGGCAACGGACGGCTACGGCCGCGCCAACCAGTGCGAGGCGCGGCTCATTTCGGGCGATGGCAGCTACTACTTCTATGCGCCGATCACCGCCTGGGCGTGCAATCCGGGGACGGAGTTCTGGTACTCCCGCTACGACACCGGCTCTTACTTCAACGCAAAGAAGCTCGAGCAGAGCCTTGACGAAGCGAAGGCGGAATGGGAAAGCACCGGCGCAAAGGCCGAGAAGACCGACGCGGGCTGGCGCTTTGTGACGCACGAGGGCATGAGCAACACAATTGTCACGCTCTTTGATGCGCCGGACGGCACCTGCTACGAGGTCACAACGCACTGGACGTTCGACGGCAGCACGGAAGAGAATCAGTGGGGCTGGAACCGCGACCGCGCCGTTGAGGGCGAGGCCGAGGTACTCCGGGCGATGGTCAGAAGCTTCACGGTGAACTGGGACGCCGACGCGGCGGCCGATCCAGCGCCTGACGATACCGCATTTCAGGCCGACCTTCAGCTTGCATCGAATGGCGGCGCGTCCTGGCTCAGTCTGAATACCGACGGCATGGCGGTCGGCGGCCACGATCCGAAGGACGCCGCCCCGACCGTTCTGCTCGATACGTGCGATTATAAAGAGTCCGATCCGTCTGAGTCCTCGCCCTCGGGCAGCGCTGTTCCGCCCGACGGCGGGAATCCCCTCGCCCTCTGCCTCAGCCTCAGCAATTCTGCGCGCTTTACCTTCTACGAGGGCTCGGATTTCATGCTCTACCAGCACGGCGATACGCGCTACTACAAGGTCAGCAGCTACGGCGACTATGCGACGATCTTCGACGCGATGCTCGCATGGTACAACAAGACGCCGGACAAGGAAGCGACATTTGAAAGCGACCTTGTGCTCGCGTCGAATGCCGCCACGGTCGACATTCTCGCCTTCTGCCCCGCCGGCGGCGAGAGCGGGAGCCATGCTCCCCTTTTGACGGGCTATTCCGTCGCGCTCGACAGCTATGAATACAAGCCCATCGACAAGCCGAAAAACCTAGACGGTCTGGACTCTGTCGAGCTCTGGCCGCACAACGCGCAGGCGACGTGCCTGATATTCTATAAGGGAACGAACACCGTCAAATATATGTCGGGCAAAAGCGAACGCTATTACCGCGCGGTCGGCGATTTCAGCATCGTGGACAATGATGGCCGCACACTTTACGACTTGATGCGCGTGTGGTACGACACGGCGGAGTATTCCGACATGCTCACCTCCGACGTCCGCGCCCAGTCGAAGAGCTTTTCGTGGCAGGAGGCCGCGCAGAACTGGGCGAACGCCTATTACGGGACGCAGAAAGAGGTGACGAGCGGCAGCATCTATAAATTCACATGGCTCAATGTCACGGTAAACCCCGCCGAGGAGACCACGCAGGCCAAGCGCAAGGCGGGCGAGATCGACGACAACACCTACTGCTTTGCCGTAAGGGTGGAATTCACGGCGGAGAGCGCCAACGCGCTGCAAAGCGCCATGGCGGGCAACACCGTCAAATGCGAGAACCCCGCCGCGCCCAAGGACGCCTATGAGTTCTACCGCTGCTGCACCATCCAGCTCAGGGACGACGGCCGCTGGTACGGAACAGAGCTCGGGACCGGCTGGTAATGCGCAATTCCTAAAAAGGAGGGGCTACCCCCTCCTTTTTTTGCGGTTTTTCAGCGGCGGGCGGGAAAAAGTACTGGAACATCTCAAAGATATGTGGTATGATGGGAATATTCCAAAACGTATTTCTCGGGAGGTTCCCATCATGGAACACAATCCGGTCCTCAAAAATCCGCTGTCGCTCGACAGCGAAATTCCTCTCTATTCCCAGCTCATGGGCATCATCAAGCGCAGCATCACCTCCGGCGCGCTCAAGGTCGGCGACCTGCTGCCGAGCGAGGCCGAGCTCTGCCGCGTTTACGACATCAGCCGCAATACGGTCCGTCAGGCCATCGGCGCGCTCGAAGAAGAGGGCTTTGTCGTGCGCAAGCGCGGCAAGGGCACGTTCGTCACTGACCCGAACACGCGCCGCAAGGGCGTGCAGTATTCGTTCACGACGGAAATTTCCCAGCTGGGCAAAACGCCGTCGTCCACGCTGGTCGACTTCGCGGTCATCACGCCCTCTCCCAAGATCGTGACGCTCATGGGCCTTGAGCCGGGCGTGAAGGTCTATCGCTTCACGCGCGTGCGAAATGTCGACGGCGAGCCGCTCATTTTAGAGACGTCGTACTACCCAGAGTACATCTACCCGAACCTGACGCGCGAGCTTTTGGAGACGCACAGCTTCTACAGCCTGCTCTACCACGTCGGCGTCATCCCGTTTTCCGCGTCGGACACGTATGAGGCCGTCGTGCTCGCGCCGCACGAGGCGCAGCTTCTGCACTGCGCGCCCGGCTCGGCGGCGTTTTTCCATCAGCGCCGCACCACGACCGAGAACGGGCATACCTATGAATACACCACGAGCTATATGCGCGCGGACCGCGTGAAACTGGACGTGAGATTCCAGAAGGGATCGACGTCCTTCATGCGCACGGTTGATTAAAAAAGGCAGCCGAAAGGCTCCCTTTTTTCGCGCCTCCTGCGCAGCGGGGATCTTAGCGCAGCGCGGCAGCGCTGCATCGTTGTTCCCCACACCGTGTGGGGACGCGGCAAAGGGGGATATTCTCTTTCTCGAAAGAGAATATCCCCCTTACACCCCCAAGAGA
>ENA-ORUX01002041-ORUX01002041.1-human-gut-metagenome-genome-assembly--contig:-NODE-2041-length-13966-cov-2.424412_pt1 | contig 13966 bp, 9 predicted proteins | sample MGYA00242087_ERZ509225 | MGnify/ENA primary metagenome ERZ509225 (study PRJEB26280, sample SAMEA2338864) | human gut metagenome | biome: human gut; feature: human-associated habitat; material: faeces... | reverse complement strand
GTGGATGGGTAGACTTGGTTGCATTGAAATATGCAATTATGGTTAATGGGGTGACTCAATTGATTATGATGAAGAGTGATGTGCTGGATACTTTTGATACAATTTCTGTTTGCGTTGCTTACGAGGTGGATGGGAAAGAGATAGATTATTTCCCGTATGATATTACAGAAGGTGTGAAACCAATCTATACTGAGTTGCCGGGTTGGAAATGTGATATGACAAAAATGATTGCAGAGGATGGATTCCTAGAATAATCTACTAATTATTTTAAATTTTTGGAAGAGGAAACCGGGGTCCCGATCAAGATTGTATCCGTGGGACCGGATCGAGAACAGACGATTGTTCGTTATATGGAATAAGGATATTTCGATAAAATAGAAAAACCGTTTTGCTGTTGGGCAGAACGGTCTTTCTTTTTTATATGTAATTTTGCGTAGATTATTTTGCGTAGATTAGTTTATCTTTGTGTGAAGATAAGAATAGAGTAAAGTAGATACGGATATGATGACATGGGATTTTTTCTTTAGGTTACTTGTAGCCGGAGTTTTAGGGGCTATCATTGGTTTGGATCGTGAATATCGGGCGAAGGAAGCGGGGTTTAGAACTCATTTTTTGGTAGCTTTAGGTAGTGCACTTTTTATGATCGTTTCAAAATATGGATTTTGGGATATTCTTGGGAATGCGGGGATCGGTCTTGACCCGAGTCGTATTGCGGCTCAAGTGGTGAGTGGTATAGGTTTTTTGGGGGCCGGGACTATTATTATTCAAAAATTATTTGTGAGAGGATTGACTACGGCTGCTGGGATATGGGCTACTTCTGCCATTGGTCTTGCAGTCGGCTCCGGACAATATTGGTTGGGAATCAGTGCAATGTTGTTAACTTTATTGGGTTTAGAAGGATTGGGATATATTTTTCAAAAGTTCAGCCAGCGGAATGTATTGTTAATATTTACGACAACAAATCAAGAGGTAATCAAGGTGGTTACTGATGAGATAAAGAGTAAAAAGCATACAATCAGTTCTTATTCTACTGAGTCATCCAGGTTGGGGGATATAATCACTTATCGGGTGACAATGGTTATTCGTACTCATAAGACAGGGGATGAAACTTTGCTATTCCAGTTTATACAGCATTTGCCGGATGTGATGATTGATCGGATGGAATAAAAAAAGCGACTTTAAGTCGCTTTTTTTAATTTCCATGTTTGGAGTGTAGTTTCAGTCTCATTAGACGAAGATCTTCTTCCGAATAGTCTCCTTCGAATTCTTCATAGGCATCTCCAATATTATCACTTTTAGCTTCCATAAAGTAATCCATGATTTCTTGCTGTTGCTCTTCATCCAAAATTTGATTGATGTAATAGTCAATGTTGAGTTTGGTCCCGGAGAAGACGATGGCTTCCATTTCTTTGATCAGTTCCTCAAAGGTAAGACCTTCTGCAGAGGCAATGTCTTCCAGGTCAATTTGACGGTCAATATTTTGAATGATATATACCTTGAATTTTGACTTATTGGCGACGGTTTTAACAACTAAATCTTGCGCTCTTTCGATTTCGTTGTCTTCAACGTATTGTTTGATTACTTCAACGAATTCCTGTCCGTACTTTTGCGCTTTTCCTGAACCTACCCCCTGTATGTTGGCTAGTTCTTCCAATGTGATGGGGTAATTAGTACACATATCCTCTAGGGATGGATCTTGGAAAATCACGTACGGTGGCAGATTGTTCTTCTTGGCAATCTTTTTCCGTAAATCTTTCAGTATGGCAAATAAGGTGTTGTCGAGTGCTGATACTCCCCCTTTTTCCTGAAGTTTCTCTTCTGATTCTTCAAAATTATGATCTTCCATCAGCATAAAGTCTTTAGGTTCTTTTAAAAATTCGTGGCCTTTTTCAGTTAGTTTTATGACCCCGTATTGTTCAATATCTTTTTCTATATAATTAGCAATTAAAGCGCGTCTGAATACCATGTTCCAGAACTGTGCATTCTTTTCAGAACCGACACCAAAAGATTCCAGTTCGTCATGATGATACGATTTTATCATGGAATCGGTTTCTCCAAGAAGAATATTTACCATGTGGTCTACCTTGAATTTTTCTTTTACTTCAAGGATGACATTCAAGGCATCAATTAAGTATTCTTTGCCTTCGAATTCTTTTTTCGGGAATAAGCAGTTATCACAGGCTCCACAATTTTCTTCATCATAGTTTTCTCCGAAATAGTGTAACAGTACTTTTCTGCGGCAAAGAGAAGTCTCTGCGTAAGAAACAGTTTCCATTAGGAGTTGTTTCCCGATTTCCTGTTCGGCAATCGGTTTACCTTGCATGAATTTTTCCAGTTTTTGGATGTCTTTGTAGCTGTAGAATGTCAAACAATAACCTTCTCCTCCGTCCCGTCCTGCTCTTCCGGTCTCTTGGTAATATCCTTCGAGGCTTTTGGGAATATCGTAATGAATGACAAAACGTACGTCTGGTTTATCAATGCCCATTCCAAAAGCGATTGTTGCTACGATAACGTTGACTTCTTCCATCAAGAACTTGTCTTGATTGGCACTACGGGTCGATGCGTCCATACCGGCATGGTAAGCGGCAGCCTTGATTCCATTCACGCAAAGGACTTCCGTGAGTTCTTCCACTTTTTTACGGCTCAGGCAGTAAATGATACCTGATTTGCCTTCGTTGTTTTTAATGAATTTTATGATATCTTTTGTCGGGTCCACCTTTGGACGTACCTCGTAGTAGAGGTTTGAACGATTGAAGGAAGTCTTAAACACTTGAGCATCCAGCATGTCCAAGTGTTTCTGAATGTCATGTTGGACTTTCGGAGTCGCTGTTGCCGTTAAAGCGATAATCGGGGCTTTCCCGATTTGCTCCACGATCGGTCTGATTTTGCGATACTCTGTCCGAAAATCGTGTCCCCATTCGGATATACAGTGGGCTTCGTCTACCGCAAAGAAGGAGATAGGTACTTTTCGTAAGAATTCAATATTACTTTCTTTGGTTAGAGATTCTGGGGCTACATATAATAGTTTTGTTTTACCACTCAACACGTCTTCTTTTACTTTTAGAATATCACTTTTGCTAAGAGACGAATTCATGAAGTGGGCAACTCCCTCCGATGCGCTGAACGAACGCATGGCATCAACTTGGTTTTTCATTAAAGCAATTAGTGGCGATATCACTATTGCTGTTCCGTCAAGTATTAAGGCTGGTAACTGGTAACACAAAGATTTCCCCCCCCCCGTTGGCATCAGTACAAACGTGTTGTTTCCAGCGAGGACGTTTTTTATTATTTGCTCTTGATTCCCTTTGAAGTTATCAAAGCCGAAATACTCTTTTAATTTAGCATGTAAATCTATTTGCAATCCCATTGTTTTTTTAATTTTCACACACCCCATTTTTACACGGGTGCGCAAATTTATAACTTAATTTGTTTTTACAAACAAAATCTTCTATAATAAATCTATCATCACTCGTTTTTGAGCTATCATAAAAAATGATACTTTTGTCCCTAGTAAAGTTATAGCAAAAAATGATAAGTGCAATATTTTTTTTCTTTTTTTGCTTTAAGGACGACTTTTGAATGAATATTTATAATTAGATAGTCATGGTAGATATAAAATCGGTTGCACGCAAAGTGATTCAAGATGAGACAGTAGCTATTCAAAATTTGATAAACTATATAGATGATGATTTTGAGGCTGTCGTTAGATTAATTTATAAAAATAAGGGGCGGGTGATTATCACTGGTATTGGAAAAAGTGCAATTATTGCGACAAAAATTGTGGCAACAATGAACTCCACGGGAACCCCAGCCGTGTTTATGCACGCTGCGGATGCTATTCATGGTGATTTGGGAATGATCCGGGAAGAGGACGTGGTGATTTGTGTTTCCAAGAGTGGAAACACTCCGGAAATAAAAGTTTTGATCCCGTTGATACGAAATAACGGAAATAATAATATTGTGGCAATGGTGTCAAATACGGACTCTTTTTTGGCTAAAAACTCCCTTTATGTACTGAAGGCGAAAGTGGAAAAAGAAGCTTGTCCTTTAAATTTAGCTCCCACAAATTCAACTACGGCACAGTTAGTGCTGGGAGATGCATTAGCAATGTGTCTGGTAGAGTGTCGTAGTTTCTCAAGCAGGGATTTTGCAAGATTTCATCCGGGCGGAAGTTTAGGAAAACGTTTGTACACGAGGGTTTCGGATGTTTATGATGAAACGAATCGGCCTTGTATCACGAGAGATGCGGGAATTCGCCCCGTGATTCTAGCCATGTCGAAAGGACGTTTGGGTGCAGTGGCAATTGTGGATGAGGAAGAACGTTTGGAAGGAATTATCACGGATGGTGACTTGCGGCGGATGATGGAGAAATATGATGATGTGGATGGGTTGACGGCAAAAGATGTCATGTCAAAATCTCCCAAGACAATATCGGAGGAAGAATTGGCGTACAATGCTTACCGGATGATGGAGCAAAATAGTATTACCCAGCTGGTTGTCGTTGATAATGAACGTCATTACAAAGGAATGGTACACATACACGACATATTGCGTGAAGGAGTGGTTTAATGTATGATTTGTGATTGATGATTTATGATGGGGATTATCTTCATTTTGAATGGTTGTTCCTAACTCGAAATTGTGAATCTAAAATCGTAAATTTTTTTGTAATGAAATATCTGAAATTGTGTTTTGTCTTGTTGTTGTTGGCGTGGGTGTCTGTAATAGAGGCGCAAACGACGAAGGTTAGAGGAAAAGTAGTGGATGCTGAAACGGGGGAACCGATGCCATTAGTAAGTATTGTATTTGTAGGTACAACGATTGGTGTTACGACCGATTTTGACGGAAATTATGATATTGAAACAAGAGAGGATGTTAGCGAAATTATGGCATCCTTTGTTTCTTATGAGCGTCAAACCGTGGAGGTTAAGAAAGGAGCTTTCAATACGATTGATTTTAAATTAGTGCCAATCGTGACCAATTTGGACGAGGTAAAGGTGATACCGGGAGAGAATCCTGCACATGCTATCTTGCGGAATATTTCAAAGAATAAGAAGAGAAACAATCCGGCAGAAAAGGATTCCTATAGTTATGCTACCTATACGAAGATGGAATTGGATATTGCGAATATGAAGCCGGAGTTTAAGAATAAAAAATTGCAGAAAAATTTCGGTTTTATTTTTCAGTACATGGACACTTCGAGTATTACAGGGAAGGCTTATCTACCGGTGATGATTTCTGAGGCTTCGGCAGATTACTATTATCGGCGCTCTCCGAAATTGTCAAGGGAAATCGTGAAAGCCAGCCGAATTTCGGGTATCGAGGAGGATTACAGTTTAGCTCAGTTTACGGGACATCTACATGTGAATGTGAACTTGTATGATAATTACATTAATATTTTTGAGGTGAATTTTGCTAGCCCGTTGAGTGAACACGGGTTGATGTATTACAAGTATTTTCTGGTAGATAGCGTACAGAAGGAGGGACGAAAGATATATAAGATTCGTTTTCATCCTAGGGGAAAGTCTACCCCGGTGTTTGATGGGGAAGTAAATATAGATTCCACTACATGGGCGTTGGAGTCCGCTCGTTTACGTATGGCTAAAGGATTGAATGTAAACTGGATAAAGGATTTAGCTATCGAGAATACGAATGAATTAATTAATGATTCTACTTGGTTTTTAAAGCAGGATAAAATATTGGCTGATTTTACCGTACAGATGAAGGATTCCTCCAAGTTAATCTCGTTTATGGGACATCGTCAGATTGATTATTCAAATGTGAAGGTGAATGAAGATATCCCTACCGAGATTCTGAAACTGGATAATGACGTGATCATTAATAAGGATGTTCTTCAGAGTGATGAAAGTTATTGGCAAACAGTACGTCCTTACGAGTTAAGTGAAAAGGAACAGAATATATATAATATGGTGGACTCAATAAAGAATGTCCCGTTGTATAAAAATATATACGACATCATTCAGACCGCCTTACTTGGCTACTATAACACGAAATATATCGGTTTTGGACCTTATTATAAATTGATGAGTTTTAATAAGTTGGAGGGATGTCGTTTCCAGTTGGGAGTCAAAACTACGAGTGATTTTAGCAAGCATGTGCGGCTTACCGGGTACGGGGCTTATAGCACGAAAGATGGTGAATTTAAAGGAGGCGGAACTGTTGAATATATCTTTAATAATCAACCGACATCGAAGTTCACGATTGGAGGGCGGCATGATGTATTACAGTTGGGAGCCAGCGAGAACGCCTTTACCACAGGTAATATATTGAGTTCGATATTTTCTAGGGGGAATAATGATAAGTTGACTTTAATTAATTCATTTGATGTGCGTTACGAAAAGGAATGGTGGCAAGGTTTTTCGAATTCCTTTGCATTGGAATATCGTCAGATGTTTCCCACGAAATATGTCGATTTTGTTCGCCCGAATGGAGAAGTCGTGGATCAGATTCATACAACCCAGTTGCGTTTGGGAACACGTTTGTCGAGGAACGAGATTGTCGTGCGACAGACGTTTGATAAAGTTTCCATGGGATCGGATTTTCCGATCGTGGGAATTGACGTGGTGGCCGGGTTAAAGAATATATTGAATGGGGATTACGAGTATTACCGTTTGGAATTATCTGTGAAACATGATTTTGATATTGCCCCGTTAGGATATAGTGATATAATGTTATCTGGGGGAAAGATATTTAATAAGGTACCTTACCCGTTGTTGAAATTACACGAGGGGAATGCTACTTATTTTTATGATCCTTATGCATTCTCTTGCATGAATTTTTACGAGTTCGCATCTGATTTATGGGGAGCAGTGTTTTGGGAACATCACTTTAGAGGATTTTTCTTAAGTAAGATTCCATTAATGAAACGGTTGAAATGGCGTGAGGTGGCGACAGTGAAAGCCTTGTGGGGCACATTGTCGAATAAGAATAATGGTAGTCTGCTTAACACGGATGCTATTTTCCGGTTTCCGGAGGGTATGTCTTCTGTGTCGAAGCCTTATGTTGAAGCCGGAGTCGGGATTGAAAATATTTTCCGGTTTATTCGCGTGGATGCTATCTGGCGGTTAACGCATCGTGGTGATCGTTCGGGACAAGACGTGGATAATTTTGCGATTAATTTCTCGTTACATCTAAATTTCTAATATTTTTCAATTTTCAATTTTCAATTTTTAATTGTAAAAGACTATCTTAGCGCGGTAAATATAGTAAGATATGAAATTAAGAGCTGAGGAATTAGTAAAAAAATACAAGAGCCGTACGGTAGTGAAAGGAGTTTCCGTGAACGTGGAACAAGGGGAGATCGTCGGGCTATTAGGACCGAATGGGGCAGGAAAGACCACGTCATTTTATATGATTGTGGGATTGATTAAACCGAATGGGGGACGTATTTTCTTGGACGACACGGAGATTACGACAGAACCTGTGTATCGTCGTGCTCAGCTTGGAGTGGGGTATCTTGCTCAGGAAGCTTCCGTGTTTCGGCAGTTGAGTGTGGAGGATAATATCAAAGCTGTTCTGGAGATGAGTAATTTGCCGAAAGATTACCAGCGTCACCGACTGGAGGAAATGTTGGATGAGTTCGGTTTGCAGCATATTCGCAAGAGTAAGGGAATTCAATTGTCGGGAGGAGAGCGTCGACGCACGGAAATTGCGCGAGCGTTGTCGATTGCTCCGAAATTTATCTTATTGGACGAACCTTTTGCTGGAGTGGATCCGATTGCCGTGGAGGATATTCAGAGCATCGTGATCAAGTTAAAAGAGAAAAATATTGGGATTTTGATCACGGACCACAACGTGCAGGAGACTTTGTGTATTACAGACCGGGCTTATCTGTTGTATGACGGGAGAATTTTACAATCCGGTTCAGCAGAGGATTTGGCTAATGATCCGGAAGTTCGAAGGGTTTACTTGGGAAAAAATTTCGAATTACGTGGGAAAAAATAAAAAAACGGTAAAATCGTTTTGTTTTTCACGGAAAAGCAATATATTTGCACCGTCAAAATAGCAAGCGGGCGTGGCGAAACTGGTAGACGCACTAGACTTAGGATCTAGTGCCGCAAGGCGTGGGGGTTCGAGTCCCTTCGCCCGCACTTGAAGAGATGGCCGCCTTACAAAGAGGTGGCCTTTTTGTTTGTTTTATCAATTATAGTATTATCATAGAGAAGTATGAATGTAACAAAGAACCAAATCGATGATCTTAATGCAACCATTAAGATCCAATTGGATAAGGAGGATTACGCAACTCGCGTGAGCGACGCGTTGAAAGATTACCAGAAGAAAGCGGTGATTGATGGTTTCCGGAAAGGGAAAACTCCTTTCGGTATTATCAAGAAAATGTATGGTAAAGCCGTTTTGATTGAGGAGATCAACAAGTTGATCGGAGAGAGTTTGTCTAATTATATCCAGGAGAACGATTTGAATATCTTGGGTGAACCACTTCCGAGCGAGACGGAGCAGAAGGAGTTGAATCTAGACGAGGAAAACTTCGAATTTGTTTATGATATTGCTTTGGCTCCCGTGATGAATGTGAAATTAAGCAAAAGAGAGAAAGTTCCTTATTACATCATCAAAGTGGATGATGAAATGATTGACAAACAGATTGAAAGCATCTGCAAGAGTAATGGTGAATTGATTTCGGTTGACACGATTGAGGGGTCAGAGTATGTGAAAGGAGAGTTGATAGAGTTGGGAGAAGACGGAAAACCTAAAGAAGGCGGAATTCATGTTGAGGATGCCTCTTTGTCTGTTGAGCATATGAAGGATGAAGAGCAAGTGAAAATCTTCGTTGGTAAACAGGTTGGGAATGAGGTGATTTTCAACCCGTCAAAAGCTTATCCCAATAAAACGGATTATGCCGCTCTGTTACAAATAAGCAAGGAAGAAGCTGAGCATGTTACATCTGATTTTTGTTTTATCATCAGCGAGATTAAACGTTACGTTGAGGCAGAAGTGAATCAAGCTTTATTTGATAAAATTTACGGAGAAGGTAACGTGAAGAGCGTTGAGGAATTCCGGGCCCGTGTGAAAGAAGACTTGGCTAAACAGTTTAAAGCTCATAGTGAGTACCGTTTAACGGTAGATGCTCGTGACAAGATGTTGAAGAAAAACGAGGACGTGGTCCTTCCGGAAGCATTCTTGAAGCGTTGGATGTTGGCTACCAATAAAGAATTAACTCAAGAGGCTGTTGATAAAGATTTTAATTCTTACCGGGATGAATTCAAATGGCAGTTGATCAAGAGCGATATGATCAAGGAAAATAACATCAAAGTTGAGTACGAGGATATGAAGGTTGTGGGGCGTGAAGTCGCTGCTGCACAATTACAACAATACGGATTATATGGTTTGTCTGACGAGCAATTGGATGGTTTTGCTGTTCGTTTGTTTGAAAATGAGAAACAGCGTACCAGTCTTTACGACCGTGCATTGGAAAATAAAATTTTCAGTGTTATTAAAGAGGGCGTAAAACTGGAAGAGCAAGAGATTTCCATGGAGGATTTCGGAAAGCTGTTCGAGAAGTAATCAATCAAAATTATATAAGGTAATCCCGCCTCAACGAGACGGGATTATTTTTTTGCTTAAAGTTTGCAGTTATCCGAAAGTTAATCGTTCATTGTGGTTACGCTGGTGCGATTTACTAATTGGAGATGACGAGAATCAGGAGGGTGAAAATTGGGGATAAAAAAAGCTATCCCGAAGGATAGCTTATATAAGTGATTCTGAATTCTTATTTCATGTGTAGTTTTGCACGAGTGATGTATTTTTCGATGTCACGAGCTTCATAAGAAGCGGGGAATTCTTTTTCTAGTCTTTCATACATGCTCAATGCACTTTTATAATCGTTTGCTTTCTCGAAAGCAAGTCCGGCTTTCATCATGATAACTGGAGTTGTAACCATGTTGGTCATTCCGGTTGTCGCTTTTTGATAAGCTTTTTTGAAATCGCCCAACTGCATGTAAGCATCACCCAAGTTTGCCATTGCCATGCTGGAGAAAATTACATCGTTGGAAGAAAATTTTTCCAAGTGTTTGATAGCATTTTTATTGTCCCCCAAGTGTAAATAGCAAATTCCGGCATAATAATTAGCCAAATTTCCACTGGGAGTAGAGCTGTATTTGTCAATGATTTCCAAGAAGCCAGGAGCGTTTCCATCACCATTAAGAGCCATATTAAAAGAATCTTTTTCAAAAAGGTTTTCGGCAACAAACATTTGTTTCAATGCTTCTTCTTTCATTGGGGTCTTGTAAAATCTATAGTATCCCAAGATTGCACCTACTACGATGATGATAACGAGGACTCCTCTTACCAATAACTTTTGATTTTTCTCGATAAATTGTTCGGTCGAAATCGTGGCTTCTTCAATTTGTTCAAAGCCATCCACACGTTTCTGTTTCTCTTTTGACATGGTTATATGTTTTTGTTATTTACTTTTCTTATTTCTAGACGTATTACTCATCAACGTGCAAAATTAATTTTTTTTTTGATATCAAAAGGGGCTCCATGAAATTTTGTGCAAAAAATTATCTGCTCGATGGATGATATCCTTCTTTTCCTTATTTTTGGTCATCTGTTTCACGTTCGTGTTGGAACTTGTTGCTTGTAACCACTAACAGTTGAAATGAATGATTTTAAGAAATTTGAATATTGTGAATTATAAAAATATCGCCGAGGTGAGTGTCACGTGTTGTCCCCGGTTTAATTGTTTTATCGGGAATAACGGTGTGGGGAAGACCAATATTCTGGATGCCGTGTATCAGTTGTCGATGTGTAAAAGCTATTTCAATCTGCCCGATGCGCAAAATATTCGCCACGGGGAGGCTTTTTTCATGATTGAGGGTCAATATGTGCACGGGAACGAGGAGATTGACGTGTACTGCGGGGTAAAACGAGGTCAGAAGAAAATTTTTAAAAAGAATAAGAAGGCTTATATTCGGCTTTCTGATCACATCGGGTTGTTGCCGTTAGTTATTATTTCGCCTGCAGATGTGGTGTTGATTGATGGTGCTAGTGAGGAGAGAAGACGTTTTATTGACGGGGTGATCAGCCAGTGTGATAAAGAATACTTGCAATTATTAATTCGCTACAATCGGGTGTTAGTACAGCGAAATAGTTTTTTGAAGGAATACGCGGGGCGATCCATTGATGCGGATATGTTGTCCGTGTGGGATGAACAACTCGCGGATTGTGGGTGTGTCATTCTTGAACGACGTAGGGCTTTCGTGTATGAGTTGGAGGAAATGTTTCAAGTGTATTATGACCGGGTTGCATTGGGAAGGGAAAAAGTTATGCTGGAATATTCGACGACTATAAAGAATGATGATTTCTTGGCTTCATTGCGTGATAGTTTCGATCGAGACAGAATATTGACTTATACGACAGTGGGAGTACATCGGGATGATTTGAACTTGAGTCTGGAAGGGTATCCCGTGAAGAAACTGGGGTCACAGGGACAGAAAAAGAGTTTTCTGACAGCGTTGAAATTGGCACAGTTTGCTTACTTGGTGAAACAGAAGGGGGTGAAGCCGTTGCTATTGTTGGATGATATTTTTGATAAGTTGGATGCTGATCGGGTAAGTCAAATCATTCAAATAGTTTCAAGTACGGACTTTGGTCAAGTTTTTGTTACGGATACCAATCGTGAACATATTGACGAAATTTTGCAGCAACATGCCATGGAGTATAAGATATTTCGTGTTGTGGGAGGGAATGTCGCAGATTTAAAATATTGAATAGAAAGAATCTAAAATTTAAGGTACTTGTATACCACCTTTACAACGAAATATAAAGTAAACTTTTCCTAGTTAATACACGCTTATCTTCCGTGGCATATTCGATGTTCTTAGGGATTAAAGACGCATCAAAGACGTATCAAAGACGTTACAAAGACGTTCGTGGACGTCCCTGACACGTTCCCGTGGCGAAATGAATTGGCGCTTGTTTTAGAAATAGATCCCTTATCCATTTGATTATGAATGGTAAATATACCTTCTTGCCTGCAGGAGTTAATATCTCACAACAAAATCGTGTATAACTACCAAATTTAAAATCTAAAATTCATTTGGGTTATTCAGAAAATCGTATTTTTGTAGAATAAATTTAATTGTAAAATTATTATAAACTAGGAATATTTTGAAGCAGGGTAAGACGTTGACAATGGATGAATTGGTAAATCTTTACTTGGAGCAGATGGGGTTATCCCGTCAGTTTAAAGCCACGGTGGTGTGCCAAGTTTGGCCAGATGTCGTGGGGGGAATGATTGCTTCTCGGACAAAGAGTTTACGGATTTCAGAGGGAAAAGTGTTTGTGAGTTTCACTTCTTCCGTGGTAAAAAACGAGATCTTGATGGTGAAAGAGGGATTAATAAAAGCTCTGAATGATCGGGTCGGAGATAATGTAGTGAAAGATATTGTAGTGTTCTAGTCGTAGAACATTTAAATAAGAATATAGATGAAATTAATTGATACGAACGATTTTTTACTTGGCTCTCATGGGTTGAACCGGTTTCGGGAAAGTTTGGTTTCCAAGTTGGTGATGTATATTTTACGGTTGCATAAACTGGATAAGTTGAATGTGAAGGTGAATGATGATGATCCTGAAGTTCTTTTGGATAGTTTGATTGAAGCTTTGGGGGTGACGATCGAGGTGAGTGAGGAAGATTTGGAGAAGATTCCCAAGAATGGTACTTTCATCACAGTTTCCAATCACCCGTTTGGGGGACTGGACGGTATCGTGCTGGTGCGTTTGCTGTGCAAGTTGCGTCCTGATTACAAAATCATGTCGAATTTTCTGTTGAAGAAAATAGTTCCGCTGCAGGATTATATCTTGGGGTTGGATCCGGAGGAAAGCAAGAAGGGTTCGAATATGCGGGTGATTAAAGAGGCGATACGTCATGTCATTGACGGGAAACCCTTGGGAATATTCCCTGCTGGAGAGGTCTCTTCTTACCAAGCTGACTCGAATCACGTGGAGGATAAAGAGTGGGATTCTTCCGTGTTGAAGTTGGTGAAGATGGCGAAAGTGCCGGTTATTCCGATTTATTTTAAAGGGTCTAATAGTTTGTTGTTTTATTTGTTAGGAATGATTCACCCGGTATTGAAAACGATCAAGCTACCTTCCGAGTTGTTGAACAAGAAAAATCGAGTGGTGAAGTTAAGGATCGGGAGCCCGATTAGCGTGGAGACTCAGAATTCATTTCATGATATTGCCCAGTATGGTAAGTTCTTGCGGGCAAAAACTTATTTGTTGGGATCCGCGTTAGAAGTAAAGAAGTTTTTCATCAAATCACAGAAAGCAATGCCTAAAGCCGAATCGATTGCAGCAGAGACCGAGAGTGTAGTGTTGAAGAAAGAAATCGAGGGAATTGCCGAGGACTATCTGCTGTTTAACATGAAAAATTACGATATATATTGTTCCCCTTCCGTGAAGATTCCAAACGTGTTGAACGAGATTGGTCGTTTGCGGGAAATTACTTTCCGCGCGGTGGGAGAAGGAACGAATCGTAGTATCGATTTGGACGAATATGATCTTTATTACTATCACCTGTTTATTTGGGATCGAGAGGAAGAGAAAATTGTGGGGGCTTATCGTGTGGGGAAAGGAAAAGAGATCATTGATCGTTACGGCATGAAGGGATTTTATATCAACTCGTTGTTTAAGATGCGGAAGGAGATGTTACCTGTGTTGTACGAGTCGATAGAGTTGGGACGTTCTTTTATCACGGAGGAGTATCAGCGTAAACCGCTTCCCTTGTTCATGTTGTGGAAAGGTATTCTTTATTTTTTGTTGAAAAATCCAGAGTATCGTTATCTGATCGGTCCGGTGACTATCAGCGGGAAGTATACGGAAGTATCGAAAGAATTGATCATGCGTTTTATTCAAGAAAATCATTATAACCGTGAATTGGCCAAATACGTGATCCCGCGCTCCAAGTATCAGGTACATTCGGAAG
>ENA-ORUX01002030-ORUX01002030.1-human-gut-metagenome-genome-assembly--contig:-NODE-2030-length-14032-cov-4.164127_pt1 | contig 14032 bp, 19 predicted proteins | sample MGYA00242087_ERZ509225 | MGnify/ENA primary metagenome ERZ509225 (study PRJEB26280, sample SAMEA2338864) | human gut metagenome | biome: human gut; feature: human-associated habitat; material: faeces... | reverse complement strand
TATATTGTTAACAATTTATTTACAATTATGACACAATATATTAACAGTAATACGTTATTATATAATCAGAAAGTGAATAATAACTAACAAAAAGGAGGATAAAAATGTTAGCAACTACAACTAATTTAAACAGATTTTTGAATAAGGCAGAAAGAATTATCAGAAATAAATATAATGAAAAGGGGTTGATAGTATGTGCACGTATAGACAATGTGTTCGCAATCAACTATAATGGTATTCCATTTATTTTATCGGTAAGTGTAGCGTCATTTAATGTTATTGTTTACAGTATTGCTTTATCGTCTGATTCAAAGAATTATATTATCAACTCGCGCGGTACTTGCGGCAATCAAGAAGATGTTATAAGTGATATTTACGTTGATTTATTACATTATGTTAGAGATAATAACATCTGTTTAGAAACAGTAGAAACCTCAGAAAAGCACTACGCTGATTATACATCTGAAGATGTTGTCAAGGCTGGCATTGCAAAAGAATGCACAGATTGCCCAGACTTTTGCGAAGAAGATTGCATAGAAAAAGCCGAATGCGCACGTGGTAATGATGTTTTTGAGGATTGCAAAACAGTAAAAGAACAAGAGCAATATTTTGATACAGATACTTTACAGCCAAACAAGACAATAATTGCAAAAATTGAAGATATCAATTATTGCCCAAATCAAAATACATGCTGTATTGTTTCACCTTTTGTACATTGCAATTATAACTACAAATCAGAAGCTTGCATTAAAGCGCATAAGAATTTTATTGATGATTGCGAGAAATTACATAAACAAATGAAAGCAATAAGTAATCCAGAATGGCATCACGTTAGTCTTGCTACACTTGCCAACATTGACATTGATATGCTAGACGAAACACGACAGATATACATGCACGTAAGATATCAACTCAATAGAGTTATAAAAGCAATTTATAAATGCAATCGCTACCCAACAATGGATATATTAAGAACTAGCATAATTCAACATATAGAGAATTTACTTAGAAATAAAAAAGTAAATCGTAGCCTTTTACGTTATGCAAAAGCGCAAATAGACAATTGTTATCTGGTTAATGGTGTAATATCAAGTAAGTATGCGGGTAGTTATTCAGAAAAGTCATCAAGAGCATATAAGAAATATTTTTGCCTATAATATCACAGCTGTTCTATCGGCTACACGGGAAGAAAGAAGGAAAATTATGACAGTTAATATCTCGGATTTACAGCATATCGCGAGTAATTTAGTATCAGGCGGTTGGAGTTCAAAAGATGCAAAAGAGATTCAGTTAGAGTATAATTTGTGTGATGATGAAGTAAATGCCCTTGTAGAAATCATGAAAGAAATGGAGAAATAATAGCATGGATAATTTAACAGTTCAAAAGAAATTAAAACTTATCAGTGATTGCGTAGCGGCGGAAGATTCTGTTAGTAAGCTTCATATTGATGTTAGAAAGATGTATGCTTACATAGCAGAAAAGGCAGTAAATTCTGAAACATCAAACGATATTAACTCTCTTGAAATTGCAAAAATTACACTTGATTTTCTTGTAAGGGGGGTCGTAAAATGATTTATTCAATTGTTGTGTGGGGATTTGACACTGATAATGACTATCAGCACGATTGTGACCTTATTAAAGCTAAAAGTTTTAAGGAAGCATTTGCCTATGCTACTAATTATATGTGGCAAGGTTGGACTTTTACAAAAATAGAAATTGAGATAGTACAAGAAAATCAGTATATTATACAATATCATGATAACTATACTAATGAAAATGACCTTTTTAGTTGCAAGGCAGACAGTGAACTTGCTGCAAAGATAAAGTTTAGATTGTGTAATGACTTTTCAGATACTAAACGTTATGAGATAATCAGTGTAAAAGGAGTAACAAAATGCGAAGAATGAAATATAAATATTGTGTAGAAATTGCCTACCTTGATACAGATACCGAATGTATAAAAGTAGAATATATCGAAACGCTATCATATAACGCAACAAATGCAAAAGAGGATAGCTTTTCATATATCAGCAGATTTCCATTCGTCTCACATCCTACAGTAATTGAGGTATACAGAGCATAACAAAAGAGGGGTTCAACCCCTCTTTTTAATTCAGTGCAATATTAAATTCCACGCCATACAACTGTATCTCATCAACACTTGTAAAAGTAGCATACCCACTACCGCTTATATCAACCAAACGGAGATAAATTGCACCACTATCTAACTGTGTAGCATCCCTTGGATTGATAGTAAGAACAGCCATGCATTGATGATAACCGGACTTATCATGAATAATCGCATTACAATTGCAAATACTCTGTGCATTTATAAACGAAAGATTGTGGCTCATAACCTTGACGGCGGCATTTGTGAAATTCTTTGCAGGTTTAAATGCCAAATCAAGAAAGCTTGCCACATGCCTAAAGCTACAATGTGCGTTGGTATTAGTCAACACAACAGGCATTTTGTAATCGTTTAGTGTGCAATCAACCCCGTCAAGCGCAAAATCGCCCGATCTGTTCCAACTTGCGTATCCTCCCATTGCCTTATATATCATATCTGCAATTGAAGCTTGTCCGCTAGCGTTGGGGTGGATGTTATCGCTAACAAGTACGCTAGTCCAACGTAAAGCGCTATCTGCGCCGCTTAAAAACTTATACTTTCCCCAGTAAGTTTCATATAAAGTTTTAATTTCATCATATGCTTTTTGTTTTGCAACCGTAGTAAAACCGATTATAGGTGTTGCAATCCATCCAATGTAAAGCGTTGCATTTGGTAACTGTGCCATTAAATCAATTGTATCTTTAATTCCCGAATTGATAAGGGAAGCTGCAACAAATTGGTCATTCCAGCCGCCTGCAACAACAACATACTTAACTTGTTTCTTTTGCTTATCTGTTAGACCTGCTATTGCTTGCGATAGCAGAGCAGAAAAGTGAGTATTCGCACCAAATCCGCTGCCGCCTAAACTTTTATTAACATAAAAGCTGGCATCACTGAAATATTTTTCATGCAAGATATCGCACCACGGTTTCACCATGCCGTCGGGTGTGTACCCTTCCCCGTATGAGTCGCCAATTGTTATCAATCCATAGTCGGTTAACCATGTATCAATAATATCAGACAATTCTCCGCTTGACTTTAAGTTGTCCATATAATCGTCAATTGCCTTGATATAGTCCAAATTATCAATATAATTTTGTACATCTGCTTGCCATTTATTCCATTGCTTATAGTAATCATCCCATTTTGTATTTAAATCTTTAGTCGTTTCAAGAATCCAATCAAGATTTAAATTATGGAAATCCGTATAAGGAAAATTAGAAAATGCCATTGTCTACCCCCTACTTAAATTGATCTGAAGGAATCACGTTGTACTCTTTACCATCATCGCCGACAACTAAAATTGGTTCAAAAGCTTTGGCAAAATATGTAGCATCCGGTATTTGACCAAATTTACAAATCAAAATTTTTATGGATGCAATTTTAGTAAGATCAGTTATATATAAGAAAAAGGTGCAAGGCGATTTTGAATTTATAGGTGGGAAAATCATATGTACATTTGAATTAGCAAGCAATCTGTTTTGAATTGTACTAATGTTGTCACTACTTACAACAAGAATATCTTCATATGAGTACCCATCTGGTAATGTTATTGTTTGTTCATGAATTGATAGTTCAGATGCACCATAGGATATATTTATAATATTGCCGTATGTGTTTAAACTCATACTAACATACCCCCTTTTTCCCAACCATAGCCCTCAATAACACCTATTGAAATTGTTTCAAGCTCTTTTCCGCAATGCATGAAAAAACCATGACCAATATCAAGTCCAATGTGCCTTCCCTTACCGCCAAAAGTTGTATACAGTAAATCTCCATCTTTAGTCTTGTCAGGAGTCGTCACATTAGTACAACTGTTGATATATGCAGTCGAATACATAAATTTCCCTGTAACAAGATTGATAAAGCCGCTGCAATCAATCACAATCTTTCCCAAACAGAAAGCTTTAATCTGTGCTTTTTGCTGTGCGTTGTACTTCTTAAAATAATTTGGCTCAGCACTCCATAAAGCTTCAAAAACCTCAGGAGTACATTTTTGCCCCTTCGCGCCGTAAAGGTAAGCGTACTTGTCACGGTTTTTGTAAAGCTCTCTTGCCTTAGCAATATATGCCACGTTCTTATCCGGAATATTATAAATCATTGTTTAATTCTCCTTATCTTTTACTATTGTCAACAACTCAGTGATTACCTTCGTGTTGTTGTTCAATGCGTCGACCCATTTTGCACTCTCTTGGTCGTGCTTTTCATACCAGGTCTTTCTTTCCTCGCGCTGCCGCACGTCAAGAGCGTTTACATACCACATTACAGCGCCAAGACATACGCACGGCACACCAACCATTTGTGCGATTTGTGCAATTGCATTCATAATTTCCATATCACCACACTCCTATCAAAAGTCTATCTGCATAAAGCTTGCATACCTCATCGAGAAAATTGTAAGCTTTAGTCAGATCAATTTCCGCCTGCATCATTTGTTGCGAAGTTGTAACACCTATGTTTCCGTGAATCCTTCCCTCATGCGTTCCGCTTGTTGTTGACTCATCCAAACCATTGGTAACACTTCCGTGTGAGGTGTCAGCACCAAAAGTTTGGGAATCACTTCCGCTATCAGTCATGTTGTCAGTGTTGGCAACTTCAGGAGTTGAAGAATTAAACGCTGCAACCTTATGTGTACTGTCGGAAACTTTTCCAAAAGTTGTTGTAACGCTGCCTTTGTTAAACGTTTCTTCTGTATCAACTTTTCCCTTTTGGAAAGTACCGCCCCCAGTATCAGTCCAACTTTCCATTCTATCATAGTTTTCGATAGGATTATACTCAAGCTGTGTTACTTCCCACAAGTGATCAATAGTCCATTGTAAAGACCTTGCTACACTTGTAACGTGCCGTCTTAAATATTTGGGATCCTGATAAACAGGTGTTAAATCACCATATGATAACAAAAAGTGTTCAATAAGTTGATCTTTTGACAAACCTTTAACATAGATATCGTTAAAGATACTATTATCATAGTCATACAGAGTCGCTAGTGGTATAATTGTTCTCACGCTGTTCACCCCCTCTATTGATAGGATACCTTAAACGTGCTTTAATGTCAAGGTTATAATGTGCGTTTACCTTTTCTAAACATTCGTTAATTGTCTCAACCCACAACTCACACTTCGACATTACAGCGTTTTTGGTTTCCTCAACCTCATCTGTAATCATGCGCTCTTTTTTCTCAGGCGCTGTATAAATACCAATCTCCATATCAAAAGCGTGTTTGAGTTGTTCAACGCTTTCCAATGCAGCTTTAACAACATTGTAACATTTTTCAATGTCATTATTAAAATATTCGTAGAGAGGTCTACCAGTTTCCTTATCAAAAAGTGATTGATTGATCACAACAGCAAGTTTTCCAGACATGATATCGTCAAAAGCTGCCTTAAAAGTCTCACTTGCGCTTTTGTTGCGTGCCGTAAAAATAAAACCAAACTTTGCAAGTGCACTAGCAACGTCACAGTTTGAGAGCGTTAACGCTACACGTTGTGCGTATGAATTTATCAGATCTCCAATGCCGCACCAATCAGGAGTTAACCTCACTACTTCGCAATCAGTACCGATAACTAAATCTCCATTAAAACTAGCATCAAAAGCGGGGTTAGCAACTATATAATTTGTAGGCTGATATTGTACATCGAACCCATAAGGGCTTCCGTGTTGTGGAATGATTCCAAAACGTGCTGTGTTCATAACGCAAAAGTTCCCTTTTAAAAACAGTAAAGGGTAAATATAATTTTTTGACCAATTTTGAGGCATACCCTCAAAAATAATAAGACTTTCTGCTCTTTGCAAAAAGTAGCGAAAATATGTTGAGTAGTCCCAAGTGTTGTTTATATGAATCATGTTTGGATTTTGTCGCGACTCATATTCATTTATAATCGGACTTGATACCCCTTCCCCCACATAGTACCCACTATATACAAACGGTTTCATTCTATGAACATACCCCCATTCAAAAAGTTGTTGATTATCTCTTTTCCGTTTTCATTCGCGGAGCAAATTACATCTGCACTTTCGCATTTAACAAAACCAGTTAAACCAGAAAGTGAAGTAGGATTGCAAAGAGGTCTGCCAAAATGGTTAGCATCAACTGTTGTCTGTGTAAAGAATCTACATGTTAATGTGCAAAAGTTTTCCTGTGATACGCAACCGCCAGACCCACTCGAAGTCACATTACTTGATACCAGACCGCCAACTAGAGAAAGTACACCGCTGGCAGCGCCTAAAGCATTACCAGTTACAGCACTAGCAATTAAACCGCCTGCACCTTCTGCAATATTTCCCCCTCCATTACTTGAACGGGTTGAAAATCCAACGTTAGCTCCTGCACTACCAAAGTAATACCCAAAAACACCTTTGCTATTAAAAACGCTTGCGCTGATATTTCCGTTTATATCCATTTGCATTCCAACATATATTTTTCTGTCGGCTTTGATAAAACTACCATCAATTGGAATAGTCCCTATATATGGAATTGCAAGCGTATACTTTGAAAACGGCTCAACGTTTCTATAATCAAAATTTTCCACTTGTGGATGATTTGGGGCTGTAACTGAAACTACATTCCCCCAAATTTTGCCATTTGAAATAGCAGTACCTGTGCCGCAACCTGGAATCGGGCCAAGTGATATAGAATCGCTACCGCCGCCAATTGAGACAGGAACCCAACAAGCTGATATAATATAATCTTGCGTGTTAAAAACTTGTTTTGTGATTACATCGCCGATTTTCGTCCAGTCCGTGAGGGCATCAATAAAAGTTGATGAATACAAATAGTTACACAAAGCGGAAAACTGTGCTGGACTCAAAGCATGAAAAGCGTTTCCATTTTTTCCTGCTGTTGTAAGTATGATACTTCCTGCATTAGAAAAGCCAAAATTATTTGATAGAGCTTGCTGTATAGTTGTACTTGAGGAAGTAGGAAAAAGCGTATCAGATAATTCTTTATCAAAAAGGCTGCTTGATCTTGTTACATACTGTGTATTAGCTAAAATCTCACTTTTGTAGCTTGCCAAATAATCACAAGTGCAAGAAATTTCATATGTAGATTCTACATATGTAACATCATTGATAAAATAGTATCTTCCAAAAGTTTCACAGTATGCAACATTCCAATCAAAAGGTGCAACCCCGTGCAAAATGAAAGTTGGTCTTTCTACACTTGTACTGCTTTTAAGTACACATGTTGCACTTTCTGAAAATGTAGGTATTTTCGTGCTATTTATTCTTTTGTCTGATTTTCCAAATTTAACTTCAAATGCCATATGTACCCCCTATTCAAGAAAAGGGGCTTGAAGCCCCTTTGTTTAATCAAGTAAAATCAAAATTGCATTCTCTGTAAAGTCAACAGGAGTCTTAAATGTGTAATGATTCCAACCGTTTCTAAAACCAAACCTTGCATTTAATGGCTCGAGCGCGCTCCATTGATCAACCGGCACAATTCCCAACGTATCAATATCCATCATAATTCCTAGGACATTGTCAACTGTTTGATTTGATAAAGTAAACTTTGTCTTTCCATCTGGTTTTACTCCCTCAGCGCTACCCTTGATTTGCATTGGATTGCTGGGATCCGTCCAAAAAGTTACTTTCTCATAATCTCCCAATTCAGCTTTCTCAGGGTGGAAAAATTCTGAACCATTAGCCTCAAAGTAATTTCCGAATTTTGAAACCAGATAAAAACGCAAGTCTGCTGCATCAGTGTGGCGGTTTACAACTTTTCCTGTAAAATCGCCATGAAATCTTGTTCCGCGAACAGCAAGATTTTCTTTAAGTGTTTTCATCTCAGCCGACAACCAAATCATAAAAGGACGGAAATCAGCTGGGTTCATAATTGTTTTTGCCGTCATTGCAAGTCCTGTCTCAGCGTTATACTTTGTTAATGCGTGAAAAACCTGCTCTTTTTTACACATATTGCCGCTTGTTGGTGTTGCTTTACCAGCGTCAGCAAGGATAATTGCAAGGTTGGCAAGTTGGGCTCGTGACCTATTTTCAAGATCAATCTCGTAAACATTTGAAAATTCAGTCATAAGCATGGAGAAATACGCCGCCACGCCTGACTCAGAATCAAACGCTGCATTGATCTGATTCTTATAAATAGTATACTTTCTTGCAAAAGTCTGGCCACCGCTTGCGATTGTAAGAAGTACATCATACTTTACTGGCTTTGTTCCTGCTTTCCAGTCTTGACTTGCCTCATCTTTAGCAAGCTCAACGTTAATATTCCACTCATCATTATCAACCTCAGATTCATTTACAATCGGGGTAAACTTTCTAATATAATTGCCGTATCGTTGATCATCCCAAACCATACCGGAAAGTTTTCGTGAATAGGGTCGAATAGCATAAATTGATTTAGCGAGAACTGTTGGAATGATTTGATAAAGGTTGTCATCTTCTCTATCAAAGCCCATTTTAAATGTATTTTGCATTTGTCCAAAAGTTAAATTTTGAGCAGACGTTCTACCAGTATACTGGTTATACATTTGTGTAAGTAGTGGCGCAATTTGTGTATATGTAAGATTTGCCATTGTTTACCTCCTTTAGAAAAACTTACTAAAATCTGTCTTGTCGTTTGAACCGCCAAAATTAGTCTTGCCATTTGCAAGCTGCTGTGCTTTTACAAGTGCAGCCGCAAATTTTTCATAGTCAAATGAACTATCTGTCTTCTGATCTGTCTTCTGATCTGTCTTCTGATCTGTCTTCTGATCTGTCGTAACGTCAAACGCTGCAATTTCATCTTTACTATATCCGGCATTTACAAGCTTCAAAATTTCATCAATTTTCATATTTTAACCTTCTTTCTTTATTTGTTGACAGCTGTAAACAGACTCGAACTGTTATTATATGATTCAAAGTCATATGTGCTAACCGTTTACACTATACAGCAGTAATAGGCGGTCTGTCTGTCGTCCCCGACTCGCACACACTGGCTAGTGTTTGGATAGTGCAACCGCCTATTTATTATATATCATTTATATAATTGTTTGTCAATTACAACTTTATAGAATATCATACCATGATACACAATCAAAAGATGCTAAAAAGTCGCACTGTGTTTCATAGTCTGAAAATGTTATGTCACCACTAATAAACATTGGTTTTAGATACTTTTTACTACTGGTTTGCCACCTCTCTAGTGATGATGGCGAAGCATCAAAAACATCGTCACAATGAGCTTTCATCGGTTTAGTAACGTAAAATTTAAAGTCTGACTTATGAAGCCAAACTGAAAACAAAGGTGTTTTCATGTCGTGCGTATACTCTTTTAAGTTTTGATGTCGTATTCTATCATCTTCAAGATCCATAAATTCATTATCAAGTTCCATTTTTGCTCTGCCTTTTGGGAGATTTCTGTAAAAAGCGTTTTGTCTCTTTTTCTCAGAAATAGGAGATTTGAACGGAAGTATAAGTGTTGTCTCACACCTATCTACTTGCGTAATTTCAGTTCTTTCTTTTACTGCTTTGTAACAGTCAGGGATAAGTCTGTATCCGATAAGGATATTTGACATAATAGCGTTAGAATTTCCAAAAAACCACGTTCTTATTTTTTCCGTTTCCGAGTCAGGTCTATTTCTGAACAGCACTTCCATGATATTTTTGTACGCCTGGAATTCATTTTTTATAGGTCTGTCACCTTTTTGCGGAATGAATTCATCAAAAATTACATCATAAAAGCGTGTGAAATCTATACCTGTTTTGTTTTGGAAAGTAGACAGCGAAACACCTACTATAAAAGGTTTATCGTTTTGCAAGTCCTCATCTGTCAGATACGCTTTGCCGTATCCTTTTTTGTCGTTATATTTCAACCGAATATCTTTTCCAAACCAGTCTGGTTTTACAAAGTCGCCTATAGTCGAAAAGCTGTTCTCAAGTGCAACGTTTGTTCTACGCACGTATAAAATAGGGAAGTGCCTATCATTCCAGATATCACATATCAAATGCGATTTTCCAATACCTCTTCCGCCTATGATATCTATATATCGCTGTCCAACTTCACAAATATATTTATAATTCAAATACCCGTTTTCTTTATATAAACTCATATTATCACCTCTTTAACTTAAAAGAGGGAAGTCGTTTGACTTCCCTTCATACCTTATACCAGCTCAAAATTCATATAAGTCCTACCAGCTTTACTCTGCGATCTTGTCAATTTAAACTGTAAATTGTAAGTCTCCATAAAATCATAGGCATTTTCTGCCGTCTTGATCACAGTTGGACTTGACGTTGCAATTGTTACAACTTCACCCGTCTCAATGTTTGTATGATAAAAAACAGCAACTTCCTTATCATCATCTGTCGTATAGCGTACATAATCTGTAACATTTACGATAGTATCATCTGGCAAATTCTTCATTAACAGATGATTGTCATTTACCATCTTAAACATTTCTTTCTTGTCAAATTCTCTTGATTGTCTTTCAATTCTCATTTTCGTTATCCTCTTTTCTTTTATTTAAGGTTATTATCCTTTACAAGTATATAATAACTTATTTACAAAAGTTTTGCAAATAAAACGTTATTTACTCTACTATTTCATCGACTATAGTGTAATTCTTGATTTGATCATCTGATAAACCTATCTCATAATTGCGAGCTATCATACAACTATAGCCTGTATACTCTGTTATTGCTTCTTTGCCTTGATAATCAACAACTTTTGTTTTTGTGATAGTATCGGTGTCATTATACCAAATTTGAAAACCACCACTATTCTTTATTTTGAACCCCTCTCTAAAGTTATCAAGGTTTTTAATTACTTCTACACCCCTTGCCTTTTTAACTCCCGATATAGTACAACCAAAATACGTTTTATCTTTTGTTTCTTTATACGCGTTAAAACAATACTTCTTCGCACCTAAAGTTTTAAAATCTTTGTATTCTGGTTCATACCTATTTTCAGATTTTATATCACTTTCACAGTCAAAATATCCGATATAATATTTTTTGCCGTCAATGTCAACAAAAGTATTAGTTTCTTCGCACAGCTCATATATCCAATTATTTAATTCTGTCAATTTGTCAAAATTGAAATGAGTTGCTTTACAACTGTCTGTATCACAGTAAATATAGCTACTTTCCGCACATGCTAAAATTCTACGTAAATGTTTACGTGCATGTGCAGTTGTATATACCCCCCAAACATACGGCAAAACGCTTTTTTCGCTTTGCTCTGCAATGCTTTTTTCATCTGGTATCGAAAAGCCGCTTGCATCAACTTTTTCTTTATATGCAATATCATTTTCATACCTTGCATATGAAAATTCTTGCCATTCATTTTCCAAATATATCATTATAGGATGAACAGGGTCTGTTGCTGCCATGCCATAAATGCCGTTTAATTTATTTTTGGCTTTCATTAAATCGTACTCCGCCTCTTCCCTCTCTTTGCTATTTGGGGCTGTATGCTTCACGGCTATTTTAAGTTTTGTTTTTGCTGTGAAATATTCCATGATAACAGAACGCACATCATCAGGGATATATCCATATCTTGCAGTATATAAGGTATCCTCTATAATTTCAATGGTGTCAAAATCATAACATTCGTCAATGATCGAATAGTCTATATCTGTCACTGTTGTTTCAAGCTCTGCTGCTTTCCACACTCTGCCATTGTCAGGGTCGACACCTTGCAAATTACGGCATTTGCTTATAGATAGATACGGGTTGTATTGATCTTCTTTAAGTCTTACATTTGTAAGCTTTATTTGTGCTATCCATGCAAGCTCTTTACTTTTTATGTATTTTAAACATTTTGATGTTACGGGCATTTTTTCAAATGCTGTCACCGGAAACTTCATCAAAAGAAGCATAGCCGGATACATGCTGCTAGCATCGAAACTATAAACGTCATGATAGATTTTAGCGCACTTTATCATGTTGGCGTGAGTATCACCGCCACGAAAAGCCTCTTTTAAAAGCTTATATGTTTTGTCTGTTAAAGCTAACTTTTTCTTTAACAGCCTGGTGGTAGTGCCTTTTCTTATAGCTCTTTTCATATCACGTCTCACATAAGAGGTACTTGTTAGAGGTACTGTTGCAATTTTATCTCCATCTTTTGTAAGCATGTATGTTAGTGCTTCCCATAGTCCTAAAGTATCATTGATTATATATCCCCACTCTATAGGATTGATATAACTTTCGTTATGCCTTACAAGTGAGTAGTCCAAATCGCCTTTTGCTTTTATGTGCGTACATCCAGCCATTTTTTTCGTGAAGTTATCAAGCGACATGTTTGTGAGCTTATAACTGCACCTCAGTTCTATACCACGTTTCTTTAAGCGCCATACAAGCGGTTTACGTTTACCAGTTGCGAACACTTCGCTATAATCGTTTAAATAGCCAATCATAAAAGAAAATTCAAAAGGCAGATTGTGAACGTAAATTACAAAATAACGTGACTCACTAGTCTTATAATAGGCTTGAATTTTATCAAGTAAAACAATAAAATCTTTCCAATATCTGCCCTCTACTTCTTCTCCATCAATGCAAGCTGACCAAACATACATAAAAGCATCAATAGGCTTTGTGACTTCTTCGCCTTGATCATCTTTTTCAATCCGTGTCCGTGATGTTGTTTCAATGTCAAATGTTCCAAATTGGTCTATATAATAGGGACTGTCTTTCTTTTTGCCTAAAGGTTTGTGCAATGAAAAGCCATGTGACGGAACATAGTCCGTCACTGACTTTACTTCTATATCATCATATTTGTTTGACCTATTTAAACATTGAACAATCATAATTTATAACTCCTGCTTTATAGACTTTGGTTTTGGCTTCGCTCGATTGCTTTTATATAGTTTGTTTGCCGCTTTAAATTCTCTCGCTTTATCTTTCCATGATAGGGAACTATTTTGTATAATCGCGACTCTAAACTCTGCCTGGTCTTTTAAATTTGGGTATAATTCTTCGGATGCTTTAAAAAGTTCTTGTAAGCCCTCTCTATTGTTTGTATTTAATGACTCTGTTAACAGTGTAACAATTTGATCGCTCGAAAGCTGTGCATATTTTTTATCTGACAAATAATGCAACGTATTGAAAAGCTTGTCACGAACGCTTTTGCTAAGTTTAGATATATCAACTCCGTAACGCTCCTTAAATGTTGCAACCCGCTTGTTTTCTACTTCAATACTGCCTCTTGCTGTTGAAGCTTTTGCTTCAAGATAGTGGAGAAGCTTGTTTTCAAGTGCTCTCAATTCACGAATTGAAAAATCTTTATAAACTGCCTTGCCCGTTGATACATAAGAAGCGTTATAAGAAACGTGCTTATTAAAGTAGTCAACCGCGTCTTGATATCTGAAAAGTGCTGTTCTATCTTCTGTGATTCTGCCTTTTGATATTGCAGTTGTTAATGTTTTGGCGCGCTTGTTTGCAACGTTGGCAAGCTTACCAACACGAGCGATATACTCCGCTTTACTGGAAGTGGACTCGATAGAATCGTAGTGCCAACGGGTGAAATATTTTGCCTGGATTTCTGTTTGTTTCATAACTCGATACCTCTTTTCTTTAATTCTTCTTTTACAATTTCATATTTATAGTTGTGTGGTGTAATTTCTCTGAAAATGTTGCCAATTTCCTTTTCAATGTAACCGTGCTGTTTTAATACTAAAACAATGTATTGAACTGCTTCCCTTCCCTCTTTATAACTACACTTAAAACCATTATGCTTGTCATCACTCCATTTTGCGGTCTTAACATCTTCAACAGCTTGCACTAAAAGCGCATGTTGTAGCATTTCATAAGGTGTTAGCTTACTATTTATAATGCCGTCTTTAGGTCTTTTCATTTCTTTATATCTCCTTGAGTTTTTCTTTTATTGTATCATGGAGTTGTTAACAAATAAAGGATAAATTATGAACAAAGTATTAACAAATTATTGTTATAGTTGGTATAGAACAAATGTGCCAACAGAGGAGGCG
>ENA-ORUX01002023-ORUX01002023.1-human-gut-metagenome-genome-assembly--contig:-NODE-2023-length-14059-cov-2.269494_pt1 | contig 14059 bp, 8 predicted proteins | sample MGYA00242087_ERZ509225 | MGnify/ENA primary metagenome ERZ509225 (study PRJEB26280, sample SAMEA2338864) | human gut metagenome | biome: human gut; feature: human-associated habitat; material: faeces... | reverse complement strand
TCTACCATGATCAGGTATTTTCCGCTGGGAGAAACCTGAATTCCACCGACTCTGCGACCGTTCAGCACGTCTAGTATATTTTTCCCTCGTTTGGGAGATAAGGTGAATTCTACCGGGGCATCTTTGAAATCAGGATCTGCAATGAATTGAGCTGAAAATAGTTTGTCGCTTTCTTTTGTTTGCAGGCTTTTCACGATGATGGCGTGTTTTCCCGGAACCCATTGCAAGGTACATCCTTGTTTTACAGCTTCGGTTCCTTTGTGGCCGGTGTATGCGATTTTTTTCACTCCATCCACGTAAACTTCGGCATTCCCGTAAAATGAAAATTGCAGTTTCCCACTCATCCATTGTGTGTTTTCCGCGTAAACGGCATATAATCCGATAGCCGGAACGGCGCTGTTATTGGGGGCGATGACAATGCTATCGTTCATGGTCGATAGTTCCCAGGTTAGGGAGTGATATCGTAATTCCTGTTCTCCCACGGCAGGGGTTAAGTTATCGATGTTAAACGTGGAAAGAGTTAATAAATCTGCTTGGGAAAATGTTTTGTTTTCCACATTTCTCATGTTCCCGAAAGCCGGAAACTCTACCGGGACAGGAGGTAATCCCATCCATTCCTTGACGGTCTGCCCGTGCAACTGCATGGTACAAATCAGGGCAAATAAAAGTAAAAGTTTTCTCATGTTATTGTATTTTGTTAATTTTAATCCACGGTAATTATATACCATTTTATAGTAAATGAGCACAAGCTTTATTTTACCTCAAACTCCTCCGTCCTACCCCCTCCAACTCCCCCTTACACAGGGGGAGAGTTGGTACTTTGACTGTAAACTTGTATATAAGTTCCATTATCTTTTCTTCTTTTTCAGGATTTCTTTCTCTATGTCGGGTAGCGAGGCAATGAATTTCTCAAAACGTACCTTGCCCATGCGTTCGTAGAGCGAACGTCCCAACTGATAGACTTTCGTATGTAGCAACTCGGGCATATAGTCGTCCGGATTTGAGTCTGCATTGTGGGCATTTTCAATGGCATCAAGCATCAACGGTAGGTACTTGATGTAATAGTAGCCACCTTTCTCAATTTTGTCAAGCACCTGCTTGGCATCTTTGGCCGTCTGAATGCCAAAGTCTGTCAAATCTGCCCGTTTATGATAGAGAAGCCATATCTCAATGCTTGGATTGCTGATGACCAGATGCCAGTTGTCTTTTTGGGAGCAGAAAGCATGAAGTTCCTTTATTTGCTCCTGCGGCCAACGATCTACATCGATGACACACCATAACGAGTCACCGTCCTCGGCACTCAACTGGTTCTCGGCGATATATGCTTTTACCTTCTCCAATACTTTCGAGGGAGAAGAGGCTCTTCTCTTTTCTTGCTCGTTCTCTTCGTCTAAAAGTTCCGGCTCAATTATGTCAACCTTGATACGATCGATGCCGTCGAAAAGCCTGAAGTAGTCCGGCTCGCGCTCGGTACCCTCTGTTGCTATGGCAAACAAGGAATAGTCGCGAACCTTTTCTTGAGGGACATTCCTCGTGTAACCTCTAACCTTGAATCCCATATCACTCCCAGTTTAATTCGTTAAAACGTGCCAGGAAAGGAATGGCACCGAAACGGCCGTTGAGGTAGCCTTTCTCCAAATCCAAATCCGCACGGGGTTTGAATTCATCAAGTGTATACAGATGGGTGCTCTGTGTATCGCGGTCTTTTTCGGCAAACCAAATCTCGTCGTTGCGGAACACCTTTCCGTCAAGCAGACCGGCATCGTGAGTGGTGAAAATTAGCTGCCCCTTCATGTGCTTGTCTGTGACAATCCTCGAAACCAATGCTCTCACCAACGTGGGATGAAGACTTCGGTCAAGCTCGTCGATAACGTATGTGCAAGCCTCACTCTTGACATTCTGTACCATCGGCACAAAGTCGAAAATGCGTTGGGTGCCATCCGATTCTTCTTTCAACTCGAAGTCGTAAAGGTTGTCGTTTACCTTATGGAGGGCCTTTATGCGACGCACGAAATACTTGTTGCCCTCACGGCGCATACTGACAGTAAAGGCTCCTGTGTCTATCATCACCTCTTCTGTGCCCTCGGGAGAACGGGAGAGTCTTTTGACAATCCCATCCACACCTTGCACCAATTCGGGCCATTCGGAAATATTCTGCTTGAACGACTCAATATCCTCGTCTTTCAAGGTCAGTTCATTGATGCCGAGATCCAAGGCTGAAATAAGGGCTTCCGACTGAGACTTAAACGTCTCGTCCGAATACCTGTTGTCGAAAATGGAGGTCGAACGAGTTTCTGGAAAAATGACGTGCAACTTGGCAGTAAGCCACTGGAAGGCATCTGTCATCTGACTGTTCTTCACCATATCGTGTTTCGACAGCATCAGCTCGTTGCCTTTTAGCAAATTGTCTTCTAATAGCGAAATTAGCAGCTTATTCTTAGCCTCGTCCTTCTTGTTACTTGCTAACTTGATGTTTGTCTTGCCTGTTTGTACATCATGTTTACGCTCAAAAACGTATATAGGTTTCCTTAAGGTCGAATACAGCCATTCTTCTACACAGAGACTACCACAATAGCTCACCCCGTAAGAATATTGGTCTGATTCTGTACCGAATTCCACTTCAATGGTAACAGGCATGTCTGAATCATTATACTTGTTAGCATCTCTAAAGGCTGTGGGCGGCAGACTGCCTGCGGCCACCATTGCTTGAAGACGACCAAGTGCTTTTATCAAACACGACTTGCCTGCACCGTTGGCACCATAAACAACCGCCGTGCGCAATACATTGGCACCACGGTCTTGGCTATGGACATGCCAGTCCTTTCTGCGGACATTGGATGACGGCAACATATTGAATTCCGTTTCTTGTCTGTATGACCGAAAATTCGTTATTACAATCCTGATTAGCATATCTGTATCTTTCAAATTTGAGACAATGTTACGAAATTTTCGTCATACAATACTACTTTTACTGATATTTTTTGAATAGTTTAATCGTTTTATGCTGAAAAAAGCCTTTTTCATGTTTGGGCAGTTTATATACGGGAAAATAAAAAGAAATCACCTCCCGTGATATTACCCAGCTCTTACCCCAATAAAGTAGTAAATATACCCAAATAATACCACATACCCGGCGAAAACTACGGGAAATCCTACCGAGAAGCTATGGAAATAATCCCCCTCATTCGTTGCTCAAACGTTGTTCAAACGTTGCTCAGCCGTTTCGGAATGGTTCAGCAACGTGTGAACTTCGAATTTTCAGTAGGAACGATTGCTGATGATTATATCGAACTTACATTGTTTGTTATCAATGTGATAGCTTTTCTTTTTGTTGCCTGAAGGAAGTAATTGCTATTATTTGATTAAAAAAAGTGATTTTTTTATTACACCAAACGCGATTCAAATCGCTTTAGTATAAAAGCTAAAAAGATGTTGAATAGAGAAGAACATATCGCACGGTTGATTTTTTTGCATATGCAAGGATTGGCGGATGAAATGCAAGAGCGTGAATTGCATGAATGGAGAACGGCAGCCCCGGGACGGGAGGAACTTTTCCAACGGATGATGTCGCGTGAATACATGGAAAAAAGAATTTCCCGTTTCGTGAAGACAGAGGAGGAAGAAGAAAAGAGATGGCAGGAACTCCGGTCGAAGAGATCATCAGACCATTCGGTGCGGAGGATAAAATGGCTTTCATATGCGGCAGCGATAGCCTTGTGCTTGAGCGTGGGCAGTATTTTTTATTTTTTCGGGCAAGAGAAACAGCCGGAGGTGCTATCGATGGTGGAACACGATATACAGGTTCCCGGTTATCGGGCGGTATTAGTCCTGCCTGACGGGCGTAAGGTGGATTTGGATGACGAAACATCGCGTTCACATCTTCTTGGAAAGGACAGTTCGTTATTGGTTAAGGCAAATTCTTTGGAATACCGGGACATCAATACCCCGGATACGGCCGAGGTGTTCCACGCATTGGAAATTCCCAGGGGAGGAGAATATCTGTTGGTCTTATCGGATAGCACGGTTATCTATCTGAATTCGGAGTCAACGTTAAGTTTTCCCGTGAAATTTCAAGGTGGGGAGCGCAAAGTGTACTTAACGGGAGAGGCTTATTTTGACGTGAAAAAGGACACGGAACGGCCTTTTGTCGTGGTGGCCGGAGGATTGGAGGTTTTAGTGACGGGAACGACATTCGGGGTGCGGGCGTATGAAGACGAGGCAGATATACAAACTACCCTAGCAAGCGGGAAGGTAACGGTTAGAGCCGAGGGGAAAAGTGTTAAACTTGTTCCCAATGAGCAGGCTTTATTCGACAAGTCAACCATGAAACTGGTGGTGCGGAACGTGGATGTTGATTTGTATTTGGCTTGGGCAGACGGACGTTTGGTGTATGATAATTGTCCCTTGGAGAAAATCTTGACCGACCTGGGGCGATGGTATAATATGGATGTTTTTTATAGTCGGGATGAATTGCGTGCGTACCAGTTTTCGTTGAACATGAAAAAGCACGAGGCGTTTTCGGAGGTGTTGGAATTAATCGGTAAAACGGGAGAGGTGCGATTTGAAATAAAGGATAACACGGTTATTGTAAAATAAAAAAGTAGTGCGGCTAACACTACTTTTACGTTTCACACTCTATTTGGTCATAGAGCGTGAGGAATTGTTGAATTCAAAAAACAAAATTATGAAGAAAAATTCTAATGTCGTTGGGAAGAGGTGGTATTTATTCCTCCTTTTCTTCATTTTCACGACCCAAATCAGTCAGAGTGCGTTCTCGCAGGAGAAGAAAATTACGTTTTCATTGAAAAACGCTTCTTTGAAAGAGATTATCAGTGAAATCCGTAAAACATCCGATTATGATTTCGTTTATCGCGATGTGAAATTGGAATCATTTGCACGGCGGGATGTATCTTTTAAAGACGCGACGGTTGAACAAATTTTGACGGATTGCCTGAAAGGGACGGATCTCGCTTACGAGATAAATGGAAGAACTATTATTATCCGGAAACAAGCTGTAAACCAAGAAAAGGGTAAATCGAAAGTAATAACGGGTAAAGTGACCGATGAGCAAGGAAACGCGTTGCCGGGTGTTACCGTGATGATTAAAGGTACGAGTTTGGGAACGGCAACCGGTGCTGATGGGGAATACCGGTTGGAAATTCCCGGTGGTGGGGAACAAGTATTGGTGTTTTCTTTTATAGGGATGAAGACTCAAGAAATTACTGTCGGTGCAAGGACGCAATTAGACGTGAAATTGGTTGAAGATTCGGAAACATTGGAAGACGTGGTTGTAACCGGTATTTTCACGAAATCCAAGGAGAGTTACACGGGAGCTGTTACTGCCGTTTCTGCCAAGGAGTTGAAAATGTACAAAGGACAAAACCTGTTAGCCACGTTACGTAATATTGATCCTTCAATCAATGTTGTGATGGACAATGCTTTGGGAAGTAACCCGAACGTGATACCAGAGATTAATATCCGGGGTAATTCATCTTTACCCATGAGTGTGGATGAGCTAAATCAGCAAGCATCCAAACAACTGAATGCTCCGTTAGTAATCATGGATGGGTTCGAGATCACCTTGCAAAAATTAATGGATTTTAATGACGAGGAGATTGAAAGTATCAACATTCTGAAAGATGCTTCCGCCACGGCAATTTATGGCTCTCGTGGTGCAAATGGTGTTATTGTTGTTACCACGAAGAAAGGGAAAGCGAATAGCTTTAATATTTCGTACCAACATACGTCAAGCATAAGTATCCGGCCTCATTATGACGATTTTGATTTATTGAATTCAAAAGAACGTGTTGCCTTGGCTTGGGAAAATTATGAGGATGGATTGTCGTTGTGGGGTGGAACTTACGCGGATGGAATTTCGGGATTAGAGGGCTTGTTGAATAGTTATGCTCTAGGACAGATTTCGAAAGACCAATTGAATACGATGGTTAATAAATTGGAAGAAGTAAATACGGATTGGTTTAAAATCCTGTTCCGAAATGCTTATACTCAAACTCACAATTTGAGTGTTTCCGGGGGAACAGAGAAAACGAATTACTATATTTCGCTAAATTACAACGGAGAAGAGGGGGTGGATAAGGCGAGTGAATATAAAAATTATGGAGGGATGGTAAAACTCAACACTCAATTGTTTCAAGGGGTGAATATGGGGGCTATTGTTCAAGTCGATCGTCGGGACCGTGAGATGTATCATTCTTCGCTAGATTTATTTAATTATGCGGTTCGTTCCTCTAGGGCCATCCCGTTACGGGAAGATAATGGCGATTTGCATTATTATATAGGAAGCGTGTCTGGGCGTGCAAGTAAAATTAATGTATTGAATGAATTGGCAAATTCCGGTAACGAGAGCACCCAAACCGATGTGAAGGGTATTGTCAATCTTACAGTAAATCTGTATAAAGGCTTAAAATATGAAGGGTTATTCAGTTATGCCTCTTCCCATTCGACCGCTCGGGATTATGCCACGGAAAAAACGGCTTACGTGGCAACGATTAGAGGTTATGGATATGGAGAAGGATCGGAAGACAATGTAAAGAAATCTCCTTTACCTTATGGTGGCGTATATAACGAAACAACCTACGAACAACGCTCTTCGTTGATTCGGAATGGACTGACTTATAAAGGTAGTTTGATGGACGATTTGTCAATCGATGTTTTATTAGGGCAAGAGTTTAGAAATACGAATTATAAGGGCTTAACGTCAAATATTTACGGGTATTTCCACGACCGGGGGAATACATTTTACGAACCGGCTTTAGGAGAATCTACGGGACATTTGAAACGGAATAAAACGACCCGCAATCTGGTCGACCGTTCCAATATATCTTATTATGGTGTGATCTCTGCCATGTATGACAATCGTTACGTGTTGAATGCCAATATCCGCTTTGACGGATCGAATCTTTTCGGGTCAAATCCCAAATATCGGTATTTACCTTTATGGTCTGTTTCCGGAAGATGGATTATTAGTAATGAATCGTTTTTATCGGATAACACGCTTATAAGTAACCTGGCACTTCGAGCCTCTTACGGGTTGAGGGGAAATATCGTGGAGGATAGCAGCCCTTCGATTATTGCGGCGGCCTTGCCACCGAATGCGGTAACCGGTTTGTTTGAAATGGAAATACAACAAGCTCCTAATCCCGATTTGAAATGGGAAACAACCGCTTCATTTAATGCCGGTTTGGAAATTGCCTTGTTTGACAATCGTTTATCATTGGATATCGACTATTATTTGGATAAAAGCAAGGATTTGATTGCTTACAAGGGCGTGTCATCCGTGTCCGGTTTCTCGGGAAAATACGTTAATTACGCGAATGTCACTAATCAAGGACTTGACGTTGCTTTGAGTGGAACAATTCTCAAGAGTAAAGATTGGAATTGGACGGCTGCTTTTAATATGGGGTATGTAAAAAATGAAGTGACAAAATCCAAAAGTACGGCACAGACGAAATATTTGGTGCAAAGTGTTTATACCCCCGGGGAAGTCTACGAGGGAAAACCTGTTAACGGCATGTTTTCGTATCGTTTTGCCAAATTGGACGGTAAAGGCATGCCGATGTTCTACGATAAAGATGGAAACGTGTTAGGTGTGGATAGCGATGAAATCGTGAACTTTCCTTATGATATTGAAAATCTGAAATATGAAGGGACAAGGGATCCGATGTTATCCGGTGGATTGAATACAAGGGTTGCATATAAAAATGTCTCTTTATCCATGTTGTTTGCTTTCGGGTTGAAAAATGTTGTTCGTCTGCCTTCTCGGGCTTATGTATCGGCACCCAATTCGGATGAAAATGCGAATAGTAGTATAAAAGATCGTTGGAGACCGGGACAGGATAACACGGGAAAGACAATTCCGGCCCTATCTTCCGGAGATGGTTTGATCATGACGGCTGACGATAATTTCTATGCCACGGACTGGTATAATTTGTCGGATGCTACCGTGGTTCCGGGAGACTATCTACGTTTCAGAAATTTAATGGTCGAATATCGATTGCCTCTTCGTTGGGTGAATAAAGTGGTTATTGGAGATAAAAAATTGAGTAGTGTTACATTGAAATTCCAGGCACAAAACCTGTTTGTGTTGGCAGACAAACGTTTAAAGGGCTATGATCCGGAAACGATTAATTACACGACGAATGCTTACGGTTCCTTACCCTTAGCCAGAATATTTACCTTGGGATTGAACGTCAATTTTTAAATGAAAGATTATGGAAAAGAAATATTTATATAAATTATTCATCGTGAGTCTCTGTCTGTTTTTGGGGGCTTGCGAGGGGTATTTGAACGAGATTCCTCAAAACAAACAGAAACTATCGACAACGGATGATTATGATCAGTTACTTAATAACGCGTACTTGACCAAGGCCGTACTTCCTTATATCGATGTTCTAACGGATGACGTGGATTATATGGCGGCAGATAGGCAACCGAATTTTGCCAATAGTGCCGATACGTATTTAGGAGCTCATTTGTGGGATAATAGCATTGAAACTACCATGCCGAATGGCGATGAGACATTTGAAAAATTTTATAATAGTATCTTTAATACCAATGCAATTATTGGGAATATCGACAATGCCATTGGAGACGTGTTAGATGAAGCAATTGTTCGACAAACTCGTGATCATATCAAAGGAGAGGCGTATGCTCTACGGGCTTTCCGTTATTTTTATCTGGTAAATATGTATGCGGCACCTTACGATCCGGCTACTTGTGAGAAAGAGCCTGGAATTCCGATTAATTTGGAAATGACGGCAGAAGATAAAGCTTATCATCGATCATCGTTAAAGGTTGTATATGAACAGATTGTAGATGATTTGGAAAAAGCCATTCCCCTGTTGGAAAATAATCCGATGGATACTGACAAAACCCGTTTTTCTGCTCTTGCGGCAAAGGCGTTGTTGGCAAAAGTGTATCTGTATATGCAAGAGTGGGATCTTGCAATAGAACAAGCGGAAAAGGTGATAAAAGCTAACCCTGCATTGTTTGATTTGCGAGATGCGGGAGAGAACCCAGTTATCTATACGGAGACACCTTTAAGTTATTGGAGTCCAGAGGATGTTCCCGGTATAGGTTATTTGGATGAGGAAAATGATAATGTATTGTTCGTTAATGGAATTAATGAGCTTTATATGATTTTAAGTGGGGACATTGCCGAAACCGTTTTTTACCCGAGCGAAACTCTATTTAATGTGTATGAAGCAGGGGATGTACGCAGGTATTATTTCATGAAGAGAAATTTGTCGGGCCGTCTTCGTTATGTAAAAAATAGGTATTATTCATTGAGCTACTCTAATTTTGTCGTTCAATTGAGTTCTGAATATGGTTATACCCGTGCAATTCGGACGGAAGATATGTATTTGATTCTAGCGGAGGCTTATGCTCACAAAACTGATGGAATCTCTACTGCCGTGGGATACTTGAATACGTTGCGCGAGGTGAAATTCAGAACACAGGACTTTGAGACCACGGGAAGACTTCGTGCTGATGATTTTAATCAACAGACATTGTTAGAAACCATTTGGAATGAAAGGAGACGGGAATTCTGTTTTGAAGAGCAGCGTTGGTTTGATCTTCGGCGTACGACCCGGCCTTCCATCACCCATTATGGAATTACCGGAAATGCTACTTTGCAGAAAGATGATCCTCGTTATGTATTGCAAATTCCGCAAAAAGAGTTGAATTCAAATCCTGAAATCGGTGCTAATCCCAGATAAACGCATGAATATGAAGACAAAATATGGAATAATGATATTATTAGGCTGGTTGTTATTAGGATCGGCTTGTAATGAAGGTGATTTAACCTCGGAATTCACTTATAACGGTCCGATTCCGGCAATTGCTGACGGGCCTTCGGAGGCTCAAAAAATTTGTTATGAGTTGTATCAAAAATACGACCATCACGTGTATTACACGTTAAGCGGCGATGAAGCGTTGCATACGAATGTCGGTATTACTCAAACGAATATGATTGCGTATAATTATCCGGATGCATTACCTTTGGTGGCTGCTGACGAGAAAACGGCAGAGTCTTTTCTAAAATTATTACAAACATTCTATAATGCTTTGCCTGAAACGATTGTGAAAACGACAGTTATCAAACGCCAAGTCTTGATAAAGGAGAATATTTGGTTTGATGAACTAGGAAGATACATGGGCTATTTCGGGATGATGGTGCCGACTCCGAATTTGAGCATCGGTTATGCCGAGGAAATGCAAGGTATTATTTATTGGGGAGGAATGAATGATGCTGTTGGCGTACAACCGGAACTTTGGAAATATAGCCTTGCAAACAGTTTCTTTAAAGCTAGAACGATATCTTATTATGCGTTAGATATGCCTTCTCCGGATGCTTTTATTCAAGTGTCGAAAGGGAAATATTTTAATGAAATGTCATATGAAGAACAGGGCGATGCAATGATGGAAATGTTGGATTGGATGACTAGCGAGTGGAATATGGATTACTTGAGAAGTTTAGGTTTTGTTGATCCTTACGCGTTTTTTATGTTGCAAAGTAATTACATGCCGAATGAAGATATGGCTACTTACGCGGCGTGGATAGCTTGTAATCCTCTCGAGGAGCGTCAGAAAATACTGAATGATTATCCGCTTGTGAAAAAAAGATATGAGCTTACGTTGGAATATTACAAGAAGAATTTAGGAGTAGATTTAGAAGAATTTTGTGAGTTCTGGGTGAATGTAACGATAGAATGAATGAAAAGTTTGTAAAAGATAAATATTTGAATATGAAAAAATATTGTATATTCTTTTGGTGTTTAGGAGTTTTAGCTGCCTGTCAACGAGAATCCGGGTATAAGATTCTTGGATCGATTCCCGGTACTCCCGATGGCATGAAAGTATATTTATATAATTGGAATACTCCCGTGGACTCCGGAGTGGTGAAGAGTGGTAAATTCGTGTTAACGGGGAAGGTGGATGTGCCTGTACGTTACCAGTTATGGGTTGATTTGTCGCCGGATAAAAAGGCGGATTTTGAGAAAGATATGCGCGGTTCGGATATTTTCGTTGATAACACGGATATACGATACGAGACGCCTTCGATCGATTCTTTAGCTTCTCGAATGAGTTTCCAAAGAGAAGCGGTAAAAGGCAACGTGTCGGTAGTAGGTTCTCCAGCGCATGATTTATATTTGAAATATAAGGAAAAAATCAAACCTTATCGTGATAAAAATAATGCGGCTTGGAATAAATATTTGGAAGTTTATCATATTCCGGCTCTTGATGGGGTATTTAATACCCGTGAGGGTATTGCCTTGGTTCGGCAAATGCAAGCTGCAGAAAAAGAAATGAAAAGAATACAGTTGGATTTTATAGCTGAAAATCCCATATCATCGGTATCTATTGATGTTGCTCAAAATATCGTTTTTTCTTCAAAACTTTCAAAAGCAGAAATGGATAGACTTTTGCAAATGATCGATCCTTCTTTGCATCATGTTGCGGCGTATAAGGAATTAAAAGAAAGTATGGAAGATTTGTACCCAATCGCAATTGGAGAGAAATATAGAGATATAGAGGTTGTTAACGAGGAGGGGGAGATCGTGCATTTGGCTGATTACGTGAAACCGGGAGAATATGCCATGGTGGAATTTTGGGCGTCTTGGTGCGGTCCCTGCCGGGGAGAGATTCCTCATTTGCGTCATGTGTATGATATCTACGGAAAAGGTGAAGATGCGTTTAACATGATAAGTATTTCTATTGATAATAAAGAAGACGATTGGAAAAAAGCTTTGAAAGAAGAGGAAATGAAGTGGGTTCAATTGTGTGATCCTAAAGGGTTTGAGGGGAGCGTTGTCAATAAATATAAAATTAGAGGTATTCCTTTCTGTTTGATTTTGGATCGGGAAGGGCGTATCATAGATCACGGGGTGAGAGGGGCGGAATTGGACGTGGTATTAGTAGATTTGTTGGGAGATCGTTATGCAAAGTAAATAGCTTCTCGTAAATTATACACAGTGGAAAATTCTTCCAGCTTCTGAAAAGAAGTTTGGAAGAATTTTTTGGGTATTAGGGCAATCTTTCATAACAACCGATGTGATGTTGTACGGTTGCGGTTCATGCCTGTTTCCCTTTTGTTTTCCATGGCTTGAATACCGATATGATTACTACCACAGCAAGCAGAAGTAATTGTATAGGTCCCCATATAGCACTTACAGCGAGATTTCTGTTATAAACATCCTGATTGACCATATACCAATCAATTTCATGAACATTCCCTTTTACAGCCGGTCCCATGATAATCCACCCGATCAGTACCATTACTATAGTCAAAATCCATTTAACTGTCAACCAATGCTGCTTGAAGAAGCCCCATTTTGTCCATGCTCCGTAAACAATTGCGGTAAGAATAATGCCAATGACTCCGCCGAAGATCAGCAGATCGTCGAGAATTTTTATCGCTAATGATAAAGTGAACATTCCTTCAGGGGTAGTAGGCGTAATCGTGACCCTGAGCAAGTTCATCGCTATTCCGCAGCCAATCCAAAGGATTGCGGCAAACAAATGAAATATTTTCAACCATTTCAGGTTAACAGAATTAGCAGTTTTCATAATTCGTCTTTTTAACGCGAAAATACAACAATGATTTGAAATAACGCAGATTTTCCTCCCCACTGCGTCTGGCTTAATGCCAAAAACAACTGCGTGCCTATACAGCACTTGTGTCAAGATTTCCGTTATAGACGTGACAAACATTTGGTGGATAACGGCAAAAACGTCAAAAACATTTGGTGGATAACGGCATTTTGCGATTTTAAATTTGGTGGGATGCTTTTTTTGGATTATATTCGCCATAAGAATTGAGAATAATGGAAGAGAATAAGATCTATTTTAAAAGAAAAATGTACGATACCATGCTCAAATGGAAATCTGAGCGCAATGGTGATACCGCATTATTAATCCAAGGAGCCAGGCGTATTGGTAAATCAACAATAGCAGAGGAATTTGCTCGTCATGAGTATAAATCATACCTATTGATAGATTTTTCAAGAATATCCAAGGAAGTAACTGATTTGTTCAATGATATCTCGGATTTGAATTATTTGTTTTTAAGATTGCAATTTATCTATCAAGTGCAGTTGTATGAAAGGGAATCTGTAATAATTTTTGATGAAGTACAATTACAGCCTCTGGCGAGACAAGCAATCAAACACCTCGTGAAAGATCATAGATATGACTATATAGAGACGGGATCCTTAATATCAGTTCGATCAAAAAGTCGTGATATAATAATTCCAAGTGAAGAGACAAAAGTCGATATGTACCCCATGGATTACGAAGAATTTAGATGGGCACTTGGTGATACTGCAACAATTCCCTTATTGCGAACCGCTTTTGAAAAAAAACTCCCGTTAGGAGATGCCGTTCATCGTAAACTGATGCGAGATTTTCGCCTGTATATGCTTGTTGGAGGGATGCCTCAGGCGGTTTCTGCTTATATTAAAACGAATAATTTTTCAATTGTTGATGTCGCGAAACGGGATATCATCGCTTTGTATGAAGAAGATTTTGGGAAAATCGATGATTCGGGAAAGGCGAAGTCGATGTATGATGTGATTCCTGCACAATTAAGTAAAAATGTGTTACGTTATCAAGTGGGAAAGGCTATTCCTAACGAAAAGGTGGATAGAATAATAAATATTGTGAAGGAAATGGAGGATTCGATGACGGTTAATGTTGCATTTCATTCTGACGACCCGAATGTCGGTTTGGCGTTGACAAAAAATGACGAATATTTCAAAATGTATGCCTCGGATACAGGTCTGTTCGTAACACTTGCATTTAAAGATCGTGATATTACAGAAAATGTCATTTATGATAAATTGCTTAGCGATAAACTTGGTACAAACTTGGGATACGTTTATGAAAATGTCATAGCCCAAATGTTAAAAGCTACCGGGAAGAATTTATTTTACCATACAATTCCCTATGCCGAAGGTAAAAAGTATTATGAAATCGATTTTGTCATACCCGATGGGCATAAGATATCTCCCATAGAGGTGAAATCTTCAGGGTATAA
>ENA-ORUX01001998-ORUX01001998.1-human-gut-metagenome-genome-assembly--contig:-NODE-1998-length-14188-cov-28.437770_pt1 | contig 14188 bp, 10 predicted proteins | sample MGYA00242087_ERZ509225 | MGnify/ENA primary metagenome ERZ509225 (study PRJEB26280, sample SAMEA2338864) | human gut metagenome | biome: human gut; feature: human-associated habitat; material: faeces... | reverse complement strand
TCCGGCAAAGATATAAATTTATCGGATTTACCCCTCAGATTATTACGTTGATCCTTCTTCAAAAGAATGTCAATTACAAAGCGATTGGTATTTCTATGGACTGGCAGAATGAACCTTTATGACGAAAAATATAGTTATTCAAAAAAATAAATATCTTAAATATGGAATTCATTTGCCAAATATGAAATTTCTATTCATATATTCCTCTTTTGTAATTCATTAGATATTGGGTAAAAGTCTTGCCTGTTTCTTTTTTGAAAAAACGCATGAGGTGACTGGGGTCGGAAAAGTGGAACTCGTCTGCCAGTTGGCTCACATTCAGATTGGAGAACAGTAGCTCATTTTTCAGCTCTTCCAAAAGACGTTGCTTGAGTAAGTGAATGGCTGATACACCAAATTGCGCCATGACAGAATTATTCAAGGTGATACGACTTACCCGAAGCATATCAGCATATTCTTGAACGCGCTGTGTCGTTCGGATATGTTTTTCGAGTAAGTCCTTGAATTTGAATGCGTAATTGTTTTTTGGCACTTCGACAGGTAGACGATAAGTTTGAGCGTATGCCCGGTTGATAATTACCAGTAGATAATAAAGCACTGACACAATGAGGTTGTAAGTGTCTACCACAGGATGTTGTAGTTCTTGTTTTATCTTTTTTAAGAGGCGCATATATTCCGTCAGCTCCTCCGGCTCGGCAAACAAGTAGGGCGGTGTATCAGTCTGATAATAATACAACAGCCGATATACGAAGAACTTGTCAGCAATGAACGTGCGCATAAAGTCTTCGCGGAAAATAAGAAAAGTGTAATCTAGTTCTACCTCGTTCACGTGCCATTCCTGTTGCTGGTGCGGCGACAAAAGCAGCACCATACCATCCCGTAACTCCACTTTTCGGAAGTTCAGCAACAAATATCCATTGGCACGACGAAAGAAATAGAAGCTGAAAAAATCTGTCTTAAACGCCTTATGCTCGGTCAAGACACCACAGATGTCCTTGCTTTCGCCTGTGTTAATGTAGAAGTCTACGCCACATTGCGTTTTATTGAACGGAACGCTTACAAGTCTTTCGGGATTGATTATAGCTTTCATCACTCTTGTTTTTTGCTTTTTGCAAATATACATCATTCTTTTATCAAAATGGCATATATTCCTGTTTTTAAGGCATAGAGACATTGGGATATCCTTTCGAACTTTGTACCCGAAAAATAATACAAAACATAACATCATGAACGAAAAAGCAATTATTCGGTTGGTACGCAGTGCCACCTTGAAAATCAACTATGCAGGACATACCATTCTTATTGACCCCGTATTTGCCGACAAAGGAACCCTGCAATCAGCTCTCGGTGTATATAAGAATCCGAGGGTACATCTCGTAATGCCTATTAGCGACATTACTGAAGGTGTTGATATGGTACTGCTCACCCACAACCACATCGACCATTACGAACCAAGTGTAAAGCAGCATTTGCCGAAAGACATTCCTTTCTACACCCAGCCACAAGATAAGGCCGCCATCCTGAAAGATGGTTTCTCAAATGTAGAAGCGATTGAAGAGAGCATAACCTTAGGTCATCTGACCATCCACCGTGCTATTGGCCATCACGGTTTCGGTCAGATAGGCCAGATGATGGGACCTGTTTCGGGCTATGTGCTGATGTCCGAAGGGCTTCCGACTATTTATATCATGGGCGATTGCAAATGGGAAGAATGTACTCTTGCTACCGTGGAAAAGTATCGTCCTAATTATATTGTGGTGAACAGTGGCGGTGCGGTATTCCCCGAATTCTCTAAGACGGACGGTTGTATCATCCCCAATGAACAGGAAGTAATGGCGATGCTTGACACACTCCCCCCACACATCAAGCTGATTACCGTACACATGGATGCCATCGATCATTGCCAGACCACCCGTGCCATCCTTCGCAACGAAGCTCGCCATCACGGGACGGATATGAGCCGACTGATTATACCGGAAGACGGAGAAAGCATAACACTTAAATAACTGTATAAACAATCATTTCAAAATATTAGAAAGATGAAAAAGATTAGGAAAATCGCGGTAGAACAGAATTTCGCCGCGATCAGTGTCGGTAAGTTGAATGAACTGAATGAATACGAACTTCAGCTTGGCCCGGATGTGAAAATTCCCGGAAAAGTATTCTGCAGCACCGCTCTCGGAACTACGGGAAGCGAGTTTTCTTTCCAGTCATTCGCCCCGGGTACAGAAACCGGATTTCTGCATAGTCACAAGAGTCATGAGGAACTTTATTTTTTCCTCTCCGGTAAAGGTGAATTTCAAGTAGACGGAACAGTGTTCCCAGTGGAAGAAGGTAGCGTTGTCAGGGTATCTCCTGCAGGAAAACGAAGTGTCCGTAACAACGGAACGACTCCGCTCCTCATGCTCTGCATACAATATTGCAGCAATACATTCTCACAGGAGGATGCCACTGACGGAATCATACTGAAAGAACCGGTAAAATGGAAAGTCTCTCCGAAATGATTCTAAAAAGGAACTCTAAGCAGATGACTATCTGTATAAAATCCCTGATAAAGAATATGAACATAGTGGTAGGCTGCTCCATCGGGTGCAGCTACTGCTATGCCCGTAACAACTGCCGCCGTTTCCATATTACGGACGATTTCTCCGTACCGGAATATATGGTGCGAAAGCTGCGTATCATCGACACGCCCAAGCCTCACGTATGGCTGATGACCGGAATGAGCGATTTCTCCGATTGGAAGCCTGAATGGAATGCGGAAATATTCAGACGAATGAAAAGCAATCCGCAACACGCTTATATATTCCTTACGAAATGTCCGGACAAGATCAGTTTCTCTACAGATGACGAGAATGTATGGATGGGCGTGACCGTCACGCGCAATTCCGAAAAAAAGCGGCTAGACGATTTGAAAAGAAATATCAAGGCCAAGCACTACCATGTCACTTTCGAACCTATTTTCGATGAAATCGGCGATATAGATTTCGAGGGTATCGACTGGATTGTCATAGGTACGGAGACCGGACATCGGAAAGGCAAAGTGGATTCCCGTCCCGAATGGGTGCTTCACATTGCCGACCAAGCCCAAACACAGGGCGTCCCCGTGTTTATGAAAGAGGATTTGCTGCCTATAATGGGCGAAGAAAGGATGATTCAGGAACTGCCGGAACAATTTACAAAACGCTTACAATGAATACCGAAATAATCAAAGAAATAGACGTACAGAGCGTTATGACCAAATCCTCACTGCCGGTCGGAGGATATTCGGTCAACCCTTACGTGGGCTGCCCCCACGCCTGTAAGTATTGCTACGCATCGTTTATGAAACGATTCACCGGGCATACAGAACCGTGGGGTGCATTTCTGGACGTGAAGAACTGGAAACCGATAGCCAATCCGCACAAATATGACGGAGAGCGCATTGTGATAGGTTCCGTGACGGATGGTTACAACCCGTATGAGGAGCAATTTTGCCGTACCCACAGGCTGCTCGAAGAGCTGCGTGGGAGCAACGCCGAGATTATGATATGCACTAAGTCCGACCTTGTCCTGCGCGACCTCGACCTGTTGAAGCGTTTTCCCAAAGTAACGGTGTCATGGTCGGTCAATACGCTTGACGAGCGTTTTCGTACGGATATGGACAATGCCGTGAGCATAGAACGTCGTCTGAACGCAATGCGTCAGGTCTATGAGGCGGGCATCCGTACCGTGTGTTTTGTATCGCCCATATTCCCCGGAATAACCGATATGAAGGCGATTATCGAGAAAGTGAAAGGATATGCCGATTTGATATGGCTCGAAAACCTGAATCTGCGCGGGCAGTTCAAGGGAGGGATAATGACGTATATCCGTGAGAAGCATCCCGACCTCTTTCCGTTATACGAAGAAATATACAACAAAAAGAGGCTTGATTACTGGCAGGCATTGGAACAGGACATTTCCCAATACGCCAAGGCACAGGGGTTTCCATATAGAATAAATGATTTGCCTTACGGGCGCTCGGAAAAAGGCAAGCCGGTTATCGTAAATTATTTCTACCACGAAAAGATACGATTGACTAAATGAGGGAAAGATATTGACAATCCGTTCTTTTTGCGGCTTTCAGGTGCAAAAATGATGTTTCGTTTGATGTTCATGACTGGGTGTATTTGAAATCCTGCACTCAAATATACACCCAAAAATTGAAATAGCGAGCGATATTCTATAATATTTAGATTTAATTATGATTGTAATAAGCTGGTTATTAATAGATATTTGCGATTGTGTGATATTTTGAGATAGCACAGGTTCGAGAGCCTCTCTCTCCGCAAGATACTGAAAATCAGTAAATTTAAAAGGTTACACCCAGTTTTACACATCACAATGTAAAACTGGGTGTTTTATTTTTCATATACTCTTACCATTTGCACGATTCAGAAGTTTTATAGAATCAAAAGCGCCCAAAGAGGAAAAATTATCGGAACTACCACCGGAGTAAGTACAGGAAATCCAATCTTTATTGATCTTGGATTTGGATTGGGTTGCTGCATTTGCACCAAACATGAATTAGATATAAATAGAAATGAATTTATAGGTATTGGAATTCAACTAGATATTGTAGCTGAAGAAGATATTAACACGTTTTTAAATAATGGAGACAGCGTAATAGAAAAAGCCCTTGATTTTTTGAGAAGTAAGTAAAATATTAGTTGAAATAAGAATCAGTATAATCTTAAACAGAACAATGTAAAAAATTTAACAGATTGCATTTATTTGGACAATTTCTAAGATATTTTTTTATGTCTAATTGGCTTTATCGGACAACAATAATAAAATAAAAAATACGGAACTCACATTGAATCCCGTATTTTCCATTTACACAAAATATTTTATAGTGCCATTTTTAGAGCGTCTCTTCTATTTTATCATTATATTGAAGCTGAAGTTTTTTCAATTCATCTTTAAGTTCCATTGTTATCTCTTCGTATCCTTCTTTTCCGAATAAATTATTCATTTCTTTTGGATCTTCCTGAAGATCATAAAGTTCCCAAGCATCAATATCATTATAAAAATGAATCAGCTTATAGCGTTCCGTACGTACACCGTAATGACGTTTTACCATGTGCTCTGCGGGATATTCATAGAAATGGTAATAAAGTGACTTGCGCCAGTCGGACGGTTTTTCACCCTTAAGCAGCGGAAGCAAGGATACACCCTGAATGTCCGACGGGATTTCCGCACCTGCCAAATCAAGGAACGTAGGAGCATAGTCTATATTCTGCACCATCTCGGTAATTTCTCCTTTGGCCTTCTGCTTCATGTTATCCGGCAAACGCATGACGAGAGGAGTACGCATGGACTCTTCATACATGAAACGCTTGTCGAACCAGCCATGTTCGCCCATGTAGAAGCCCTGGTCGGAGGTATAAACCACCAGCGTGTTCTTCAGCAATCCCTGCTGTTCAAGATAATCAAGCAACACGCCGACATTATCATCGAGTGACTTAAGCACCTTGGCATAATCTCTCATATACCGCTGATACTTCCACTCTGCCAGTTCTTTTCCCTGAGGGTTCTTCTTGTAGAACTCATCAATAATCGGCTGGTAGAAAGCATCGTACACTTTACGGTCGGCTTCATCAAGACGGCCCACAAAAGCCTCATAAGTGGTTTTCAGCGGAGTATCCCCTTCAGGATTGTACATCTTGGTGTCATACATTATATCCATATCCTTAAGGATGCCCATCTCCTGAGTCTTTGCAGCTTCCCTGCCTTCATAGTCATCATAGAAGTTGTCAGGCAATGCAAATGTCTTGTCTTCATACAGAGAGAGATACTTCATTTCAGGCAACCAGTTGCGGTGGCATGCCTTATGGTGCACGAAAAGACAGAAAGGTTTCTCCTTGTCCCGCTGGTTGGCAATCCAGTCAATGCTCTTTTCGGTTATAATATTCGTAAGATAGCCTTTCTCCGTAATCGTATCATTGTTCATTTCTATGAAGCGGGGGTTATAGTAGTCTCCCTGCCCCGGCACGATTTCCCAATAGTCAAATCCGGTGGGAAGACTCTCCAGATGCCATTTTCCTATCAAGGCAGTCTGGTAACCTGCTTTCTGGAGGAGCTTGGGCATCGTCTGCTGAGAGCCGTCGAACACACAGTTGGTGTTATCATAGAAGCCATTGGCATGGCTGTGTTTTCCCGTAAGCATACAGGCACGGCTAGGCCCCGACAGAGAGTTTGCCACAAAACTGTTTACAAATTTCACTCCGTCATTGGCGATGCGGTCGAGATTAGGAGTTTCTACATAACGGTTATCATAACAACTCATCATCTGGGCCGTATGGTCATCGGTCATGATATACACAATATTGAATCTTTCCTCTTGTTCCTTCTGCGCTCCCCCGCATGAGGTCAGCACAAACTGGGGAACACCCAAAGATGCCAGATAAAACAGGCTTATAGCTGATTTTGAAGTCATATTTTTTTATTTTTATCGAACTCACATTTTGTTTAATTTACGAAACCGCTTTATTTATCCCATGCTTCATGTATATCTTCCTTATAGTTGTATCCATATACTTTGTATATGTCCAGCTGGTGTTTCAAGCGTTCCATGAAGTCTTGGATATTCTTGTTTTCAGGTTTGCTCCATTGTATTTCGGCCAAGGCAGCGATACGGGGCATCATCTGCCATTCCATCTTCACGCTGTCCTTCGTCCACTCTGTCCAGATGCAAGCCTGCGCCCCCATTATATTCTTTTTCTGCTCCGGAGTAGCCTCCTCAGGAACAGGCTCAAATGAATAGACCCTGTCTATGCTGCTTAATCCTCTTAGTTCGTTGAACTTGGCATTGCTGAAATACAGGTACTGGATTGGACAGGCGATTGTTCTATATCCGCCTTCTATGGATTTCAAACGTGCCTCCGGTTTTGTCCAGGCCATGACGATGGTAGACTTTGCAGGATTCCCCTTCAGGATTTCATTCCATGCCATCATTTCTCTTCCCCGCTTCTGGATTTCCTTTTCCACTTCTCCCATAAACCAGGCTTGAAGCTGGTTTTCCTTGGTATGCTCCTTCGTGTCCTTCAAGCCCAGCTCCTTGATTTTCCGTTGACATTTCGCACAAGTCTTCCAATAAAATTTAGGGCATTCATCTCCGCCTATATGAATATAAGGAGAGGGGAAAATGTCCATGATTTCATTAATCACATCTTTCGCAAACTGCAATGTTTTCTCATTTCCTCCACACAACACTTCCCTGAACACACCAAAATTGGGCGCAATCTCGTATGGGCCACCCGTACATCCCAGTTCCGGATAAGAAGCCAGCGCTGCCAGCATGTGTCCCGGCATATCGATTTCCGGAATCACGGTAATGTATCGCTCGGCCGCATATCTGACGATTTCTTTTGCTTCTTCCTGCGTATAATATCCGCTCACCGGAATATTGTCGAGTTCTTTCGAGCCACGTTCTTTAATCGTACCCTTTCTCTTCGAACCGATTTCCGTCAGTTTCGGGTATTTCTTGATTTCTATGCGCCAGCCCTGGTCTTCCGTGAGATGCCAGTGAAAGTAATTGATATTGTGCAATGCCAGCATGTCGATTATTTCCTTCAAATAATCCACGCCAAAGAAATGCCGGCCCACGTCTACCATGAATCCTCTGTAACCAAACCGCGGAGAATCTTTTACGCTGCCGCAAGGAATGGCTGCAAGTGTGGTTCCGTCTGTAATGGGCAAGGCTTTATGCAATGTCTGGATGCCATAAAATACGCCGGCCTCGGTTTTACCTTTTAAGGAAATCCGTTCTTCTGACACATTCAGTTCATATCCTTCCTCCTCTGTCAACGTATTGTCCAGGCTCAGCACGATGGCATTATCCCCTTCTTTAGTAGACAACTTCACCTCCGTAGCGGCTATTTTCTTGATATATGAAGCCAGAAATTCCGCATTCCTCTTCATCTTCTCATTGCCTTCCGGATAGCATATCTTTGTTGCCCCGTCAATCACAAAAGAGGAACCGTCGTCCAATTTAACCACTTCACTGGGTATGGGTATTACATCCAGACTGCCAAGTGTGACTTCTTTCTGGGTACACGACATAAGCCCCGATACCATAAAAGACAATAACATCCATTTTTTCAATTGACTCGTGTTCATAGATTAATTTTTCATGTAATTTAAAATAGAATGTATAAATAAAGGCTTTCCACACCAGAAAACAGGCATGGAAAGCCTTAATAAATTATAATTAGAGACTAATTACCCCATCCCGGATTCTGTTTCCATAATCCATCCATCAAATTCAACATTCTTTCCTGTATAGGCAGCAGATAATCTCTGTTGGCCTTAAACTGCCATCCTTGCGGCATTGATGCGGGTGGCACAGGCAAGATATAGCCATTTTCATCAAGGTTCAATTTCAAGCCGGCATACTCTTTCTGCCCTTCCAGGTTACTGCCTTTGAACAGTGCTCCCATAGGACGCTTTCCGATGATGAGCTCTTCAGCCGCAGCCCAGCGGAGAATATCTTTCAACCGCTTTCCTTCCAGTGCTGTCTCTACTCTTCTCTCGCGGCGGACAGCCTGCACATATTTATTCAAATCCTTGAACGGATAGCTTGCATCCGTGTTATATTCTCTGTCGAAATCTACAGCAGGCATATCGGCACGGTCGCGCAGAGGCTGCAACACCCGGATGATTTCACTTGCATTCGCCGCACCGTTCTGTTCTGCCAGTGCTTCTGCATAGTTCAACAGGATGTCGGCATAGCGGAACTGGATGGCAGGTGTCGTTCCTTTATATTCACTGAGGTAATCTCCCTCGAAGTCTATCTGCACATGCTTCAGCATGACATAACCCGTAAGATTGGTTCCGAATGCGGTTCCGTCTCCGGCCAGATTAGGCCAGGTCATCGTATACGGTTTGCCGGCTCTTTCCGGTTGCATGCGCTGGCCGGGGAAAGCTACCGTCTGTGCCAGTCGTGGGTCACGATTTTTTGGATCCAGTTCATCCGGATAGTTTTTCTTCAAGTTCAGCAAATCCGTACCATACAGCGGCTTGCCGTCTCTTGACAGATAATCATCCACCAGCGATGCACAGATACCGATGTTTCCACCTCCTGTATTCAAGTAGCGGGTCACGCTGTTACCCACCTTATCACCATCAAACATCTTGAACCAGAGGATTTCCGGATTGGTAGTAAGATCCTCCGTCTCAAACAGCTTTCTGTAGTCCTCGTTTGCAAGGTCTCCCGTGTCGTATATCTTCCATACCCCCCGGGCTTCCACTTGCTTACACGCTTCAATCGCCGTGGCAAGATAGCTTTCAATCTTCGCATTCAAATCCGATTCACTCAATGTGTAGTCATAGAACTTCTCCGGTTTGTTCTTTTCTTTCTCGTAATGATACCGTTCCCATGTAGCCTCGAACAAAGCCACTTCACTAATCAATGCACGGGCCACGTCTTTATGAAGCCTCATCGAAGCTGAATTGCTCTGTTCTTTCATCAAGTCCCTGGCATTGCCCAAATCTTCAAGAATCTTGTCTACAATGAACGTGCGGCTTTCACGCGGCAGCATCATTATCGACAAATCCGGGTCCAAAGGTTTGTCTACCCATGCCAGTTCTCCATAATTGATAAACATCCGATAATAATACCATGCACGGAAATAGTACGCTTCTCCCTTCAGATGGTTAAATTCCACGTCTCCCTTGTCCGGGCAGTTGTCAATATTGTTGAGCAGATAATTTATATCCCTTATATAGGTATAATTGGAAAGCGAACCGGCAGAGCTCAGCGCGGTCTGTCCCATCAGCCGTGTGTTAGCGGCCGGGCTGCTCATGTTGTCACTGTCATAGTCCTGACCTGCCATGCCTCCGCCGCCACCGGCCATAAATCCTTGTCCTATCAGCCCGCTTTCATAATAACGGTCCACATAGTTTCTTATCTCACCCACGCTCTGAAATGGCTCCGCCGTAGAAAGTACCCCCTCCGGCATCTTATCCAAATCATAACATCCGGCCAGTCCGAAAGAAAAGGCCATTGCCAAAAGTATATTTATCTTCTTCATATATATCAAATATTATAAGTTAACAATCAGACCTACAGATAAAACCTTGTTCATAGGATAGTTCTTACCGCCTTCCGATGTGTAAGTATTTGAAGTGAATATGGCTTCCGGGTCAAACATCCCCTTCAATTTTGTGAAAGTCAATAAATTTTCACCAGAGAAGAATACTTGCACTTTCTGCAAAGCCAGCTTCTTAATCCATGCATCAGGCAAAGTATAACTCAATGTAAGATTTTTCAATCTGCAATATGCGGCATTCTGCAAATAACGGTCGGTTGTCTGTATGTTCTTATTCTGGAAAGGTCCTACTCCGCCTGCAGTACTAATGTACGGTTTCGGATAATAAGCCCCCGGATTATCCGGACGCCAGTAATCCATGTGTTCCTTGAACACCGTCACCTGGGCAAAAGAACTGAAGCCCCAGAAATAGACTCCGCTCGGAGCCCAGTCGCGCTTTCCTACTCCCTGGAACATCAGGCTCAGGCTCAGTCCCTTCCAGCTGATGGAGCCGTTCACCGTATACTGGTAGCGAGGAGTGGTGTTTCCGATGACGGTCATATCGCCCATGTCGCCCACCTTGTTGTTTCCTCTGTCGATTACCTTCCGGCCATCTTCGCCAATCTTACCGTCCAAATCTACATACTTCACATCTCCCGGTTCCCACAACTTTCCGCTGAAGTAAGTCAGGTCATATTCCTTGTTATATGCATCTGCCTCTTCCGGGGTCTGAATGAGTCCGTCAGTACGGTATCCCCATATTTCTCCGTACTTTCTGCCTTCATACCAGGTACCGGCCGGATTGGTCATGGTAGGATTGGAATATTTAGTAACTTTCGTCACGGCATCCGAAACAGAACCGCCGATACTGAAATCGATGTCACTGCCAATCTTTCCTCTATAGTTCAATGACAACTCCCATCCTCTGTCGCGCAGGTTTGCGTTGTTTTCCTGAGGAGCTGCAGCACCGAACATATCCGGGAAGTCATATCCAGGACCAAGCATATCTTTCGTATCGCGCTGGAAAATATCCACGGTACCCGTCAGGGCATTGCCAAAGAATCCGAAGTCAAGACCGATATTCTTGCTTTCCACCTTTTCCCATGTGGTATTAGGATTGACTACGGCCGGAGGATTCGTGTACATGTGACGTCCGTCACTGAATATATAGTTACCCAGCCCGCCGTTAATAGACATAGTGGAAGCGAATGTATACAAAGCCGCGTTAGCCTGGTTACCCAACAGACCGTAAGAAGCTCTCAACTTAAGGTTTGACAAGAAGCCTTCCGTCTTCTGCATGAATTTCTCGCGATGAATGTTCCATCCCAATGAAACGGAAGGGAAGAATCCCCAGCGGTTGCCTTTTGCAAAACGTGAAGAGCCGTCATAACGTCCGTTCACTTCCACGAGGTATTTTCCGTCGAAATCGTAATTGATACGTCCGAAGAATCCCCGTGTAGCCCATCCGTTACGGGTATCGACAACCACCTTGTCGCCCGTACCCATTCCTACATTAGGATTAGCCGTAGAGTACAGGCCTGTAATCGAATTCTTCATCCAGCTGTAATCATTGTTCTCTTCCTGATAACCTGCCATCACGGTAAAGTTATGCTTGTCTGCCAGTGAGAACATGTAGTTGGTATAAAGATTGATGCTCTGGTATCTTGTATTGGCATACGCACGGGTAAACTGTCCGTCGGCCGATACACCCAGTTCGGAACGTGCCACCTTAGTCAGCGTTACCCCGTCCTGCTCATAGATATACGGTGCCACATTCAGTGCCTCATATTCCATGTTAAGCTGCTTATAGGTGTAGTCAAAGAAGATAAACCAGTTCTTTACAGGCTGGAACTCAAGTCCGGCAGTGATATTAAAGCGGTCTCTCTGTGTATCCGTATAAGTACCGCTCTGCAAATAAGGAATCATTGACAATTCGGTGAAATGTCCGTTCGGGTCTACAGGAGATACCGTAGGACGGAAACGCGCCAAGCTGTGATAGAATCCTTCGCTCAATCCGCCATCCAGGCCATTTCCCTGACTGAACGGAGTCTTGTTGTCCGAATGCATATACTTGGCATTGAACTTCACCTTCATCCACTTGGTCAGTTCAGATGAAATGTTTGCGTTCAAGGTATAACGCGAATAATCCATATCGGCATACCTCAATATACCGTCCTCGTTGTAATAACCTCCGGAAATATAATACTGGGCTTTCTTGGTACCACCGCTGAAACTCAGGTTATGATTCTGCTTGAAAGCAAAGTTCTTATAGTGAAGGTCAAAATAATTCGTATTTCCCAGACCAAGCTCCGAATTCTCAAAAGCTGCATTAAGAGTCTGGCCAGGCTGCAAATCGCCCCATGGGTCAACACTTGAAGGGTCTCTCATATACTGTTCCAGCTGGGCTATTTTTTCTGCTGAATAAGCTCTGTTTCCGGCTCCGGCATTATTGACACCATCGTTCCAGAACTTCACGAAGTCAAGCGAGTTCACCATGTCAGGCAATACGGTAGGAGTACTCCATCCTACTGTTCCCTGATAATTGGCACGCATCTTTCCTTCATGACCTTTTTTGGTCGTGACAAGAATCACACCGTATGCGGCACGTGCACCGTAAATAGAACAGGCAGCCGCATCCTTCAATACGGAAATATTCTCAATGTCATTGGGATTGACGTCAGAAAGTTCCATTTCCACTCCATCTACCAGAATATATGGAGCCGCATTCCCCGACAGGTTTCCCTGGCCACGCAGGGTCAATGTACCCGTAGCACCCGGTCGTCCGGCATTGCTGTTGCTTACGGTCAAGCCCGGCACCATCCCCTGCAAGCCCTGGGTGGCGTCAGCCAGCGGACGGGTTTCAAAGGCATCTCCTTTTACAGAAGAAACGGCACCGGTAAGATTTACTTTCTTCTGTACGCCATAACCCACTACCACTACTTCATCCAGCTGCTCTGTATCGCTTTCCATCACAACCCTGATGTCAGTTCCGTTCCATGTGAGTTCCACATCCTTGTAGCCTACATACGAAATGACCACCACAGCCCCTTTTTTCACATTTGGAATAGAAAAACTGCCATCCAAACCCGTGATGGTACCATTAGACGTACCTTTTACCAAGACAGAAGCACCGATTACCGTTTCTCCCGTCTCATCCAGCACTACACCTTTACATTGACTTTCCTGTTGAGATACATACATTCTCACGGCCTCCGAATGGCTCTCCGCATGAATGTAACCAGCCGAGAATCCCGACAACAGCATAGACATTGCCAAAAATTTAAACTCTGATCCTTTCATAGTTCAATTTTAAGTTAACAATAAAATTAATTTCTCCTCGACAAATGTAAATAAATTTTTAAATGTACTTATCACTATAATTAGTTAAATATATATAACATTCACATCTCGATAAGACAGAGAAGGAACAACAAAGCAGATTATCAAACACATATGCCAGACATTGCTCCCCATACAAATATATCACATTGTGATTTTTAACAGCATTCATCGCATACATATTAAAAAATCATTCACAATTGAAGCGGACGACTGCGGAAAGAAGGCGTAATCGCCCTCCGCCGTTTGCACGATTCAGAAACAAATCGTATCTTTGAATCAGATTTAAACCAAACAAACACCTTGTATTCACCTCAAAAACATTCATATCATGAAAATGAATCATTATGCAAGATGCGTGACTGCCGGCATTGTGTGTACACTGATGTACGGCAATTTATTTGCGCAAGAGACATTCGACCTTTCTTCCCAACGTTCTGAAAAGCAAGATGTAAGAGCCGTCCCGGGAGAAAAAGTAGACCACAAAGGACTTATCCTGAATCCGCAGCCTCATCAGATTGTGACGATGGACGGAAAAACGTGTGAGCTTTCTCAGGGTATCAACCTGAAAGACAAGCAGGATAAATTTTCAGGTTACCTTGATTTCCTTTCTCCGAACAAGAAAGGAGTTAAACTGACGATTGATTTCGGACAGAAAGCTGCCGGCAAGGCCAATGTAAAAGCGGTGTCGGGTGCTTATGCCCTTGTTGTCAACGAGAAAGGAATCACCATCACGGGATTCGACGAACGCGGTGCTTTCTACGGCATACAAACCTTGAAGCAACTGGTGGAAAGCC
>ENA-ORUX01001989-ORUX01001989.1-human-gut-metagenome-genome-assembly--contig:-NODE-1989-length-14238-cov-3.637101_pt1 | contig 14238 bp, 10 predicted proteins | sample MGYA00242087_ERZ509225 | MGnify/ENA primary metagenome ERZ509225 (study PRJEB26280, sample SAMEA2338864) | human gut metagenome | biome: human gut; feature: human-associated habitat; material: faeces... | reverse complement strand
GCGCTGAACAAAGGCCCGAAAGCGATCGTGAACCGTTTCAAGCCCGTGGTGCGATTTGACGGCCCGTTCTTGCTGAAGAAGGGGAAGACCGCCCGGCATACCTATCAGATGCCGAATTATAACGGGCGTGTCAAGATCATGGTGGTAGCCGGAAACGGGGAGGCTTATGGACATGCCGATAAGAGCGTGATGGTACGTAAGCCCGTAATGCTGCTGGGAACCTTGCCCCGGGTGATCGGCGTGGGCGAGGAGATGGTAGTACCCGCTACGGTATTCGCTACCGAGGATGGCGTAGGAGCCGTGAATGTATCTATCGCTTGCAGCTCGAATATGGAAGTGGTCGGCGAGGCGACGAGGAGCTTGAGCTTCGAGCGGAAAGGGGATCAGCAAGCCTCGTTCCGTATCCGGGTGAAGAAGAACCCGGGTATCGGGAAGGTAACGATAACCGCTACGGGTAAAGGGGATAAATCCGTTTATGAGACGGAACTGGAGATCCGTACGGTACGCCGCCCGCAAGTGAAAGTTACCGCCGCTACCATGGAGGCCGTCAAGTCTTGGAAAGAGACGGTCGCTATGCCGGGTGCCACGGGTACGAACCAGTTGACCTTAGAAGTGTCGGATATCGCCCCCGTGAACGTATCCTCACGTCTATCTTATTTGTTGGGTTATCCGCACGGATGTCTGGAACAGATCACCTCGAAAGGATTCCCACAGCTTTATATCTCCTCGTTTACGGATTTGCCCCTGCAACAGGCGAAATCCACGGAGGAGGCCGTGAAAGAGGTGATCCGCCGTCTGCGCTCTTACCAGACCGTAGATGGGACTTTCGCCTATTGGCCGGGTGGAACGAGCAGCAATGGCTGGGGTACGGTTTACGCTACTCATTTCTTGCTGGAAGCCTCGAAGAAAGGCTACTTGGTTCCCGAGGCCATGAAACAAAGCGTATTGAATAATCTACGCCGGGTAGCCCGTAATTGGAAGCCGGTTACCTCTTATTATAAAGATTCGGAAGAGGCTAACAAAGCCTATCGTCTGTATGTATTGGCTTTGGCCGGGTCGCCGGAGATGGGTGCCATGAACCGCTTGAAAGAGATGAAAGATTTGACCTCCATGAGTCGCTGGTCGCTAGCTTCCGCCTATGCCTTGGTCGGCCGTGAGGATGTCGCTCAAGACCTGATCAGCAAGACGACGGCTCTTCCTTCCGGTTATTCCGAGTATGACGAGACGTTCGGCAGTGATGTCCGGGATCAATCCATCCAGTTAATGACGCTTTGCTTGTTGGATAAAGGCAAGGAGGCCGCTACCTTGGTGGAAGAATTGTCCAAACAACTTTCTTCGGATGATTGGTTGAGCACACAATCTACGGCATTCGCTTTAGTTGCCTTGTCGGACTACCTAGCTAAATATCGGGTAGACGGGGCCATGGATTTCACGTACGCTTGTGGCGGAAAGGATGGACAGGTGAAAACGGATAAGAATATATGGTCCGAGACCTTATTGGATAAGGCGGGGACCTCGGCGAGCGTCGAGTTGAAGAACACGGGTAAATCTACGCTCTTCGCCCGTATCATAACCGAGGGAATACCGGAGCAGGGAGAGGAAAAAGCGTATGCGAACGGTGTCTCATTGGCGGTTAGCTATGTGGACTTGAACGGAAGTCCGGTCAATGTCGCCCAATTGGAGCAAGGTACGAATTTCTCCGCCGTGGTTACGGTAAAGAACCCTTCGGCCCGGGGATATAATAATTTGGTATTATCGGAGATCTTCCCTGCCGGATGGGAAATACTGAATACCCGTTTCTTGAATGAGTCCGTTACGGACAGCTTGAGCGCCGGAGTGAATTATCAGGATATTCGTGACGACCGTGTTTATAGTTATATAGACCGTCTGCCGGCAGGCAGTCAAGTGACCGTGAAGATTAATCTTTGCGCAGTCTACCCGGGCCGTTTCTACCTGCCTCCGGTGTATTGCGAGGCGATGTACGATTATTTAATCCGTGCGAATACCGCGGGACAAGAAGTTACCGTATTCTAATTTCGTGGGGGGCGGGCAGACCCCGCTCTTATATTTTTTCGAAATTTATTGGATTTATAGTTGTATGCTCGAATAAAACCATTACATTCGCAGCATATTTGAGATTGATTTAAGTTAGTATTAGAAAGTATTTGCTCACAACTTGATTTGTTAGGTAAACTTTTTTAGTCGACATACTCAGCTCAATTAACCATTTAATTAAAGTTTACAAAATGAATCTTTACATTTCAAATCTAAGTTACAACATCTCTGATGAGGACTTAAGACTGTTATTTGCTGATTACGGTGAGATTACTTCAGCAAAAGTTATTATGGATAGAGAAACTGGCCGTTCAAGAGGCTTCGGTTTCGTTGAGCTGAGCGATGATGAGCTAGCTAAAAAGGCTATCGAGGAGTTAAACCAAGCAAGTTATGACGGCAAAGTCATCAATATAACAGAAGCCAGACCTAGAGAGGATAGAGGCGACAGAGGTGGTCGTTTCAATAACAACAGAGGTGGCGGCTACGGTTCCAACAGAGGCGGTGGCTATGGCTCTAACAGAGGTGGCGGTTATGGTTCTAACCGGGACGGTGGAAGATATTAATTCTATCTAGATAAAAATGGAAGAGCGATCAGAGATGGTCGCTCTTTTTTATTTCAAGCACATAGGCTCGTCCACGGTCTGTCGTGATCTTTAGGTTACTGTTTTCCTCCACTAAAGGCCGTAGCCTTCGGATCAAGGTGTTCAAGGTCTCGTCGGCGTTGATCTTTCCCGGCCATAAACTTTCGCAGATATCCGAGCGGTTCAAGATATGCGTAGGCGATAGGAAAAACATCTCCATCAAGGCATATTGCTGAGGGGTGAGTTTTAGTTTCTCCTCATTCTCCTTATAGAAGGAGGCGGTCTCGCAAGAAAGGTTCAAATTACCGAAAGAGATGGTCTTTCCCGGATGGATAGGCTGAGGCATTATCAACTCCTTTCTATAACGTTTAAGCAATAAGGGCAGGGTAGCGGATAAAAAGGCAAGCCCGAGGAATAGGCCGGGCAAAGATTTGTCCGATAGCCCGATAACCGCAAAGGTGGAGCAATTGGCGTACCCTTGGAATGAGATCCCGATATGATCCGTGGTAGCATTGGGGCTGTTCGCTATGGATGATGCCCAGATAATCGTATCGCTGGCGATATAATATTCGTTGAGTTTCTTGTTGGCATTAGCGGGAGCGTTTTCGGTTTGAGGATCTTTATTGAGTACGTGGATCACGATTCCCGTTTTCTTCTTGTCGGGCGTATAACTCAGTGCGTCGGAAAAGTCCTTGTTATAACTTTCTATGGATACCGGATTGCCGAAAAGCTTGGATAGATTGGCATAGGTGCGTATGGAATCTTGGCTCATCCATAGGTGGGAATTTTGCAGGATCGTTTGTTGCAACGCTTGGTTCAAGTCTGTCACGATCGTTTTCTTAGCTTCCGTATAACTATGGAAACCGAAGCTGAACGAGAGAATCAGCATTAAGGAGGTACCCAAAACAGATAGATTGGCCGATAGTCGTGTATTCATTATTCGCTAGATTAGAATTAACATAAAAAGAACGTTCGAAGGTACTAAATATTATAGAAGGAAAGTATCCTTTTCGATAGGATTCGGGATGAAATAGACATAAATCCAGCTAAATGACCGGATGTCATGGAAATGTCATGGAAAATGTCAGCTACTTATCCGGCGATTATTTACGTTGTCGTTGTCTGTTGCCTCTACTTTTGCCCGAAAACAAATCAAATAAGATACAGATATGAAAAGATTTCTGATGATGATGACCTTGATAGGGCTTGTGGGAAACTGGAACTCGACGTTGACCGCCCAACTCGTCTCTCCCGATTCATTGTATTTGAACGAGGACTTACCCGAGATAAACATTGTCGCCGTGAAACCCTTGATAAAGGCGGAGGCGGATAAGACTACTTACAGTATCGCCGAGGACCCGGATTCCAGAACCTATACCCTGCTGGAGATGTTGCGGAAAGTCCCTCTAGTGACCGTGGATGGCGAGGATAACGTGAAGGTAAACGGACAATCCAGTTTTAAGATTTATATGAATGGGCGTCCCTCGAATATGTTCTCCAATAATCCCAAGGAGGTCTTGCGTAGTATCCCCGCCAGCATGATCAAGAAAGTGGAGGTGATAACAGATCCCGGTGCCCGTTACGATGCGGAGGGTATCAGCGGAATCTTGAATATCGTGACGAAAGGAGCGGAGTTCGAGGGATATAACGCGAGTATAAACACTACGGTGATGAACTTATTTAAGAGTGTCGGTGGTTTCGCTACGCTGAAATATGGCCGATTATCGCTTTCCGGAAATTATACGTTTAGCCAACAATCGTCCGAGAGCGAGTCGGATTATCTCCGTACTCAGTCGGGAGACGGTGGGAAGCTCCGGATGCTCTCAGACGTAGACGTGAAATATCCGGCTCATTATGGAAGTCTGGAAGGCAGTTTCGAGATCGATACATTGAATTTAATCTCCTTGTCCGGAAACTTGAATATCGGAAACAGCAACTCTATTTGGAATAGCCATTATAGCAGGCTTGATAAAGAGGGGGAAGAAATCTATGCTTATAACGAGGATATGAGTAAAAAGAACGAATGGGGTAGCGCCTCCTTAAAAGCGGATTATCAGCGTTTATTCAAACGAAATAAGGAAGAGATGCTAACGCTTTCCTATCAGTATGATTATATCCCGAACGATATCTATAGCGTGTTTTACGATAAGGATAAGATGGGTAATGTCTCGTTACCCCAACTGGAGGCCGATTATACCCGGCAAATCAGTCATGCCCGCACCCATGAGCATACGGCCCAGCTTGATTACGTGAATCCTTTTACAAGTATACATTCCATCGAGGGAGGTTTGAAGCTGATTCGGCGTAGCAGTACGAGCCACGCTACTTCGGAGGTAAAGGAGTTGGGTGAGGGTGTCTGGTTACCCGCAGATTTACAGCCTTTGGTGGAATATCGGCATGTGCAGAATATATGCTCCGCCTATGCGGGATATGGATTTAAGTATGGTAAATGGAGCTTGAACCCCGGCATTCGTATGGAACATACTTGGCAGGACGTGACTTATAAACAAGGCGAAGGCAAGGATTTTAATTATCGTGTAACGGATTGGGTTCCTTCTTGGACCTCCGCTTTCCGCTTGGATGACCGGAGTTTGTTTCGCTTGGCTTACAACTTACGTTTACGTTGCCCGAATATCAGCTATTTGAATCCTACGGTGTTCGTGTCTGGGACCTCTATCTCGTATGGAAATCCGGGATTGGTATCGGAGAAACATCATCGTCTTTCGGCGTCATACAGTTATTACGGAACGAAATTGAATGTGCAAGCTTCCGTGCTCTGCACCTTGGGAAAAGGGGTGATTGATGAGTATCTGTTCATTGATTCGGCGAATGTGGTGAATAGTACGTATGATAATCTCGTGGACGTGAAAGCAGCGGGAGGAAACCTTTATCTAAGCTATAATCCTTCGCCCCGGACAAGCGTGTCGCTGAACAGCATGTTGCATTATCTGGATTTACGGGCGCAGGAGGGGAATGAGGTTTACGATACGGATGTGCGTAATTCCGGCTTTTGTGGCTCTGCTTTTGTCGATTTCTCGCAGAAGTTTAAGTACGGGTGGCGTTTTGTCCTGTCGGGTGGGTACGTGCGTTCCGAGCCGAATGTGGGGATGGACTCGTACGGCTTTTATTTTTACGGCTTGAGTGTGGTAAAGAGCTTCTTGAAGGATAAATTGACTTGTACGCTGCGGGCGCAAGATTTTCTGGGAGATCATAAGACGATACAGATTAACGAGCGATATCCGGACTTTCATATCCGGCAGACCGAGCGTATGTTTAGTCGTGGTTTCGGCATCGCCATTAGCTACCGGATCGGTGATTTAAAAGCGAGCGTGAAGAAGGCGGGGAGAAGCATAAGGAATGATGATCTGTTGGACGCCCTAGATAAGTAGGGCGGGCACAGGCCCGCTCCCTAATAAAAGAAGCAGCAGGATCAGAAAGATCAGCCCGATCAGAATCCCCAGAAGGATCAATATCCATTTTATTATCAGCCATAATATATGCAACATTGGTTCACCTGTTTTTCAGATATTCTTTTATTTTAAAATTTTATTTCCTAACCAAGCTAATGAATAGGTGACACTAAGACCTGTCATTATCATGACCCAACAACTCTTATCAAAAACATTCTCTTGCAAAAGGAGTATTTCTCCCAATACTATAGCGGCGAAAACCAACTTAGCCAAATCAAAAAAGAACTTCCCTAAAGTCTCCCTCCTGATCTTGTCCCGCTCTTTCTTAATAATTATTTTCTCAAAATTTCCCATTTCCTCATAGTCTCTTGTTTTGGTTAATACTACTGATTATATGTAGGCAAATGTATATATTATCGGCGACCTGCCCAACTTTTTTATGTGGAATCGCTTATTTTCCCTAATTTTGTATCCCTAAAACGGATGAATGTGGAAGAGTATTTGAATCAACTGAATGAGAGCCAGCGGGAAGCGGTGGTTTACAATGAGGGGCCATCCTTGGTCGTGGCCGGGGCTGGCTCCGGTAAGACAAGGGTACTGACCTATAAGATCGCTTATTTATTGCAATTGGGATTGCCTCCCTATAGTATCTTGGCGCTGACCTTTACCAATAAGGCGGCCCGGGAGATGAAAGAGCGTATTGCGGCCATCACCGGTGACCAAACGGCCCGTCGGCTATGGATGGGAACGTTCCATTCCATCTTCTCCCGTATTTTACGGAACGAGGCGGAGCATATCGGTTATCCTTCCAATTTCACGATTTATGACGCCACTGATTCCAAGAGCTTACTGAAATCCATCATCAAGGAAATGCAATTGGACGATAAGGTGTACCGCCTAGGAATGGTGCAGAGCCGGATCTCCAACGCGAAGAACTCCTTGATAACTTATACGGCCTACGAGCAAAATAAAGAGCTCGTGGAAAGCGATATGAATGCCAAGGTCCCCTTGCTTCGGGAAATCTACAAACGTTACCAGAGCCGTTGCCTGCAAGCGGGAGCGATGGATTTCGACGACTTGTTGCTGCAAACCAATATCCTGTTCCGGGATCATCCGGCCGTCTTGGAGAAATACCGGAACTTCTTCCGGTATGTATTGGTGGATGAGTATCAAGATACGAACTTCGCCCAACACTTGATCGTGCAACGGCTTTGCGAGAGACACGGCCATATCTGCGTGGTAGGGGATGACGCCCAGAGCATCTACTCCTTCCGAGGCGCTAATATAGATAATATCCTGCAATTCAAGAATCTTTATACCGGTTGCCGTATCTTCAAGCTGGAACGGAATTACCGTTCCACCCAGAATATCGTGAACGCTGCCAATAGCTTGATCGACAAGAATACACGTCAGATACCCAAAACGGTCTATTCCGAGAAAGAGGCGGGCAACAAGGTGAGTGTTTTCACCTCGTACTCCGATTATGAGGAGGGCTACACCGTAGCCGCCCGAATCAACGAGATGCACGGGATATTAGGGAAATTCTCGTATGCTGATTTCGCTATCTTGTATCGTACCAACGCCCAGTCCCGTATCTTGGAAGAGGCGTTGCGAAAGCGGGGCATCCCTTACAAGATTTACGGCGGTTTGTCTTTTTACCAGCGGAAAGAGATCAAGGACGTGATCTCTTACTTCCGCCTGATCGTGAACCCGCACGACGAGGAGGCCTTGAAGCGAATCATCAATTATCCCACCCGGGGAATCGGGGATACGACGGTAGGTAAGCTTGTTGGCGCCGCTACTGAATACGGGGTAAGTCTATGGACCGTGCTTCAAGCCCCCTTGGAATATTCGCTACCGATAAATAATGGTACAGCTAAGAAACTGAGCGATTTCCGTAGTTTGATTGAAGTTTTCATTGAAGAGAATAAAAAACTCTCCGCAGAGGAATTGGCTACCTTGGTGGTGAAGCGTAGCGGCATCGTTTCCGACCTGTTTCAAGACCGTTCCGTAGAGGGCGTGAGCAAGCAAGAGAACTTGCAGGAGTTGCTGAAAGGTATCGCTGAGTTTTGCGAGATCCGGCGTGAGGAGGGCATGGAGCAAGTCGCCATGTCCGACTTCTTGGCGGAGGTATCCTTGCTCACCGATCAAGATAACGATAAAGAGGAAAACTCCGATAAGGTCACGATGATGACCGTACATGCCGCCAAGGGATTGGAATTCACGAATGTTTTCGTGGTAGGCTTGGAGGAAGACCTATTCCCCTCGTCCCTGTCGAAAGATAACCCGAGAGCGGTAGAGGAGGAGCGTCGTTTGTTCTACGTGGCGATTACCCGTGCGGAGCAAAATTGCGTATTGAGCTATGCGAAGAGCCGCTATCGTAATGGGAAGACGGATATGTGTACGCCCAGCCGTTTCTTGAAGGATATAGACGCTAAGTATCTGGATATGCCTTCGGATGCCGGCGCTTCAGATGCATTCGCCTCGGCCCGTGAACGCTACGGGCGCCCGGCTTTTGCCTCTCCATTCCGGCAACCAAGGGCGGTTGAGGATGATTTCGTGTCGCCGGTGAAGCAAGCGGCACAGCGTCAAGGGCATCTTACGAAGTTAAAAAACACGATGGAATCGTCCTTTTCGGCGGCTCCAGCCACAGATCTATCGGGGTTACATGTGGGTTCCAAGGTTCGCCATGATCGTTTTGGGGAAGGTGAGATTGTCTCGATAGAAGGAGAGGGTGGTAACGCGAAGGCTACAGTGGCCTTTGATCATTTCGGACAAAAGCAGTTACTTTTGAAGTTCGCTAAACTTACTATGTTGAATGATTGACGGTTAGCTTATGGCATGTCTGGGCATGCTACGAGCCGCATCGTATTTCGCACCGCATTTCGCACTACGTTTCGAATGACCAAGGTGTTGGTTTTTAGTTGATTGAATGAAAAAGGTATCGCTTTTTCGCACTGCGTTTCGCACTACTATATATAAGTATATTAGGAAAGATAAGAAAAAAAGAAGAGGCGACGTCACGTCGCCGTTTTTTTCCTTTAAAACACACAATAGTGTTCACGGTTGAATACAATAATGTTCGCCGCCAAACACAATAGTGTTCGTGGCTAAACACAATAGTCTTTAAATGAAAAATATAGTTGTATTTTTATTGCTTTTTCGGAGCGGAAACCTTGCTTTCTCCGAATGTTTTCGCTATATTTGCATATTTATTATGAAATATTGAGATACAGCATGATAGACATCAACAAGATACCCTCGCCTTGCTATGTGATGGAGGAGAAATTACTGAGAAACAACCTGTCCTTGATCAAGAGCGTAAAAGAACGTGCGGGAGTGAATATCATATTGGCTTTTAAGGCTTTCGCTTTATGGAAAGCGTTCCCGATCGTACGTGAGTACATTCCTTTTTCGACAGCGAGCTCTAAATTCGAGGCCCAGTTGGCCTTCGAGGAGATGGGAAGTCCGGCGCATACCTATTCCCCGGCTTATACGGAGGCTGATTTCCCGTTGATCTTGAGATACAGTAGTCATGTCACGTTCAACTCGCTCTCTCAGTTCCATCGTTTTTATCCGATGGTGCGGGCGGATGGTAACCGGGTGTCTTGTGGATTGCGGATCAATCCGGAATACTCGGACGTGGAGACGGACCTGTATAATCCTTGCGCCCCGGGTTCCCGGATGGGGGTGACCGGCGACTTGCTGGGAGATAAGCTGCCGGAGGGTATCGAGGGGCTGCATTTCCATACCTTGTGTGAGTCTACCTCCTATGATCTGGAGCGGACACTGGCCGAGGTGGAGAGGCGTTTCGGCCGTTTCCTGCCTCACGTCAAGTGGCTGAATATGGGAGGCGGCCATCTGATGACCCGTAAGGGCTACGACGTGGAGCATTTAATCGCTTTGCTGAAAGGCTTTAAGGAAAGATATCCGAACTTGGAGTTGATCATGGAGCCGGGTAGCGCCTTCGCTTGGCAGACCGGGTTCTTGCTGACAACCGTGGTGGACATCGTGGAGAACCACGGTATCAAGACGGCGATTATCGACGCCTCGTTCACCTGCCATATGCCGGATTGCCTGGAGATGCCCTACAAGCCGGCTATCCGTTTCGCCACGGATGCCGTGGAGGGGAAACCTACGTACCGGATCGGGGGGAATAGCTGTTTAAGCGGTGATTATATGGGGGATTGGTCGTTCGACAAGCCTTTGGAGATCGGCGACAAGCTGATTTTCGAGGATATGATCCACTACACGATCGTGAAAACGAATATGTTCAACGGCATCCCGCATCCTTCCTTAGCCCTTTGGAGCAAGGACGACCAGCTGGTGATGTACCGTACGTTCGGCTATGAGGATTATAAGAACAGGATGGATTAAAAACAAGCAAAGGGAGGAATATGACCATGACAGCGAATGAGTTGAAATATACATACATGGAGGAAGCCATGAGTATCTTGGATAATGAGGAGCTTATGCGTAAGGCTTTATCGCTCTTGCGGAACTTAAAAGAGAAGACCTTCTCGCCTGCCAAGCGAAGCGAGCGGGAGGTGCTGGAAGAGGCTTTCCAGAGCGTAAAAGACTTGAAGGCGGGAAAAATAACCTCTCGCCCATTGGAGGATCTATTGAATGAGTTATAAGATTGAGGCATTACCGCCCTTCGCTAAGGAGGTGAAATATTTGGCGAAACGATATAAGTCGTTGAAAGAAGATATCCTAAGGTTGAGGGACGAACTGCTGGAGAACCCTTTGTCGGGAACGGATTTGGGAGGTGGCCTCCGTAAGGTCCGGATGTCCATCCGTTCGAAATCACAGGGCAAGAGAGGGGGAGCTCGGGTGATAACTTTTACGGTACTTGTCAGCGTTGATGAAGGAACAATTTATCTTGTGACGATGTATGATAAGAGCGAGATTGAGTCTATGTCCGTTAAGGAGATCCGGAAACTACTTGATAAGTGTGATTTGAAGTAAATAAAAACAGAAACAAAATAAATATGGGTATTTTTAGCTTTTTCAGTAAGGACAAGAAGGAAACCTTGGATAAAGGTCTGTCGAAGACGAAGGAGAGTGTTTTTTCCAAGATTACCAAGGCGATCGCCGGTAAGAGTAAGGTGGACGACGATGTGTTGGATAATTTGGAGGAAGTACTGATTACCTCGGATGTCGGTGTAGATACCACGTTGAAAATCATCGACCGTATCGAGAAGCGTGTGGCCCGTGACAAGTATGTCACCACCCAAGAATTGACCACCCTGCTGCGTGACGAGATCGCTAGCTTGCTGACAGAGAACAATACGGAGGATGCCGAGGGATTCGCGCTTCCGGAGGGCAAGAAACCCTACGTGATCATGGTTGTAGGCGTGAACGGGGTGGGTAAGACGACCACGATCGGTAAGCTGGCTTACCAGTTCAAGAAAGCCGGCAAGAAGGTCTATCTGGGCGCCGCCGATACGTTCCGTGCCGCCGCCGTGGAGCAACTAGTGATCTGGAGCGAGCGGGTAGGCGTACCTATCGTGAAGCAGAACATGGGCTCGGACCCCGCTTCCGTGGCTTTCGATACGCTGAGCTCCGCCAAGGCGAACGATGCCGACGTGGTGATTATCGATACTGCCGGACGTCTGCATAACAAGATCAACTTGATGAACGAGCTTACCAAGATCAAGAACGTGATGAAAAAGGTGATTCCGGACGCCCCCCACGAGATCTTGTTGGTATTGGACGGCTCTACCGGGCAGAACGCTTTCGAGCAAGCGAAACAATTTACCGCCGCCACCGAGGTGAACGCCTTGGCCGTGACCAAGTTGGACGGTACCGCCAAGGGGGGTGTCGTGATCGGTATCTCCGACCATTTCCGTATCCCCGTGAAATATATCGGACTCGGCGAGGGGATGGAGGATTTGCAAGTATTCCGCAAACGTGAGTTTGTCAATTCGTTATTTGGAGAATGAGAAAAAATAAAGTAGATATTATTACGCTGGGGTGTTCGAAAAACCTAGTGGACTCGGAGCAACTTATGCGCCAATTCGTTGCCAATGGCTATACGGTAGAGCATGATCCCCATAAGATCAATGGCGAGATCGTGGTGGTGAATACCTGCGGTTTCATCGGCGACGCTCAAGAGGAATCGATCAATATGATCCTCGAGCTGGGCGAGCAAAAGCAGAAAGGACGGATCGGGAAGCTCTTCGTGATGGGGTGCTTGTCGGAGCGTTTCTTGAAAGATCTGGAGAAGGAACTTCCCGAGGTAGATCGTTTCTACGGGAAATTCAATTGGAAGGAGTTGATCTCCGATCTGGGCAAGTCGTACCATCAAGAGCTGGCTACCGAGCGTGTGCTCACCACCCCGAGGCACTACGCTTACGTGAAGATTGGGGAGGGATGCAACCGTACTTGTTCTTACTGCTCGATCCCGATCATAACCGGGGCTTATCAATCCCGTCCGATGGACGAGATTGTAGACGAGGTTCGTGGCTTGGTGGCGCAAGGCGTGAAAGAATTCCAAATGATCGCCCAAGATCTTACGTTTTATGGCCTCGATCGCTATAAGCGAATGGCCTTGCCGGAACTGGTGGAGCGGGTATCCGACATCCCGGGCGTGGAGTGGATTCGTTTGCATTACGGGTATCCGTCTCATTTCCCCTATGACCTGTTGCCGGTGATGCGTGAGCGTGATAACGTTTGCAAGTATATGGACATCGCCCTCCAGCATATCAGCGACCCGATGTTGAAGATGATGCGCCGCAATATCACGAAGGCCGAGACCTATGAGCTGTTGGAGCGTATGCGCCGGGAAGTGCCGGGCATTCATCTACGCACCACCTTGATGGTGGGTCATCCCGGCGAGACGGAACAGGATTTCGAGGAGTTGATCCGCTTCGTGAAAGATATCCGTTTCGAGCGCATGGGCGCTTTCGCCTATAGCCACGAGGAGGGTACCTACGCCTATCAGCATTATAAAGACGAGATCCCACAGGAGGTGAAGCAAGACCGGCTGGATTACTTGATGCGTGTGCAAGAAGGCATCTCCGCCGACGTGAACGCCTCGAAAGTAGGGCAGACCTTTCGGGTGATCGTAGACCGGGAGGAGGAGGATTTCTACGTGGGACGTACGCAATACGACTCGCCCGAGGTAGATCCGGAAATATTGATTTCCAAGGATACTCCCTTGAGTCCGGGTAGCTTTTACCAAGTAAAGGTGATTGACGCACAAGCGTTTGATCTGTATGGTAAAGTGTTGAATTGATGTAAAAACTGTCAATATATTTGTCGGTTAACGAAAAAATAACTAATATAGCAGCACGAACTGTTATGGAATTAGATATGAAAAACAAGGAACTTATAACGGAATTGGCGAATCGCATGGATTGGACCTCGAAGGAGGTATCCGACATGCTTTCTGCGCTCAGTTCCGTCGTAAGTTCGAAATTAGTGGATAACGATACGATCTATCTGCAAGGCTTCGGCCAGTTCGAGGTGAAAAAGAAAGCGGAACGTATTTCCGTGAATCCGGCGAACGGGAAGCGATATCTGGTTCCCCCTAAATTAGTTCCCGTGTTCAAGCCCGGAACGACCGTGAAGAATCGTTTAAAGGAATTGGGTGATCATGAATAACCGGCTGAATATACAAGATTTAGCCGGTTTATTATCGGAGCGTACCGGCAAGGACAGAGGAGAGGTAGAGCGCTTCTTGAGAGATTTTATCTCGGTGGTATCCGAAGGGGTCTATACGGATAAGATCGTAAAAGTAAAGGGCTTGGGTACTTTCAAGATTATCTCTGTGGAGAAGCGGGAGAGTATCCACGTGAATACCGGTGAACGTTTCTTGATCCCCGAACATTATAAATTCTCTTTCCTGCCGGATAAAGACCTGCGGGAACAGGTAAACAAGCCTTTCTCTATCTTTGAGACGACAGAGATCAACGAGAACGTGGATTTCTCGGACATGGATGAGTCCGTAGAGGAGAAGGAAACGGAAGACGAGTCCGTGGAGGAGGTAATGCCGGATAAGGAAATCCCTTTGGCAAATACTCAGCCCAAAGAGAAGCCCGAACCGATACTAGAACCTGAACCTGAACCATTGCCTGAGCCAGAGCAAGCGTTTGATCCGGAGCCGTCATCGGTATCTGAACCGGAACGTGGATTGGAACCGGAACTGCCCGCGGAGCCATCTCCCATACCAGAGAGACCGGAAGAGC